>Ga0102956_1000635_pt1 | contig 12417 bp, 13 predicted proteins | sample SalPonF2_A_D2_MG_FD_84515 | JGI IMG/M metagenome (GOLD analysis project Ga0102956, IMG submission 84515) | Salt pond soil microbial communities from South San Francisco under conditions of wetland restoration - Salt Pond MetaG SF2_A_D2_MG ...
AGCTCCGCCAGGTTCTCGACTTCGACCTCCACGGGGAGCGTGGCGTCGATGCGGCGGGCCTCCTGCACGGCCTTCGCGATGGAGCCGGCCGCCAGGATGTGGTTCTCCTTGATCAGGATCGCGTCGTACAGACCCATGCGGTGGTTGTGGCCGCCGCCGCAGCGCACCGCGTACTTCTGGGCCGGGCGCAGGCCGGGCAGGGTCTTGCGCGTGTCGAGGATGCGTGCACCGGTGCCGGCCACGGCGTCCACGTAGCGGCGCGTAGCGGTGGCGGTGGCGGAGAGCAGCTGCAGGAAGTTCAGGGCCGTGCGCTCGCCCGTGAGCAGCGCCCGCGCCGGGCCCTCCAGCTCCAGCAGGGGCTGATCCGGTCGTACCCGCTCGCCGTCGTCCACCTGCCAGCCCAGCCGCACCCCCGGATCCAGCTGGCGGTAGACCGCCTCGGCCCACGGGCGGCCGCAGACGACGGCGGCCTCGCGGCTGATCACCCGTGCGCGGGCGCGGGCGCCAGCCGGGATCAGGCGCGCGGTACGGTCGCCGTCGCCGACGTCCTCGGCCAGGGCCCGGGCGACGGTCTCGGCGATATCATCGGGTGGCTGCGTGCGCATACGTGCTCCTGCCGACTCGGATGACGGTGGTCATGGCCGCCCGGAACCGCGCGGCCTAGAATGGCCCGGAGCCGAAGGACTTCGGGCCGTCGGGCACGCATTATACCGGCCCCGGCCGGCACGGCCGGACACCGCCGACGGGTTGCCGCGGCGCCGCGCCCGCGCGACAAGAAACCGGGAAGGGCATGCAAGCACTCAGGCCGCTGCTTACCAGCCTGCTGAACAGCCTCCGCGACCTGCTGCCGATCGTTGGGGTGATCGCGTTCTTCCAGATCGCGGTGCTGCATCAGCCGATCCCAGACCTGGGCCGGCTGCTGGGCGGCACGGCGCTGGTGACGGTGGGGCTGGCGATGTTCGTGTGGGGGCTGGACCTGGGGCTGTTTCCGGTCGGCGAAGCGCTGGCCAACGACTTCTCCCGCAAGGGCAGCCTCGGCTGGCTGCTGGCCTTCGCCTTTGCCCTGGGGTTCGGCACCACCGTGGCCGAGCCGGCCCTGATCGCGGTCGCCGGCGAGGCCGCCAAGGTTGCGGCAGCGGGCGGCTACATCGCGGACACGGCCCCGGCGCGTGCGACCTACGCCCTGGGCCTGCGGCTGACCGTGGCGCTCGCGGTCGGCTTCGCCCTGGTGGTGGGCGTGATCCGAATCCTGCGCGGCTGGCCGCTACAGTACCTGATCATCCTCGGCTACGCCGCGGTGCTGGTGACCACCACCTTCGCACCCAAGCCGATCATCGGCATCGCCTATGACTCGGGCGGCGTGACCACGTCGACCATTACGGTGCCGCTGGTTGCGGCGCTGGGGGTCGGGCTGGCATCCAGCATCCGCGGGCGTAACGCCCTGGCCGACGGCTTCGGGCTGATCGCGCTGGCTTCGCTGATGCCGATGATCTTCGTGATGGTCTACGGCATGGTGCTGCGATGATGCTCGAGCTGTTGCCCGCGTCGCTGCTGGGCACCCTGCGCGACGTCGCGCCGATCATCGCGGTGATCTTCGGCTTCCAGTACCTGGTGCTCCGGCGTCCGCTGCACCGGCCGCGGCGGGTGCTAGCCGGCTTCGCCGTCGCGATTCTGGGGCTGGCGCTGTTCCTGCTGGGGCTGAACGAGGCGCTGTTTCCGCTCGGACGGATCATGGCGCGCCAGCTCACGGCCCCCGAGTTCCTCTACGGGCAGCCCCACTTTCCCGTGCGGGTGCACTGGACCGACTTCGCCTGGGTATACGTGTTCGCGGCGGCGCTGGGATTTTCCACGACCATCGCCGAGCCGGCGCTGCTGGCGGTGGCGCGCAAGGCGGCCGCCGAGTCTGCGGGCACCCTGGATCCCACCGGCCTGCGCGTGGCAGTGGCGATCGGCGTGGCGTTCGGCATCGCCCTGGGCACACTCCGGATCGTTACCGGAACGCCGCTGGAGTATTACTTCATGGCGGGATACGTTCTGGTCCTGGTACAGACCATTTATGCACCGCGGGCGCTGATCCCGCTGGCGTACGACTCGGGCGGCGTGACCACGTCGACCGTGACGGTGCCGCTGGTGACCGCGCTCGGGCTGGGCCTGGCCCAGCAGGTCCCGGGCCGCAGCCCGCTGCTGGACGGCTTCGGCCTGATCGCGTTCGCCAGCCTGTTCCCGATCGTCACGGTGCTGGGCTACACGCAGCTGAGCTACTGGTGGGCGGCACGACAGGCGGCCCGCCGCGGGGAAGGAGAGTGAGCAATGCACTTCAAGCTGATCATCGCTCTGGTCGAGGACAGCAAGACGGATGCCGTGCTGGAAGCCGCCCGCAAGGCGGGCGCGACCGGGGCCACCGTGGTGACCCAGGCCCGCGGCGAGGGCCTGGAAAAGGCGCGCACGTTCTTCGGGCTGAGCCTGGAGACCCAGCGCGACATGCTGCTTTTCCTGGTGGAGGAGCACCTGAGCCGGCGCATCCTGGAGACCGTCCAGGACGTCGGCGAGTTCGACACCAAGGCGGGCACGGGAATCGCCTTCCTGCTCGACGTGGAGGACGCGGTCGGCGTCAGCCACCAGGTGGCGCAGCTGACCGACCGCGTACAGGAGGAGCTATGAACCAGCGCAGAATCGTCCGCGTCCGCGACGCCATGCGGACCCGCTTCGACGTGGTCGACGGCACCATCACGGTGCGCGAGGCGCTCAAGAGCCTGCGCCATGCCGAAACCAAGGCCCTGATCGTGAACAAGCGCCACCAGGACGATGAGTACGGCATGGTCCTGATCTCGGACATCGGGCGCCAGGTGCTCGCCCGCGATCGCTCCCCGGACCGCGTGAACGTCTACGAGGTGATGACCAAACCGGTGCTGAGCGTGGCACCGGACATGGACGTGCGCTACTGCGCGCGCCTGTTCGAGCGCTACCGCCTGGCGCGGGCGCCGGTGATCAAGGAAGGCGAGGTGCTCGGCATCGTCAGCTTCACCGACCTCGTGATCCACGGACTGATGGAGCCCTGAGCGGCCCCGCGCCCTACCCGGCGTCCCGCGCCAGGCGCAGTCCCGCGAACATGTGGCGCTGGTCGGCCTGGTAGAAATTGCGAAAGCCGGGGCGGCGGATCTCGGGCTCGGTGTGCCGGCTCCCGCCCCGAAGAACGTAGTGGGTGCCGTCGAACCAGGGCATCGAGTAGCCGTCGTAGGGAAAGGCGTGAAAGCCCGGGTAGGGATGGAAGGTATTGTCGCACCATTCCCACACCCGGCCCATATCCCGCAGGAGCCCGGCGCGGCAGGCCGCCTCCCACTCGTACTCGTGCGGCAGGCGGCATCCCGCCCACCGGGCGAAGGCCCGAGCCTCGTGCAGGCTCAGGCCGTCGACCGGCGCGCCGGGGTCGAATGCATGCAGACCATCGGCGTCCGCCAGCAGCCAGCCGGCGTCGCCGTCGCGGACCCAGTGCTCCGGCGCGCTGACCGCGGTCCGCCGAAGCCATTCCCATCCTTCCCCGGTCCACAGCCGCGGCTCGCGATAGCCGCCGTCACGGACGAACGCCAGGTACTCGGCGTTGCTGACCGGCCGCGCGGCGATGGCGAAGCAGGGGAGCTGCAGCTCGCGCGGGGGCAGCTCGTTGTCATACGCTCCCGGGTCATTCTCCGTGCCCACCCGGCAAGGCCCGCCGGGAACCTCGACGAGCCGCGCGTCCGGCGTCGACGCGGCCGCCTCGACGCGCGCCGGCGGCGCGGCGTCTGCCGGGATCAGCCGGCGCAGCAGCATGCGCAGGGTCTCGAGATGCTGGCAGTAGTGCTGGATCACGAACCGAAGAAGGTAGTCGTCGCGCAGCAGCGGATGTGCCCCGTCCGCAAGCACCTCCCGCCATGCGCGCCGGTTCTCTGCCTGCAGAGTCTCCACCCAGCCGGCGAGGTCGGCCCGTGGGGGCAGGCCGGCCGGGCGCCGGGTCTTGGGCGTGTTCTCCGGCAAGTACAGGGTGTGGTGCGGTGCGCCGAGCACCGCTTCGCCGCGGACCCGCTCGCGCAGCCAGTGGGTCTCGACGAAGGCGCAGTGCCCTACGTGCCAGGACAGCGGGCTCAGCTCCGGGTGGTGCTGCCGCCGGCACGTGGTGTCGTCGTGTCCGGCCAGCAGGGACAGGGTCTGCCGTTGCAGCTCGGCCAGCCGGTCCAGGGCGAATTCCCGGTCCGATTCGGTCACGCTCGAGCTTCCTCCCTTGCAGGCACGATCGGATGCATCCTTCGGGTACCCCGCGGGGGCTAGAGCTCGAGCAGCTCGGCCGGGCGTTCCGGATCCAGGATCAGCATGTGGCCCGGCGGGATCGCGTGCCAGATCCCGGCCTCGTCCAGCGGTTCCGAGGCAACCAGCTGGCCGTCGGGGAAGCCGTCCGTGTCGGTGCTGTAGTACAGCGTCGCCGGCTCCGCGGCGAATGCGTGCCGCAGCGCGTACAGTCGCAGGCCATCGGTCATCACCAGGCTCAGCAGCGCGCGTTCGCCGGGCGCCCAGGTCTCGATCAGCGAGCAGGCCTGGCGCAGAGCGGCCGGGACCTCGGGCTCGTCGGTGAGGATCTGGCGCAGCAGCGCGAACAGATACTCCGAGTCCGTCGTGCCCTGGATCCCGGCCTGGATCTCGACGTCCAGCCACTGCTGCAGGCGCGGCCGCAGACCGCGGGTGAAATTATCGACGAAGCCGTTGTGGGCATAGAGCCACTGCTCGTCGGCGAACGGCTGCGTGTTGTGCTGGTTGACCGTCATCCCCGGGGTCGCGCTGCGCACGTTGCCGAGCCAAATCGGGCTCACGAGGCTGCGGCCCAGCCCCGAAAGGTTGGGGTCGGCCCAGATTGGGGCGGTGTTGGTGTAGCTCGCCGGACGCCCCCGGTCGTCCAGCCAGCCGACCCCGAAGCCGTCCGCGTTGACCGTGGCGGTCTGCAGCTCACGGGCGTCCCAGGACTGCCGGTACAGGCTGTGCGGCGGCTGCAGCAGAAAATGCCCGAGCGAGATCGGGGCTCCCATGTAGGCGGCGATGCGACACATAAGTGAAGGCGTCTCCAGGAAACCGGCGTGCTGCCGAGATGCGGCGGCAGCGCTTGGCATGCGTCGGATGGTAGCCTACTGTAGTGCTGCTGTTCATCCCCGGAGACATCGTGAGCACCAACCGCGCCCCCCAGTCCGGCGACAGACTGCACTGCTGCATAGTGAAGCCGGCGCGCACCGTGCCCGGGCTCGAAGACGACGTGCGGGCTGGTCTGCTCGCGCCTCCCCGCACCCTGCCGCCGAAGTATTTCTACGATGACCGGGGCTCGCGGCTGTTCGACCGCATCTGCGACACACCCGAGTACTACCCGACCCGCACCGAGGACCATCTGCTGCGGGAACGTGCGCAAGCGATCCTGTCCCGGGCCCGTCCGGACCACCTTTTCGAACTCGGCAGCGGCGCCTCGCGCAAGACCCGCCACCTGCTCAGCGCGGCAGAAGCGCTCGCTCAGCACCCGACCTACTGGCCCTTCGACGTCAGCGAGGGGATGATGCTGGAAGCCGGCGCGGGCCTGGTCCGCGACTACCCCTGGCTGGAGGTCAACGCCCTGGTGGGCGACTACAACGGTGGGCTCGCCAACCTGCCGCGACCCGCGGGCCGGCGCCTGTACGCCTTCCTGGGCGGGACCCTGGGCAACTTCGAGCCGGACGGCGCGCTGGCGTTCTTGCGCGAGCTGCGGTCCTGCATGGAGGACGGCGACCACCTGCTGCTGGGAGTGGACCGGGTCAAGGATCCGGCGATCCTGTGGGCGGCCTACAACGACAGCGCGGGCATCACCGCGGAATTCAATCGCAACGTGCTGCGGGTGCTCAACCGGGAGCTCGGTGCCGACTTCGAGGTCGCGGCCTTCCGGCATCGTGCCGAGTTCGTGTCGGAGCATTCCCAGGTGGAGATGTACTTGGTGCCCGGCCGGGAGCAGCGAGTCTCGCTGGGCGTGATCGGCCGGAAGATCACCATCGGCGCGGGTGAGCCCGTGCGCACCGAGATCAGCCGGAAATTCACCCCGCAGGGACTGGAAGCGTTGCTCTCGGCCGCCGGGCTGACGCTGCTGGAGCATTACCAGCCTCCGGACGGCTACTTCTCGCTGGTGCTCGCAGTACCGGCCTGAGCGGGTCCGGTTCAGCCGGAAGGGCGGACCAGCAGCAGCTCGAGCAGCGCCTTCTGCGCGTGCAGGCGGTTTTCGGCCTCATCCCACACCACGCTCTGAGAGCCGTCGATGACCCCGGCCACCACTTCCTCGCCCCGGTGGGCCGGCAGACAGTGCATGAACAGCGCGTCCGGCCGGGCCAGCGCCATCAGCTCCTGGTTTACCTGGTAATCCGCGAAGGCCAAGGCGCGCTGCTGCTGCTCGGCCTCCTGGCCCATGCTGGCCCACACGTCGGTTACCACCAGGTCCGCGTCGCGTACCGCCTCGCGCGGATCGGCCACCAGCTCCACGTCGGCGCCGCCGATCAAGGATGTATCGGGCCGGTACCCCTCGGGGCTGGCGATGCGCAGCCGGAAGCCGAATCGCGCCGCGGCGTTGATGTAAGAGTTGCACACGTTGTTGCCGTCGCCGACCCAGGCCGCGGTGCGCCCGGCGATCGCGCCATGGTGCTCGCGCCAGGTCTGCATGTCCGCCAGCAGCTGGCAGGGATGGAAGCGGTCGGTCAGGCCGTTGATCACCGGCACGCGGGAATGGGCGGCGAACTCTTCCACCGAGGCATGCGCGTTGGCGCGGATCATCACGCCGTCGACCATGCGCGAGAGCACCCGCGCGGTGTCGGCGATGGGCTCACCCCGTCCGAGCTGGGTATCCCGGGGCGAAAGGAACAGGGCGCTGCCGCCGAGCTGAGTCATCCCCGCCTCGAAGGAGACGCGGGTGCGGGTGGACGCCTTCTCGAAGATCATCGCCAGGGTCCGGCGCGCCAGCAGCGCCCCGGGAACCCGCTCGCCGGCCGCGTGCAGGCGGCGAAGCTCCGAGGCCCGCGCCAGCAGGTGCTCGAGCTCCGCGGACTCCAGATCGAGCAGGGTGATGAAGTGCCGCACGCTCACGGGGCCCGCTTACTGCTGCCCCACAAAGCCGCGGATCACCCGCGCGAGCCGGTCGACCAGCTGGTCGGCGTCGGCATCGCCCAGCACCAGCGGCGGCAGCAGGCGCACCACGCGCTCGGCCGTGACGTTGATCAGCAGCCGCTCGTCGAGCGCCCGCTGTACCAGCTCGCCGCAGGGACGGTCCAGCTCCAGCGCCAGCATCAGGCCGCGATGGCGGATCTCGCGTACCGCGTCCAGGCCCTCGAGCGCCCGCCCGAGGCCGCCGGCGATACGTTCGCCCAGCTCTTTGGCACGCGCCAGCAGGCGGTCCCTCTCGATGGTGCGCAGCACCGCCAGGGCCGCGGCGCTGGCCAGCGGGTTGCCGCCGAACGTGGAGCCGTGGTTGCCCGGCCGGAATTCCTCCGCCACCGGTCCGCGCGCCAGGCAGGCCCCAATCGGCACCCCGTTGGCAAGCCCCTTGGCGAGGGTGACGACGTCCGGCATGGCGTCCTCATACTGGCTGGCCAGCCAGCGGCCGGTACGGCCGTTGCCCGACTGCACCTCGTCCATCATCAGCAGCCAGCCCCGCTCGTCGCAGAGCCGGCGCAGGTCGGCCAGGTAGCCCCGCGGCGGGATGCGGATGCCGCTCTCACCCTGTACCGGTTCGACCAGGACCGCGACGATGTCGTTACGACGCCGGGCCACCTCGGCGAGGGCGTCGGCGTCGGCCCAGGGCGCACGCACGAATCCGGGCGCCAGCGGCTCGAATCCCGCCTGCACGCGCCGGCTGCCGGTGGCGGTGAGAGTGGCGATGGTGCGGCCGTGAAAGGCGCCCTCGGCCACCACGATCTGGGGGTTGCTGACGTCCCGCCGGTGGCCGTGCAGCCGCGCCAGCTTGATGGCGGTCTCGTTGGCCTCGGCCCCGGAGTTGCAGAAGAACGCGCTGTCCATCCCGGTCACGCCGCACAGGCGCTCGGCGAGCTCCTCCTGCAGCGGGACCCGGTACAGGTTCGAGGTGTGCAGCAGCCGCGCGGCCTGGCGGGTAATCGCCTCGGTGACCTCGGGATGGGCATGACCCAGCCCGCACACGGCAATGCCGCTCAGGGCGTCGAGGTAGGCATTGCCCTCGTTGTCCCACAGCCAGGCGCCTTCGCCGCGCGCGAATGCGACCGGCAGGCGGGCGTAGGTGGACATCAGGTGTTCGGTCATGGCTTCAGGCTTCCGGGCCCTCGGGGTGGTCAAGTAAAGCGGGGCTGCCCGGCGGGGCAGCCCCGTTCGATTCCGCGCCGGCCTCGCGGTGCGAACCCGGCGTTACTTCGACAGGTTGCTGGCGACGAAATCCCAGTTGACCAGCTTCCAGAACGCCTCCATGTACTTCGGCCGGGCGTTCCGGTAGTCGATGTAGTACGCGTGCTCCCAGATGTCGCAGGCGAGCAGCGTCTTGACGCTGGAATCGGTCAGCGGCGTCTTGGCGTCGTCGGTCTCGACGATCGCCAGGGAGCCGTCCGACTTCTGCACCAGCCAGCCCCAGCCGGAGCCGAAGTTGCCGATGGTCTGCTCGGTGAACTGCTTGCGAAGCTCGTCGATGGAGCCGAAGCTGCTATCGATCGCCTTCGCCAGCTCACCGCTGGGATCGCCACCGCCGCGGGGGCTCATGCTGTGCCAGTAGAAGGTGTGATTCCACACCTGTGCAGCCTGGTTGAACAGCTTGCCGCTCGCCTTCCGGATGGTGTCCTCGAGCGACATGTTGGCGTACTCGGTACCCTCGATCAGCTTGTTCAGCGTGTCGACGTAGGTACGGTGATGCTTGCCGTAGTGATACTCCAGCGTCTCTCTGGAGATGTGCGGCTCCAGGGCATCCAGTGCGTAAGGAAGTTCGGGGAGTTCATGAGCCATGGTGCAATCCTTTCAGTCCGTGTCGGGTGTCAAAACCCGGTAAATGAAACTCCGTGCACGGAGGCTCGATCTTCGATCGGGTTCACGGAACAGCATACCAGTCTTCGCGGGGGGACTGTCAGGTCTCAGAGCCGCCGTGCGCTTCCCCGGCCAGGCGCGGGAGCGAAGGCGCAGTGGTGCTGCGTCGAGCGAGCGCGACACCGCCGGCGGGGCGCACGGCGGCTCCCTGCGGGCGGCTGCCTGGGCCGCCATGGACGGTGTTGCTCGTCGGTCGTGCAGCGCCACTGCACTCCCTCCTCACGCCTCGCCACGACGGCTCAGGCAGCCGCTGAGGCCCGACAGCACCCCCGAGAAGACTGGTAACATAGGCGAATGACCGTAAGATTGCAACGCGGCCCCGGCCGGGGGAAAAGACGTGTCAGACAGTGACGAAGGGATCGAGCTGAGCCTGTTCGGGAGCCGGATCGCGGCCGTTTGTGACGAAATGGGGGCGGTCCTGCGACGGGCGGCTTTCTCCCCGAACATCCGCGATCGGCTGGACTTTTCCTGCGCGGTATTTGACTCCGAGGGGGCGCTGTGCGCCCAGGCCGCCCATATCCCGGTGCATCTGGGCAGCATGGCCTACGCTATGGCCGACGTGATCGCCGCCCGTGATTGGCACCACGGTGACATGGTGTTGCTCAACGACCCGTACCTCGGTGGCACCCACCTGCCCGACGTCACGGTCGTGGCGCCGGTATTCGTCGACGGCCGCCGCCTCGGCTTCGTGGTCAACCGTGCCCACCACGCGGATATCGGCTCGGCTTCGCCGGGCTCCATGCCACTGTCCTCCCACCTCGAGGAGGAAGGCCTGGTGATCGCCCCCACCCGGGTGGCCGGCGCAGAGGGTGTCGACGAGGACGCGCTGGGCCGGATCCTGTCCGCATTGCGCAACCCCGACCAGGCCCGCGGCGATTTCGCCGCCCAGATCAGCGCCAACCGGGTCGGCGCCCGCCGCCTGGGCGAGCTCGTACGGACCCAGGGCTCCGCGCGCTTTGCCCGGCGTCTGGCGGCCCTGAACGACTACGCGGAGCGGCTGGCACGTTCGGCGCTGGGCACGATCCCCGACGGCCGCTACCGCTTCCAAGACTGGCTCGACGACGACGGCCGCGGCAACCGCGATATTCCCGTCGTCGCCACGGTCACGAGCGAATCCGGGAACATTACCGTGGATTTCACCGGCACGGGCGCGCAGGTCGCGGGCAACGTGAATTGTCCCCTGTCGGTGACGGCCGCCGCGGTCTACTACGTGTTCCGCTGCCTGATGCCCGCCCAGACACCGGCCTGTGCGGGCAGCTTCCGTCCGATCACCCTGCGCGCCCCCGAGGGCTGCCTGCTTCATGCCCGCCGCCCGGCCGCGGTCGCCGCCGGCAATGTAGAGACCAGCACGCGCGTTGTCGACGCCGTGACCGGGGCGCTCGCACAGGCGCTGCCGGAGAAGATGCCGGCCGCGAGCCACGGGAGCATGAACAACGTCGCGATGGGTTCGCACAGGGCCCCGGCGTGGGACTATTACGAAACCATGGGAGGGGGCATGGGGGCCGGCCGGGACGGCGGCGGGCTCGACGGCGTGCAGACCCACATGACCAACACCCTGAATACCCCGATCGAGGTCCTGGAGCTGAATTTCCCCCTGCGGGTTCGTCGCTATGCGCTGCGCTCCGGGTCCGGCGGCGCGGGGGTGCGACCGGGGGGCAGCGGCCTGGTGCGGGAATTCGAGTTCCTGGCGCCGACCGAGGTGACCCTGCTCACCGAGCGTCGCACGCACGCGCCCTGGGGACTTGCCGGTGGCGGCCCCGGCAGGCCGGGGGAGAACCGCCTGGACGGCGAACCGCTGCCGGGCAAGGCGCAGATGTCGGTGCGCGCCGGACAGGTGTTGTCGGTAGCCTCGGCCGGCGGCGGCGGCTGGGGCGCGGTCTCCGGTGGCGGCGCGCAGTGACGACCGGGCTGCGCCGCCGGTGGCGTTACCACGGACCGGCTTAGTACAATTGCTCCAAGAGACATAGATCAGGGCGCCGCCAGGTCAGCGCGGCGCCGAATCGGACGCGCAGCTCAGGAGGCTCCTATGGATACCGTCGAGCGGATCAAGCAGCAGATTGCGAGCCACCCGGTGGTGCTGTACATGAAGGGCACCCCGGATTTCCCCCAGTGCGGCTTCTCGGCCCGCGTGAACCAGGCCCTGCAGGCCTGCGGCGCGGAATTCGGCTACGTCAATGTGCTCGAGGATCCCGAGGTGCGCAGCGGGCTCAAGGAGTATTCCAACTGGCCGACTTTCCCGCAGCTTTACATCAACGGCGAGCTGGTCGGCGGCTGTGACATCGTGATGCAGCTCTACGAGTCGGGCGAGCTGCAGAAGATGCTGGAAGGCACTCGCCAGCAGGGCGAAGCGACCCAGTAGAACCCGGGCCCCGACCGGGAAACCACGTCCGCTGGCCGGGATCGCCGTGAGGCGATCCCGGCACCTTCAGGACAGGCCCTGCCCTGCTTCCGCGGCGCGTTGCACGTCCTCTTCATAGCGATCGCGCCACCGGTTCACGATGCGGCAGAACAGCTCGGCGGTCTGCTCGGCGTCATAGGCGGCCGAGTGGGCTTCCCGGGTGTCCCACGGCAAGCCCGCCACCGCCGCGGCTCTCGCCAGCACCGTCTGGCCGTAGGCCAGCCCGCACAAGGTGGCCGTGTCGAAGCAGCTGAACGGGTGGAAGGGATTGCGCCGGATCCCGCTGCGCTCCACCGCCGCGTTCAGGAAGGACAGGTCGAAATGCGCGTTGTGGCCCACCAGCACGGCGCGCGTGCAGCCCAGCTCGCGCATCTCGCGTCGCACCTCGCGGAAGACCCGTCGCAGGGCCTCGTCCTCCGGCAGGGCGGGACGCAGGGGATGGTGCGGGTCGATGCCGTTGACGGCGAGCGCGGCGGCCTCGATGTTGGCTCCCTGGAACGGCGATACGTGGAAGTTCCAGGTGGCCTTGCGGAACAGGCTGCCGGTGTCGTCCATGCCGAGGGTGACGGCGGCGATCTCCAGCAGGGCGTCGGTACGCGGGTTGAAACCCCCCGTCTCGACGTCGACAACGATCGGCAGAAACCCCCGGAAGCGGGTTGCCATCTGGCGCAGATGCTCGGTATCGCTCATGGGCGCAGGATATCGGATGGTGCCGCCAATTGCGATTGGCCGCGCCCGCCGACCGGATCGGGATCTACGCGAGCTTCCAGCCGACGCGCTCGCCCGCGCGCAGCGGCACCAGGCGCTCGTCGCCGAACGGCAGCGTTTCGGGCACCGTCCAGTCCTCGCGGCGCAGCGTGATGCTGGCGGAGTTCCGCGGCAGGCCGTAGAAGTCCGGGCCGTGCAAGCTGGCGAAGGCTTCCAGGCGGTCCAGGGCGTCAGCCCGCTCGAACACCTCG
>Ga0102956_1000636_pt1 | contig 12406 bp, 9 predicted proteins | sample SalPonF2_A_D2_MG_FD_84515 | JGI IMG/M metagenome (GOLD analysis project Ga0102956, IMG submission 84515) | Salt pond soil microbial communities from South San Francisco under conditions of wetland restoration - Salt Pond MetaG SF2_A_D2_MG ...
ACAGACCCACCATCTCGCCCCAGACGATCTGCTGCCGGCCCATGCGGAAATCCCAGTTGCCGGCGGAGAGGTCCAGGTAGCTCTCCCGCACCATGGCGTCGAAGCGTTGATTCTTTCGCACGGCAGGGGGATAGAAGTCGGAATTGGCATAGACGGGGTCGTAGCTGACCCAGCCGCTGAGCTTCCAGCTGAGTGTGTCGCCGTGATGCTCGATACCGGCCTTGAGCAGATTCTGGAACAGGGACCAGTGGCCCGGCGAAGGATAGGTATAGGCCAGCCGCGACAGGAAAAAGCCGTGGGGACGGATCGGCTGAGCGCCGAACAGCGACGGCGCCGGCTTTGCCGTTTGCGACCCGAACAATCCTTTGATTCCCTTGTTCTGTCCGCCGCCCGAGGGGGCTTTCTGCGCCGACGGGGGCTGTTCGAAAAGCCCGCCGATGCCTTTGCCGCCGGAGTTGGCGGGCGGCGCGGGCTTGCTGGCGGGCTGGGGTGCGAATAGACCGGCGATGCCCGATCCACCCGGCCTCGGGGATGCTTTCTGCGCCGCCTTGGCGGTGGGTTCGCGAGTCGCCGGGGCTTTGGTGGCCGGGGCCGACAGGGGTAAAGCCGGGGAAGCCGCCTGCTCGGATGATGTCGTCTCTGTCGCGCTACGCACGAACCCCCGCCAGCCTTTGCGGGCCAGCCGCGCCTGAGTTCGCCTGGCGATCGACCGGGTGGGGAAAGGGCCGATCGTAACCTTCGTCAGGGAGCGGCCGGGTGAGGTTTCGCCGTTGGCGGGGAAGCCCGCTTTGCGCAGGCGCGACACGACGGTGGCGGCGTTGCGGGCAGAGGCGTACGCGCCCACCTGGACGACAAAATCGGCAAATGCGGTGGTGGTGGTAACTGCCCACAGCAGTGTGGCCGTGAGCAGCGAGCGCAGGATCCGTCGGTGTGTCCGGGTCATGGCAAGTCCGGTGCCCCTCCCTGTGCGTCGGTTCGCGTCACGCGTTGTCGGATTATTTTACACGGGGAGCCCGAAGCGGATGGCCCCGGCTGTTGGTGCCATCCAAGAAAAGCCTGGTTATGGTCCCCGACCGCGGTCACAGTATACTCGTAAAGGTTTGGAAAGAAAGGCCGCATACACTCACATGACGGCCGTGGTCGGCTAGACTTGAACTTTTCAGGGGAGGGGCATGGTTGTCAACAATACGAACAGTTCGTTCTCAGGGATTACAGGCGAGAGTTCGAAGTCGCCCCAGGACACCTCCAAACCATTTCCACCGGGCGGTCATCGGGTACAGTAATTTGTAAGCAATATCCTACAAGCTGTCAGGCGCTTTGCCATTTATTTTTGCGGCAGGTCCCGATATGTTCAGTGCCATACGAAACCCGACACGGACGGGACGATCCGCAACGGTGCCGGTGCATTGCAGCCTTCACCCCGTTTGGTGCCCTAGTGACCATATGGAACCAATTTCCATGGTCGCGTCCAACCAATAACACCCGCGCCGGGGCGGAAACGACTAACAATGACTTCGCGTTCTTTGAGGGGAAAGCCAGTGAATAGCTATAGCCATTTCCTGAAGGCGTTCTGGACTGCCGCCAGCCTGTTTGCGGTGCTGCTTCTGACAGGCTGTGCTCACCAGTATCCGCAGCTGGAGGGATCCCCCCAGAAAGTCACAACCGCGCCTGAATACATTATCGGGCCCGGTGACACTCTACAGATATTCGTATGGCGCAATCCGGATCTGTCGACGACTGTGCCGGTACGACCGGACGGTCGCATCACTGTACCCCTCGTGAACGACATGCAGGCTGCCGGCAAGACGCCGACCCAGCTCGGCCACGACATGCAAAAGGCGTTGGCCAAATACGTGAAGAATCCCTTCGTTACCGTCATGGTTACCGGCTTCGTCGGGCCGTACAGTCAGCAGATACGGGTTGTCGGCCAGGCCGCGAAACCGCAATCACTACCATACCGGGCGCATATGACGCTTCTGGACGTGATGATTGCTGTCGGCGGACTGACCCAATATGCCGCCGGCAACGACGCGATAATCGTCCGAAAGGTGAACGGCAAGCGCAGGGAATTCCGGGTGCGGCTGGATGACCTGTTGAACGGTGGTGACATCAGCGCCAACGTCGACATGCTGCCGGGGGACACGTTGATCATCCCCGAGGCCTGGTTCTAAGGAAGCGTTCGTCAACATCGTAGGATCGTCTCTGTCATGCGTGAACTCTTTGAAGTTCTAATCCGGCACGCCCGGGGAATATGGCGTTACCGGTGGTACATGATGCTGGTGGCCTGGCTGGTCTGCATTCTCGGGTGGGTAGTGGTTTACCGCCTGCCGGATCAGTACACGGCCACCGCTCGGGTCCATGTCGATACCGATTCCGTGCTGCGGCCTCTGCTGCGCGGGTTGGCTGTCGACCTCAACCCGTCCCGGCGAGTGGCACTCATGACTCGCACGCTGCTCAGCCGGCCGAATCTCGAGAAGCTTGCGCGCATGACCGATCTGGATCTTACCGCCAAGACTCCCGAGCAGATGGACGCGCTGATCAATGGGCTGCAGAACAACATCGATCTGACCAGCGAACGAGGCGATCTCTACACCATATCGTACGCGAACCCGAACCGTCAGATGGCCAAGCGTGTCGTCCAATCCCTGCTCACCATATTTGTGGAGAATTCCCTCGGAGATACCCGAGCCGATACCAACACGGCTCAAAAGTTCCTCGGGCAACAATTGAAAGATTATGCACAGAAGCTGGATCAGGCCGAGGAGCGTCTGGCCGAGTTCAAGAGAAAGCACATTGGGATGATGCCCGCCCAAGGCAAGTCCTATTACCAGGCGCTTCAATCGGCCAACTCCGATCTCCAGCAAGCGCAGTTGGCGCTCAAGGAAGCCAAGAATCAGCGTGATGCTCTGAAGCAGCAGTTCAAGAACAGCAAACAGGATTTCAAGAACTACAGTCAATCCATCCCGCAGCCCGAGTCGCCGCTGGATACCAGGATTCAGAACATTCAGGACAAGATTGATAACCTGCTGCTGAAGTACACGAACAAATACCCGGATGTGATCGAACTCAAGCGACTGAAAGCCGAGTTGGAGGCGAGAAAGCGCAAGGAGGCCAAGAAGCAGGCGTCCGGTGGCGACCAGGGTCAGGCACAGGACCCGATGTATCAGCAGATGAAGATGGCTGTCGCCCAGGCGGATGCTCAGGTGGCGTCCGTCAAGGCTCGTGTCGATGAGTATCAGGCGCGGGTGAACAAGCTCAAGAAGATGGTCAACATCATCCCTCAGGTGGAGGCCGACCTGCAGCGGCTGAATCGTAACTACAACGTGAACAAGAAAAACTATGAGCTTCTGTTGTCCCGTCGGGAGTCGGCAAGCATTTCGCAGCAGGCGGACATGAATGCGGATAACGTGAAATTCCAGGTTGTCGACCCACCACACGTGCCGCTAAATCCGAGCAGTCCCAACCGGCCGCTGTTCATCAGTATCGTGCTGATAGGGGGCATTCTGGCGGGCGGCGTGTTTGGTTTCGTGCTGTATCAGTTGCGACCGACTTTTGACGATGTTGGCAGCCTGAAGGACATCACAGGCGTTCCGGTACTGGGTAGCATATCCATGGTGCGTCCGCGCGAGTACCTGCGCCGGCGACGACTGTCTCTGGCATCTTTCGGCGTGACATTCGTTGCACTCATCATGGTCTATGGAGGCATTCTGCTCGTGCAACTCCTCGATCTGGATGTTGTCTCGAACATCTCCCAGCTGAAGGGGAGTCTGCTATGAGTACCATCGAAAAGGCGATGGACAAGCTGGGCAAGCAGGACGGCGCCGATCAGGCAGCCGAAGATGCGAACCAAACGGCCCAAGCTCCCGAGCAATCGCAGGACGGGGACAGGCCGGGTGCAGCGGGCGCTGCCGACCGTGCCGCTGCTGGCGGAATCGCGGAGGCGGGTGAAACCGTCCGTCTCGATTTCAGTCGGTTCCCGAATTCGACGGTAATCGACCCGCGTGCGGAACACACCAGCGGCCTGGCAGAGGAATTTCGACACATCAAACGCCCGCTGCTGCTGAATGTGCAGGGACGTGGGGCAACGCTGGTGGAAAATCCGAACCTGATCATGGTCACCAGTTCGCTTGCCGGAGAAGGGAAGACATTCACCGCCATCAACCTGGCTTTGAGCATTGCCACAGAGCTGGATAAGACGGTTCTGCTGGCAGACGCCGACGTGGCCAAACCTGACGTGGGCGCCATGTTGGGGGTCCGCGCGGAAAAGGGTCTGATTGACGTGCTGCTGGGAGATGTCCGGGTCCCGGACGTTCTGCTGCGAACTGACATACCGAATCTCACCTTGCTGCCAGCGGGACGCCGCCATCCACATGCGAACGAACTGCTTGCCAGTGACAGCATGCGGCTGCTGGCGCAGGAGTTGTCCTCGCGGTACGCGGACCGAATAGTGGTGTTCGACTCGCCGCCGTTGCTCCTGACCAGCGAAGCCCGTGTGCTTGCGGGACTCATGGGCCAGATCGTACTGGTGATCGAAGAATCGCGGACCCTGCAGCCGGTGGTGAAGGAAGCGCTGTCGATGCTCGATTCGTCGGAAATCGTCGGTTTGGTATTGAACAAGAAGCGCGCGCGGAGCGCAGGCGGTTACTACGGCGGCTACGGATACTACGGGTATGGGCGCTAGCGCCGGTCGGCAGATCAAGCAGAGGTGGGGGCGATTTAGAACGTGGCGGGCCGCGCCCCTGGCGCTGGCCGTCGGTGCCGCTCTGACCTGCCCGAGGGCGTGGGCGGGGGATTGGCAGGTGACGCCGCGGCTAACCCTGGGTCAAATTTATACAGACAACGTCACTCTTGCCCCCAATGGGAAGGCGAAATGGGATCTGTTTAGCCAGATTACTCCCGGGTTGTCCCTCCACGGAAAAGGGGGCCGTGTGTCTGCTGATGTGCACTACGAGATGCAGAACTACGTCTCGGTTAGAACTCGCGACCACGACAGCACGTCAAGTAGGCTGCAAGCGACTGGTAGGGCGGAATTGGCGCGGCAGTGGTTGTATCTGGATGCCAGTGGGGGAATTACGCAGCAGTATATCTCGCCTCAGGAGCGGATTTCACTCAGCAACATCTATGTTAATGGGAACCGCACTAACACTTACACGTATTCGTTGAGCCCTTATCTGAAGCACAACTTCGGTGGATATGTAGACAGTCTGCTGAGATACAGGTACAGCCAGGTCATGTACGGCAGCAGCCAAATCGCGAACACGCAACGTCAAACCGTCGATGCACGGTTGACCAGCGGAGTTCGATTTGGACCGTTGTCCTGGAGCCTGGACTATTACAACGACGATCAGCAACGTGCCGCCACATCGAACGTCAAGTTTGAACACGCCAATGCGAACATAGGCTATCGTATGTTGCCCGGCCTGAGTCTGCTTGCGCAGGCAGGGTATGAAAACAATCATTACGAAACCACTCGGACCAACGTGGTGAATGGCTCCTACTGGGGCGTAGGGCTGGGTTGGAAACCAAATCGCCACTTCTCCGCCAGGGCCTTGAAGGGAAACAGATTCGAGACGGCACGCGTGACTATTACGCCCACGGTGAGGACATCTCTTTCAGCGACGTACCAGAAGCGCACGGTGGGGCTGAACCCGGGAAACACGTGGTCCGGAACCTTTGCGCTCAGGACCCGGCACACGTCGTGGGAGGCGCAGTATTTCGAGGACACGACCACCGTCCAGCAACTCGCGCTCGAGCAGAGGGACTTCTTTGTCAGGGTAGACCCGGTAACCTTAAAGCCGGTCCCCTACTCGACAAGTGGGCCCTATGTGCTGCTGCAGCCGACCTTCCTCGGGCTTACAAACGACGTATTGGTTCGCAAAATTGCACGGGGTTCAGTTGGCATTAGAACTGCGAGGACCGGCATAAGATTTTCCGTGTTCGATGAGCGGCGTGCGTATCAGACGTCCGGTGAAGAGCAGAAAACCAAGGGCGTTAATGGGTCATGGTCGTGGCGTTTCGCTACGCGAACATCGTCGGTACTAACGAGCGGTTGGCAGCGAACCCACTACTCGACATCTTCTTCGAGTTCTGCATTTTGGTACACGGAAGAGACGATCGCGCGGCGGATCGCTCCCAGGCTGACCGGCGATGTCAACTATCGCCATATCTCCAGGACGAGTGGGGCAGTTGGTGGCGGTTACGACGCCAATCAGATCAGTTTCACTCTGACGATGTATTTCTAGTATGTACGAGACCTTCTACAACCTGAAGACCAAGCCGTTTCGGCTCAGTCCGGATCCGCGCTTTCTGTTCAACAGCCGCAGCCATCTGCGCGCAATGGCGTATCTGAGGTACGGGCTGCAGATGGGTGAAGGGTTCATCGTGGTCACCGGCGACATTGGTGCCGGGAAAACCACACTGGTGCGTGCCTTGATCGCCAATTTGGCCAAGGAAAACGTAGTGGCCGCGCAGATCGTTACCACTCAACTGGAGTCGGACGACCTGTTGCGCATGGTTGCGGGAGCTTTCGGCCTGCCGTGTCAGGACGTATCGAAAGCCGGCGTACTGAGAAATCTTGAGAATTTCATGCTGGCGCGCTCGAGAGAAGGAAAGCGGATTGTGCTGATGGTTGACGAAGCGCAGAACCTGCCGGCGAAATCGTTGGAAGAACTGCGCATGCTGTCCAACTTTCAGGCCGGGGACCGGGCGCTGTTGCAGAGCTTCCTTCTCGGGCAGGAAGAACTCCGGGATATCATGCAGTCGGAGGGAATGGAACAGTTCCGGCAACGGGTGATCGCGGCACACCATCTGGGCCCGTTGGAACCCCACGAAACGCGACAATACATCAAGCATCGTCTGTGCATGGCGGGATGGATGGACGATCCGCATTTCACCGATGGTGCGTTTGAACGCATACATGCGAGGACGGGAGGCATACCCCGGCAAATCAATCTGCTGTGCGACCGGGTGATGTTGTACGGATACCTGGAAGAGCTCCATAAAATAGACGGCGACACCGTCCAACTCGTTGTCGAGGAGCGCAGCAGAGAGTTGCCCGGCGGTCCGCAGATTCATGCGGCGCCGCAAGAACAACCGGATGTGCCACGCCCCGGTCAGTTGCAGCTTGCTTCCACGACGGTCAGTGATACCGAAAGGCGTCTGCTGGCGCTGGAGCGCCGGTTGGACAGCATGGAAGCGAACGCCCGCAGGGAGCAGGAGCGGCTCCACAAGCTCCTGATGATGGCGCTGCTGTCCGACAATAGCGTTGATCTGTCCCAGGCCATTGATCGTTTCCGGAAGGTCGACAAGGCCTGATTGCGTATCCGACGGAGCCTGCGGGGTTCCGGTCAACCGGGAGGCTGTTGTGGTGAAGTCCAAAGGCGCCATTCTCTGCGTAGTGGGTGCACGTCCTAACTTCATGAAGATTGCCCCCTTGATGGCGGCCTTTTCCACGGCGCCGACGCCGATGCCCGCGAAGCTGATTCATACCGGACAGCACTACGACGAAGGTATGAAAGGGACGTTTTTCGAACAGCTGGGCATTCCGGAACCGGACATCGACCTGGGAGTGGGGTCCGGCACCCACGCCGTACAGACCGCGGAAGTGATGCGCCGTTTCGAACCCGTCGTAGACGAGCACGAACCGGCGGCCGTGCTGGTGGTGGGGGACGTCAACTCCACCGTTGCCTGTGCGCTGGTGGCTGCCAAGAAGGGCGTGCCGGTGATTCACGTGGAGGCGGGTCTGCGCAGCTTCGACCGGTCCATGCCGGAGGAAATCAACCGGGTACTGACCGATCAGCTCGCCGATCTGCTGTTCACGACCGAAGAGTCCGCCAGGGAAAATCTCGTCCGAGAAGGCATAAGCGAAGACAGAGTCTTCTTCGTGGGTAACATCATGATGGATACGTTGCACCGGAATCTGCCGCGGGCGGTACCGCCTGGCCGGACTTTGGCGGGATTGCCCGGCGCCCACTGGTCAACGCATGAACCGAGCAACTATGGGGTGGTAACCTTGCACAGGCCCTCCAACGTAGACGACCCGACGACTCTGAAACGTCTGCTGGAGACGCTGCGGGAAATCAGTGATCGCCTTCCGTTGGTATTTCCGATCCATCCCAGGACCGGGGACCGGATACGGGCCGCGGGTCTGGATGATCTCCTCGATTCGGACCGAATCGCCCGTTTGACGCCTCAGGGCTATCTCCAGATGCTCGGGCTGGTCGCCCATGCGCAGGTGGTCCTGACCGACTCAGGCGGCTTACAGGAGGAAACGACAGCCCTTGGGGTGCCCTGTATCACGCTTCGGGAGAACACCGAGCGGCCGATCACCGTAACGCAGGGCACCAATACCGTAGTGGGGTCGGATGCCTCGTTGATAATGAACGCTGTAACCGATGTCCTGGCGACGGGCGGCAAACGCGGAAGAATCCCGGAACTGTGGGAGGGCGGAACCGCCCTGCGGATCAGGGCAGTGATACAACAATGGCTCGAGCATGGGGCGTCCCTGCAGGCGGTCGCGGGATGAGACCTCGACACGGATGCAAGGGACAAAAAGCGGCGCGTATATCGTTTGGTCAGTGAGGCGCCATCGTGTCAACCGTCCATACTGCAGATGTGCCGATGCCCGTCAATGCGATGACCGTTGATGTTGAAGACTACTTCCAGGTGTCCGCCTTCGAAAACGCTGTGTCACGGCGGGATTGGGAGCGGCTGCCGTGCCGGGTCGAACGCAATACGGAGCGTATCCTGGAATTGTTCGCGTGCCACAACGTTCATGCCACATTTTTCACCCTTGGCTGGATCGCCGAACGCTATCCGCAGTTGATACGCCGTATCGTGGAAGCGGGCCACGAGCTGGCCAGTCATGGGCTTTCCCACGTGCGGGTGACGCAGCAGACGGCGTCCCAGTTTCGCGAGGATATCGTTGGTGCCAAACACCTGCTCGAAGACATCGGTGGTTGCCCCGTGCAGGGTTACCGGGCGGCGAGCTATTCCATCGACGCATCGAACCTGTGGGCTTTCGACGTGCTGCAGGAAGCCGATTACCGCTACAGCTCGAGCGTCTATCCCATAAAGCACGATCTGTACGGCATGCCGGAAGCGCCGCGCTTTCCGTTTCGTGCCAACGGTGATGGCATGCTGGAGATACCCGTTACCACAGTGACCGTTATGGGGCGCAACCTGCCCTGCGGCGGCGGTGGATATTTTCGGCTGCTGCCCTATGCGGCATCCCGGTGGGCAATGCGCAGGGTGAACAGTCGGGATAAACAGCCCTGCGTGTTCTATTTCCATCCGTGGGAGTTGGATCCGGCCCAACCGCGTCAACAGGGAATCAGTCTGAAGACCCGTTTTCGTCATTATCTGAACCTGTCGCGCATGGAAGACCGACTGCAGTGCCTGTTGCGCGATTTTCGCTGGGACCGCATGGACGCCGTGTTTCTTCACCAGGGGGCCGTATGAGCGCGGAGGCGGACATGGTCCCCCAGCCCGGGCGCAACGAAGCCGGCGAGGGAGCTCTGCGCGTGCGGGACTTCTCCCCGTCCGATCGGGATCGGTGGGACGCCTTTGTCGACGCATGCCAGAGTGCCACTTTTTTCCACCGTTGCGGCTGGCGGGACGTGATACAGCAGGCGTTCCGTCACAAGCCCCGATACATGTATGCGGAACGAAACGGTCGCATCGAAGGCATTCTGCCTTTGGTGCACCTCAGGAGCTTGCTGTTCGGGAATGCGTTGATCTCAACCCCCTTCTGCGTTTACGGGGGGATTGCCGCCGCGACCGAAGAGGCGCATAGCGCCCTGGCAGAGGCGGCACGGACGCTTGCGGAGGATCTGCGAGTCGATTACCTCGAGTACCGCAACCGGGAGCGCCGCGATTCCGACATGGTCTCGAAGGACCTGTACGTGACCTTCCGCAAGCCGCTTTTCGCGGATCCCGATGCAAACATGCAGGCCATTCCCCGCAAGCAGCGGGCCATGGTCCGGAAGGGTATAAAGGCGGGGTTGCGCAGCGAGGTGGACGACGGTGTGGATCGGTTCTATGCCGCATACGCCGAGAGCGTGCGAAACCTTGGCACGCCGGTGTTCGGCATCCGTTACTTCCGGTTGTTGAAGGAGGCGTTCGGCGACCGTTGCGATATTCTCACCATCACCAAAGATGGTCGACTGATCAGCAGCGTCCTGAGCTTCTATTTCAGGGACGAGGTGCTTCCCTATTACGGGGGCGGAGTCCAGGAGGCGCGCCAGGTCAAAGGCAACGATTTCATGTATTGGGAGTTGATGCGCCGCAGCGCCGAGCGGGGCGTGCGCGCGTTCGATTTTGGGCGCAGTAAGGTGGACTCGGGTTCATACGGTTTCAAGAAGAACTGGGGGTTCGAGCCAGAGGCCCTGCATTATCAGTACCATCTGGTGAGAGCCGGCGAGCTGCCGGACGTGAGTCCCAGGAATCCGAAGTACCGCCTGTTCATCGCGGCGTGGAAGCGGTTGCCGGTTCAGGTGAGCAAGCTGTTGGGGCCAATGGTGGCCAGGAATCTGGGATAAGGCAGTGGACGAGTTACTGTTCTTATGTCACCGATTGCCCTATCCGCCCAATAAGGGGGACAAGATTCGGTCGTTCCATTTGCTGCGCCATCTGGCAAAGCGCTACCGCGTCCATCTGGGCACCTTTATCGATGATCCGGGTGACTGGCGCTATCTGGCAGATGTTGGTGAGTTCTGCGAGCAGACATGCATTCTTCCCCTTCGACGGTGGCAGGCGATGTTCCGCTGTCTGGCCGGGCTGGCGACGCACCAACCTCTGAGTGTGAGCTATTACAGAGACCAACGGCTCCAGCGTTGGGTCGATGAACGACTGCAGCACGGCAGTGTCCGCAAGGCGGTGGTTTTCTCGTCTGCCATGGCCGGCTATCTCACAAACCGTCTGGGAGGTGAGATGCATTCGTTGATCGACTTCGTGGATGTGGATTCGGAAAAATGGGCGCAGTATGGCTCTCACGCGCGTTGGCCGCTCAACTGGATTTACCGGCGGGAGGCAGACCGGTTGTTGGCCCATGACGAAGACGCGGCACTGGGCTTCGACGCCAGTGTCTTCGTCTCCCGGCAGGAAGCGCAGTTGTTCAAGCGGCTGGTGCCGCAAGCCGCGAGCCGCACGGATTATGTAGAGAACGGCGTTGATGCAGAGTATTTTTCCCCCGAGCGCGATTACCCCAACCCTTACCCTTCCGGGGTCCTGCCGGTAACTTTTACCGGCGCCATGGACTATCGGCCCAATGTGGATGCTGTGGAATGGTTTGTCCACGAGGTGTTGCCGCTGGTGGCCGGGCATTTTCCGCAAGTCGCGTTCTTTATCGTTGGGACTCGACCGGGCGAGCGAGTGCGGCGGCTGGCGCGTCTCGATCGGGTGACGGTGACGGGAGGGGTTCCGGAGACTCGGCCCTATCTGGCTCACGCGCGCGCCGCCGTCGCGCCGTTGCGTATAGCACGGGGCATTCAGAATAAGGTGCTGGAGGCCCTGGCGATGGGAATACCCGTAGTCGCCACGCCGGCGGCGGTGGAGGGTATCGCAGACGGAGCCGGACAGGCGTTGCAGGTGGCGGAGGCGCCTTTGGAATTCGGGCAGGCGGTTATCCGGCTGTTGTCGGGATTGATACCGGGCACGGCCACAACCGGGGCACGCAACTGGATCGTCGAGCGCTATAACTGGGACGGTCGCCTTGCCGCAGTGGATCGGCTGCTGGACGCGGTTCCCGAGGTGGACATTGAACAGGTGTGTCCTGAACGCCCGCTGGACGGGGCCTGTCAGTATTGAAGGATCGTATAAGGATGAGCGGAACTCAAGAAGACATTAGCCGGGCGGTCTCGCAAGGCGCCGAAGATCGCATCGCGGCACATTCGGCCGATTGGCGTCTGAGCGGTGCTGCCACCGTCATACTGGTGCTGGCCACCATAGCGCTTTATTGGCAGACCCTGCACTCCATGGTCGCGATCTGGTGGCGTTCCGAGACCTATGCCCATGGATTCATCATCGCGCCGATCTCAATTTACCTGATATGGCGACAGCGTCATGTGCTGGCGGCGACAGCGCCGTGTCCGGACTGGCGGGGGTTCGCGGTGCTCCTGCTCCTCGGTCTGGGGTGGCTGGTGGCCGATGTGACGGACGTGCTGGTCATTGAGCAGTTGTGCTTTGTGGCCATGATTCCCACCATTGTGTGGACCATGCTGGGTTGGCGGGTAACACGTGCGATCCTGTTCCCGTTGGGATTCCTGCTCTTTTCAGTACCGATGGGGCAGGCGCTGATTCCGCACCTGATGAACTTTACGGCAGGCTTTGTAGTGAAGGCACTGCGGATTACGGGGATTCCGGTCTATCAGGAAGGTACGTTCTTCAGCATACCTGGTATGAGCTGGTC
>Ga0102956_1000638_pt1 | contig 12397 bp, 5 predicted proteins | sample SalPonF2_A_D2_MG_FD_84515 | JGI IMG/M metagenome (GOLD analysis project Ga0102956, IMG submission 84515) | Salt pond soil microbial communities from South San Francisco under conditions of wetland restoration - Salt Pond MetaG SF2_A_D2_MG ...
CTGGTGGTTTTACCTGTACTGGCTGCCCAAATTCTTTAATGAACACTATGGCCTGGATCTGGCTCATATCGGTTTACCACTGGTGGTAGTCTATACGATGACCACGGTCGGAAGCATCGGCGGGGGATGGATCTCATCGGCCTTCATCAAAAGGAATTCCACAATTAATAAAGGTAGAAAGCTTGCCATGTTGATCTGTGCGGTATGTGTTGTTCCGATTATATTTGCTTCGGTTGTGACCCATTTGTGGAGTGCTGTAGCTTTGATCGGATTAGCCGCCGCTGCCCACCAGGGATGGTCGGCCAATATATTTACCACAGCATCGGATATGTTCCCTACAGAAGCAGTAGGATCGATCGTCGGTTTAGGCGGTATGGCCGGAGCCATTGGAGGAATGCTTATAGCTACGGCAGCCGGTTTGATATTACAATTAACAGGTCATTACCTGTTCTTGTTTATCATATGTGGTTTTGCGTATCTGATCGCATTATTGATATTCCATTTTTTAGTACCCAAAATGGAACCGGTAAATTTATCAGAAGAAATTATATCTGCAAAATAAAATTTTCGGAGATTGGCTAATTGATAAGTATGGGGAATTTTAGGTTTGAATATTACCGATTAATATTAAAGCAAATATATCTTAATCATATATGAATTTTAAAAGGGGAATGAATACGCTAAATATATAGCCTGAGGTATTTATTAAATAATAGTGAACATCACGATTATTTGAATTCCTTAATACTTATTAATAAAGCAGAATAACAGGACAATTTGGTTTAATTATATAGAAGTATTTTTTTGTATTCGTGTTCATAATTAATTATAATGATACAGCTACTATATTAGAGTTGAAAATATCTGCCATAAGTGAAATATTAAAAGAAACTCAATATAGTTTTGAATAGATAAGGTACATATGGAATATGTACTTACCGAGGTTCTGTTTAGTCATAATAATCAACAAAAAGAATATATTACGATATTTTTTTGATTTATAATGTTACCGGTAACTTGATTTATTAACATTTCACCGGTTCTGTAGAAAATACAACGGTACTTTATGATCAAAGAAGTGAGATAAATAAGCTAAAGTTATATGAAAGTGTATGATTATTGACATGAATCATTTCCCAGTAATAGGTTTTACAATCGGATCAATAATTAATCATCAATAAAATCGAAGTGAAATGAAAAGATGTTCCACCATTTTTAAAATGATACCGGTAACTTTACTTGTACTTATTGGATTTTCAACCGCATCAGCACAACAGCTTACGGTTTCCGGAAGAGTGATTGATGGAAATACGCAAGAAGCGCTTCCCGGGGTTAATGTCGTCGTGAAAGGCACAACGATAGGATCAGCAACGGACGCAAATGGTAAATATAATCTTACTGTGCCGAGTAAAAATGATACATTAACATTTTCCTACATAGGTTATAAAAGTAAAAATGTACCGATAAAGGGCCGTAGTGTAATCAACATTTCTTTAAATCAAAAAGTATTACAATCCCAACAATTGGTTGTAGTTGGTTATGGAAGTCAAAAGAAACAAAACCTTACAACCTCGATTTCTACGGTTACAGGTGTTAAGGCGGCGAAGGTAGGTGGTACCAATCTTCTTAATGGCCTTCAGGGACAGGTTGCCGGTGCTGATATTACACAAAGTTCAGGTCGCCCGGGTAGCAGTTTCAATATCCGTATTCGTGGTGAGACTTCATTAACAGGAAGTAACAATCCGTTATACGTTGTGGATGGTGCAATTGTGGACAATATCAATTTTCTTAATCCTCAGTCCATTAAAAATATCAGTATTCTGAAAAGTGCTGCTGCTACATCCATTTATGGATCACGTGGTTCAAATGGGGTGGTCATCATTACTACCAAATCAGGTTCAGGACAAGCAGGGCAATTATCTATAACCTACAATGCATATGTGGGAATTCGTCACCCGGCAAGAATGCCTCATTTTATGAGTGGGCCCAGATGGGTGGAATTTCGTCAGGATGCTGTTATTTCAGATGCGCTCGCAAGTGGAATACCATATGATTCTACAGCAGGAGTTAGTGACGCGACCTCGCAGTATAAAATAAAACATAGTGATTATACCAACTGGCCCGATTATTTTCTCAGAAATGGTTCTATGGATAATCATTATCTGACCATATCCGGTGTTACAAAAAACAGTGATGTTAATTATAATGTTGGTCTTGGTTATCAGGATGCTCAGGGAACTATTAAAGGACAGGCCTACAAACAATACAGTATTAAAAGTGCCGTCAGAACGCATATAACTAAAAAATGGTCAGGTGGGGCAAATTTTAATTTTTCTTTTCAAAATAATCAATTGGGTAATCATCATGCCGTAAGAACAGCCTATCGGATGAATCCCCTGCTTGCACCGTACGATTCAACCGGAAATTTAATTTTCAAGCCCGGCAAGTTTGGGACATTTGGTTATACCAGTTCTGTCAATCCCCTGATGGATATTCAAAATACCGTTAATAATGAACGAACGATGGAGGGCATTGGTAATGCATATCTGGAATTCGATCCGGTAAATTGGCTGCAATTGAAATCAACTTTCAATCCTGAATTCCGTTTCCAAAGACAAGGACAGTACTGGGGTCCTCTAACAGACGAACGGCAGGGGAAAGATGCAGCTGCATCATTAAGTAAGAATGAAAGGCTTTCGTACACATGGAATAACAAGATTACGGCCACCCGTGATTTTGGCAACAATCATCTTTCTTTTATGGGATTGTTCAGTATGGAATATCATCGTGGAGAAGGTAGTAATATTAATGTAGAGAATCTTCCTTTCAACTCGTCATTTTACAATTTAGGCTCCGCAAGTCGTTTAGATAATGTAGGCAGCTCCTATTATAAAACGACGTTGACATCCTATGTGTTCAGGATCAATTATTCTTACATGAATAAGTATTTAGTTACGTTGACTAATCGATGGGACGGGTCATCAGTTCTTGCATCGGGTCATAAGTGGGGTATGTTCCCGGCTATATCTCTTGCATGGCGGTTGAGTAAAGAGAAATTTTTGCAAAATGTTAATGCCATTTCTGAATTAAAACTCAGGGGCAGCTACGGTATTAGCGGTAACAATTCCGTTTCTCCTTATTCCACGCAGATATTAGCAAGTACTCAAACCCTGTATGATTTTGGTGGAAATGTTGCCAAGGGTTTTGCCCCAAGTGGTGTTGCCAACCAAAATTTAACCTGGGAAAAAACCCATGAATATGATTTTGGTGTGGATTTCGGCTTTTTCCATGAAAGAGTTAGTGGAAATATTGACTACTATAATAAATTATCTACAAACCTTCTATTAAACAGGCAATTGCCGCTTGAATCGGGTGGAGGTACGATATCCGACAATATCGGGTCGGTCAGAAATAAAGGTGTTGAACTTTCATTAACAACCGTAAATATTTTAACTCATGATTTCAGCTGGCAAACCACCTTTACCTTTTCCAAAAACAAAAACAGTATTGTCAAACTGTATGGGAATAATAGTAATGATATTGGCAACGGATGGTTTATCGGTGAACCGATCCAGGTCGATTATTCCTATGTTTTTGACGGCATCTGGCAACAAGATCAGGTTAAAGAAGCTAAAAAATATGGACAGACACCAGGTCAGGCAAGAGTTAAGGATCTGAATGGAGATGGAAAGATAACCAGTACGGATGATCGGAAGATTATCGGAACTCCGGAACCTTCATGGACAGGTGGTTTCTCTACAGATGTCAATTATAAAGGATTAGAACTCTCTGCATCGGTATCTGCTCGACAAGGAGTGTTGGTTAATAGTCCATTCAACAGTGAATTTGAGAACCTTAATGACAGGGGCCGGCAAAAATTGAATGTAAATTTCTATATGCCGTCTAATAAGGTGACACCTACACATATCGAAAATAAATATCCCGAACCACATAATATAGGTAAGTACTGGCAAGAAGTATCTGCTTACCAAAATGCATCATACATTGAGATAAATAATATCAGGTTGGGATATACACTACCCACCAGACTGACAAAAAACTGGGGTATCAGTAGTCTCGGCTTTTACTTCAATGTTCAGAATCCATTTATTTTTACTCCTTATACAGGATTTGATCCTCAATATGCAACTCAAAATGTATACAGTGGGAATAATGTGAACAGCAGTGTCAATTATCAATTAGGTATAAATCTGAAAATCTAGATTATCATAAGGTATTTAAACATGAAGATGAAAAAGAAATTCATATTACTATTAGGAATTTGCGGTTTATTTCTTATAGCAAGTTGCAAGAATTTTATAACTGAGACCAATAAGTCTAACATTAACTCAGACAGTTATTATAAGACCCAAACTGGTTATCAGAAACTTATGAACTCACTGTATGCACAACTTCGCACATTATACGGCCAGAGTGATGATGTGTGGATGTATAGTGGAGGCACGGATATATTCTGGCGAGGCCGGTCTCAACCTAAAGGACTTGCATCATACGCTAATCTGACACCTTCAAATGGCAATGTTACTCAATATTATGAGGATTCTTATCATGCTATCCAGGTAGCTAATACAGCCATTTATTATAATTCCAAAACGGCTTCTTCTTCGGATCTGAAAAGCAGATTGGGTGAAGCAAAGTTTCTAAGAGCATTGTTTTATTTCAACCTCGTCCGCTTTTACGGTGGTGTTGCTCTGACGACCAATATGATCAACAAGCCGGTTCTTGATTTCAAACGTGCATCAGCCGACTCCGTTTATACGTTCATCATTAATCAAATGAAAGATGCGTTGAACGATGTTCCTGAACAAAACGGTCCGGGCAGAGTCAACAAAAGGACGGTGCGTTTTTATTTGGCAAAAGTATACCTGACAAGAGGCTATAAAAAGTACGGTCAAGGACAAGCAGACTTTAAGCAGGCTGCCAAGTATGCCGATGCAACCATCAATGGACAGCCTTTAAATGATATCTCGTTTGAAAAAGAATGGTATCCGGGAAATGAAAATAATCCTAATGTTATCTTTTCTGTTCAGTATAGCTCATCGTCTATGATCGATCCCAAAGCGGATGGAAATGATCAGAATTATTTCTTCAGTCCATATCTTGGGGGAGAAGGCGCAACTCAGGGCTATCCCTACCGTTCCCATACGTTATATCCTGATCCGTTTTTGTTCAGTCTTTTTACAAAATATGACTCCCGTTTGGAATCATCTTTCATGATCTTTTATTATCAGCATTATTATGACTTTTATAACGATCATAACTCACTTGATAAGGTGAATGTTAAGTATTATTACGTTCCATTATGGGCTGAGAATAATGTTTCATCATGGAGACAACAAGATCCGCAGCACAGGGATAGTACTCTTATTATTCCGGAGCAAGACTGGGAACCGGATTATTCGTATCAGGGATATCAAGGGGCGCCAACGCCACCACCTGTGAAGAAGTTTGATGATCCAAACGCTTCTTTTGGCAGTAATTCAAGTACCAGAAATATCATTCTGGCACGACTTGCCGATGTCTATTTGGTTAAAGCGGAAGCTGAATTCAAGCTTGGTAATTTATCACAAGCCGCACAGGCCATAAATGTGGTAAGAAGCAGGGCAGCGAAGCCTGGTGATGTGGCTAACATGACCATTACAGCGTCTCAGGTTACTATTGATTTAATTCTGAATGAACGAGCCAGAGAATTATTAGGTGAGTATCATCGCTGGTTTGATCTTACAAGAACAGGTAAACTGATGGAAAGAGACAAAAAATATAACCGTAATATACAGCTATGGCTTAATCAGGGAGTGGATCCGTTTAAAGGAAATGATGGACAATACAAACTATTACGTCCAATTCCGCAAAAGGCAATCGACCTTAATCATACAACGGTTAAACAGAATCCAGGATATTAAGTATTAAAATAACTATGCATCGTAAATTATTACCTTTTATAATTATAACCGCATTTTTGATGACATTGGTTGCAGGATGTAAAAATAATCCGGTAAGCAGCAACCAGTCATCAGCTCCTAATCCCTATGGGTTTGTTGGCAATGGTAAAGTCGACAACACGAACAGAATTCAAACAGTGATAGATAGTACCTCCGATGTCGGTGGAGGTACTATTGTATTTCCCAAGGGAGACTATCTAACCGGTCCTATTATCTTAAAGAGTAATGTTACTATAGAGCTCAAGAAAGGCGCTGTAATAGATGGCACTACTGACAAAAAGAAGTATTATCCGGCAGGTAGCGATACTATGGGGCCTTTACCGAATACACTGCGACCTTTAATCCATTCTGATAACGCCAAAAATATCCGGATTTCCGGTCAGGGCATTATCAACGGAAACGGACGTGAGTGGTGGCAGATGTATAATGATGCTAAAAATAGTGGCAGCAATAATCTTCCTGCTCGTCCCCGGTTAATGGAGCTGGATAATACAAATAACATTGTTATTGATAGTGTTCAGATTAAGAATTCTCCAATGTTCCATATCTTTCTGAAACACGATAATCATGTAAAGATACAGAATGTAACCATCAAGGCTCCTTCCAATTCACCCAACACAGATGGTATCGATCCGGCTACATCACACGACGTAACTATTACAAATTGTACAATAGACGACGGCGATGATAACATCGCGATTAAATCCGGTTCACCCGATCCCAATGATCCGCATGCAGGTACTTCGAGAATTTATATTAAGAATAATACTTTTCTGCATGGACACGGAGTCTCGATCGGTAGTGAGACCAATGGTGGAGTCGATAGTGTATTTGTAGAAAACAACACCTTTAAAGGTACAACCAACGGGTTCCGTATTAAAACAAGCAGGAATAACGGTGGGAATGTACGAGGCGTTGAATATAAGAATAACAAAATGACAGACGTGGAAAATCCAATTCTGTTCACATGTTATTATCCTAATATTCCTGTTTCGGATAGCAAGCAGCCCATAAGATCAACAACGCCTAATATTCATGATGTAACGATAGATCATTTAACTTCCTCTGTGACATCCTCGTTTGGAGGTACACCAACAGGCGGACAGATTATCGGGCTCCCGGAGAGACATATAACGAATATCACATTGAAAAATGTGAGTATCGATGTGAAAGGTATAACCGGCAGCAGGGGTATGCAAGTCAGGAATGCTACGTTGGATACTTCGAACGTAACTATAACAACACAACCCATTCAGGTAAATGCACCTGCGGAAGATCTGACCGGATTGTCTGCCGGATATGAAGTTCCCTCTTCAGGTACATCCCGTGAAATACAAAAAGTACAACCCGATGCTTCCACCAGCGGTTCTTCAGGAACACACTCCTGGCCCGATGAATCTAATTATAACTCAAATAGATACATTCAATTTTCAATGGGACCCAAGAGTGACTACGGACTTACAGTTGATTCCCTGGCATTGATCATGGGCAGTAAGGGTACAAGTGGAATGCATGCGGCCGTCTATTATGCCGTCGGTTCGTCATATACCAATCCAACAAAATTAACGAAGGTCAATTCGTTGTCTGAAAACAGTGCAAAGGATACGACTTTAACGGGTCAGAATACAAGTTATCTCAATATAACAGTAACCAGTGGACAAAAACTCTTTGTAAGAATTTATCCATGGCTCCCTGGAGGTACCACAAGTACAACAAAGTACATGTATATCGGATATGTGCGAGTATATGGAAAAACGCAATATCCGAAAGCCTCCGGTGATATGGTTTGGCCACTTACAAGTAGTTCGAATCAAAAACCCCATCCTTTAAACGGAGCATTTATTATGCAAAAAGGAGCTGTAGTTCAAGGGGTTTAAACTAATTAATAAAAGATATGTAATAATAAACAGTTGTTCCTATTAGAGTAAAACGATCATTCATTACTGACTAATTCTATGAACACGGTTACAGAGCCGGTACATTGCCGGTTCTGTCAATGCTGGTAGTTACTAAACCGTTGACAAATTTCGATCATGTTTCTGTTAATGTTACCGGTAATAATTTTATGGAAGATTTAGTCGGGGATGGTGGCTATAGCGTACAGAACTTTACAACATGGACTCCGGGGTAGATGTAAATCAACTGACAGGAGTGGACAATTTTGCAACCATGTAACATATGGATAGTAATGCCGGGACTTAAAATCACTAATAATGTATTCACTTAAAAGTAAAATAGAATCCAGTAAATAAATTTTGATACGAAAGAGTAAACAAAATATTTTCAACCCAATTCTATTGCTTACAGCTTTAGTGTTGATCTACAGTTGCAAGAAGAATCCGGTGAATAATCTGCAAAAACAGGTAAACCAAAAGCAGGCGAACGGATTTTTCGGTGATGGTAAGACCGACAATACGCAATTTATACAGGCCGCTATTGACAGTACTTCGAAGGCCGGGGGCGGAATGGTGGAATTCGTTAACGGAACCTATCTTACCGGTCCAATAAACCTGAAGAGTAATGTGACTCTCGAAATCAAAAGTGGTGCCACTCTGTTAGGTACAAAGGATAAAAAAGCATACTATCCGGCAGGGACCGATACTACCGGTCCTATACCGTCAAGTTTACAACCACTGATCACCTCTGACCATGCCAGGAATATTCGTATCTCAGGAGGAGGTACGATAGATGGCAATGGCAAGGAATGGTGGACCCTCTATAATAATGCAAAGGCCAACGGAGAAAGTATTGCCCGACCCAGGCTCATCAAGCTGAACCATTCTACGAATATTGTTATTGACAGTGTAAGGCTGCAAAACTCCGCACAGTTTAATGTTTCTTTGGAATGGTGCTGGCATGTAAAGGTGGAACATGTAACGATCAAGAATCCGGCGAATTCACCCAATACCGATGGGGTAGATCCGGCTACCTGCCATTTTGTGACTATTCAATATAATACTATTGATACCGGTGATGATAATGTTGCGGTTAAGTCAGGCCGGTATGATTCATCGGATCCGAATGCGGGCACATCAAATATCTATGTGAAAAATAACATGTTTTTTCATGGGCATGGGGTCTCAATCGGCAGTGAGACCAATGGAGGAGTAGATAGTATGTATGTGGAAAATAACACTTTTAACGGTACAACAAATGGTTTCCGGATCAAAACCAATCGAAGTAAGGGTGGAAATATCCGGGATATTATCTACAAGAATAACACCATGACAAATGTGGAAAACCCCATCCTGTTTACGACCTATTATCCCCATATACCTTCCCAGTCAGATCCTGCTCAACCGATAACATCGACGACGCCGTACTTTCATGATATTAGTATCATCAATTTAACCTCGACCGGGTCACCGACGGCCGGCGTAATAGTGGGGCTTCCGGAGAAGCATATGAAAAATATCATTTTGAAGAATAATAATATATCGGCCACTTCGGGACTTATGATTCGCAATGCCACCGTAGATACTTCCCATACAGTGATCAAAGTTGATGGTAATGGCTATGGCCATATAACGGCGAAATCAGAGACTATTTCGGGATTGGACCCAGCTTATGAGGTTCCGGCATCCGGAACGTCAAGGAAAGTTCAGAAGGTCAAACCGGATGCATCAACCAGTGGTTCTTCGGGTACTCATTCCTGGCCCGACGACAAGGGTATTAACACGAGTCGGTATGTGGAATTTTCACTGGGACCACAGAGCGGGTATAATTTAACAGTCGATACCCTTTCTATGTTGATTGGTAATAAAGGTATTAAGGGGATGAACGCCAGTATTTATTATTCAACAGATTCAAATTTCTCAAATTCTCAGAAATTAACCGAGATTGATTCCCTGGTCGATAATGCAGTAACGAAAAAGATTTTTACGGGATATAGTTTGAAAAATATAAGCAATACGGTTAATGACGGACAAATGTTATATATCAGAATTTATCCGTGGTTACCGGGAGGAACTACAAGTACCACGAAGTATATGTATGTAGGAAATGTGACCGTTTCGGGGGTCACACAATCGCCCAGGACATCAGCCTTGGCTGTCTGGCCACTGGCGACCGGTCAGACCGCAACTTTTTCAGGATATGTGCTTCAGAAAGGAGCCTCTTTGAAAGGGTTGTAAGCCGAGGGAAAAGAAACCCGATATTGGTTAATTCAAATGTTAACATTAATGAAAAGGGTAATAATTATGAAGAAAAAGATATTTACAAATTTGTTCTTTTTTTCTTTGGTATTGTGCTGCACCACTCTGGTAATGGCGCAATCTGAAGATAACGCAACATGGAGGTTGACTGAAAATGATACTACATCAGCTCAGGTTTCAGGCAATCTCACTGCAATGTCTGAAAATATAGTTGGACTGGCTTCGGCATATGAGCCTCCGACAGAGCCACCATCATGGTGGAGTACTCAGCTTTCGACTACCAAGGATACAACAATTCAGAAGTTGAAACCAGATGCTTCAACAAGTGGCTCACAAACAAACTACTGGCCTGATGAATCATCATACAATAAAAACAGGTATGTTGAATTTGCTGTAGGTCCAAAGAGTGGTTATACAATGACAGCTGATTCCATTTCCATGTGGATTGGATCTAAAGGACAAAAGGGATTCTATGCTGCGATCTATTATTCAACCAGCAAAGATTTCTCAAGTCCCACAAAAATCGCTCTATTAGACTCTTTAACAGAGCACCCCAGCTTAAAGGATACAACATTAAAAGGCTATGTCGCATCGGCAGGTCTTAGTATAGCCGTTCCTGCTGGTAAGAAAATTTACATCCGTGTATATCCTTACAAACCAGGAGGAAAACAAAGTACTTCAAAATATATGTATATCGGTCATGTAATGGTTTATGGGTCAACTACTAAGGCAGTAACAACTTCGAATTTAGCAACATTAACCTGGATGTTGAATAAAAGTGATACTACTTCTGTTGCCGCAACCGGTAACGCGAAAGCATCTGTCGAAGATACCAGTGGACTACAGATCGGTTATGATAATTCATATACCACTGATTATGTTCAAAAGTTCAAGCCTAACAATAGTACAAGTGGTTCAAGCGGAGAAGGCTCCTGGCCTCAGGAAACTTCATATAATGCAAAAAGATATGTACAATTCGCTTTTGGTCCGAAGAGTGGTTACGATATGACGGTCGATTCCCTTGCTATGAAGATAGGTGATAAAGGTATCAAAGGAATGTATGCGGACGTCTATTATTCAATGAGTTCTGACTTTTCAAATCCAAAGGCACTTATCAAAAATGACAGTCTTGTTGAAAAAGCTGTTGTTGATACTACATTAGATGGTATCAATTCAAATGGCCTTGGTGTAACGGTGAAAGATGGACAGACAATGTATGTGAGAGTCTATCCATGGTTGCGAGTTTCGAGTACGAGCACCTCAAAATATTTATATCTTGGTGATGTAAGAGTTTATGGTGCAACCAATACAGCAACTGCTATTGAACAGCCCGTTACTTCAACAACACCATCGAAATATAAGTTGGAACAGAACTATCCCAATCCCTTTAACCCAACAACAAATATTGCTTTTCAGATACCGCAGAAAAGCATGGTTACGTTGAGTGTGTACAATATTTTGGGACAAAAGGTTCAAACTCTGGTTCGTGGTGAAAGAGCCGCAGGCCATTACACGGTTAGATTTGATGGTTCTGCATTATCAAGTGGCGTATATATTTATCGCCTGAAAGCGGGATCATTTACGCAAACGAAAGAACTCACGTTAATTAAATAATAGAAACGCATATATCCCGAATAGCAGTGGGCTTCATCTGATATGATTCAGGTGGAGCCCATTGTGTTTTATAGAATACGGTTAATGAAACGCGGAAAATGCTTCGCGAGATGTAAGATATAAGTGTTGGGTGGAAAGAGTTTTTACAATGATCAATTATCATTTAAAAAGCATAGCGCATGGCGTTAAGTGCATCATGCAATCATTGCATTAAAAACGATCTGACCATTGAAAGATTAACCATTGACACATAAATCTGTATTTACCTGCGAAAATCTGTGGCTCAAAAAATAACTTTATATAGTCATATAGATGCATTAGCTTAAGGAATTACTACAGGCTTGTTTTTTTGTGTAAGGTTATTGAACACGTTTTAGCATACATGTATATCTACTACACATGTGTATTCCCTCATAATATTTAATATTGACCACAAATAAATAATGGAAGTATTACAATCTGAAGATAAGCTTAAAAGAGAAATTAGTGCTTTTCAACTTGGAACAAATATTTTTAATTATATCGTCGGAGCGGGTATTTTTGTACTTCCGGCAACAGTTGCCGGGATCCTTGGTCCGTCGAGTTTAGCTGCCTATATATTTTGCGGCTTGCTCATCATGCTTATCATGTTGTGTTTTGCTGAAGTCGGTAGTAAAATAACCATAA
>Ga0102956_1000639_pt1 | contig 12389 bp, 6 predicted proteins | sample SalPonF2_A_D2_MG_FD_84515 | JGI IMG/M metagenome (GOLD analysis project Ga0102956, IMG submission 84515) | Salt pond soil microbial communities from South San Francisco under conditions of wetland restoration - Salt Pond MetaG SF2_A_D2_MG ...
TGCCATGGTCCCGAGTTTAATACTACAGCCTTTGGTTGAAAATGCTATTGAACATGGTATCCGCAATCAGAATTCTGATGGGAAAATAAATATTACCTGCAACCTCGAAAGAGACCAGCTGGCTTTTGAAATCAGAGATAATGGCATAGGCCTTAATAACAACAATCTTAATAAACATAAAGGAAAAGGGATTGGCGTTTCTAATACACGGGAACGACTTGAAGCGCTTTATGGATCGGATTATACGTTTGAAATGAATAATGGAGATAAGGGAGGTGTTACCGTTACACTCAAAATTCCTTATCGATGGGATAATAAAAATTAAAATCAAATAATTCCTAAAAGTTACTATTTATGAAGTACAGTGTATTAATTGTGGATGATGAATCTCATGCCAGAGAACGTTTGAAAAAGTATATAAAAAGCGATCAGGATCTCTCCATCTCAGGTGAATGCAGTAATGGTGTTGAAGCCGTCAAAATTATTAAGAAAAAAAATCCCGATCTGGTTTTTCTGGATGTCCAAATGCCGCAAATGGACGGCCTCGGCGTGATCGAAACGGTAGGTGCTAAACAAATGCCTGTTACGATATTTGTCACAGCCTACGATCGTTTTGCCATTCAGGCGTTCAAAGTAAATGCTATGGATTACCTGTTAAAACCAGTAGCCAAAGACCGTTTCGAAGAATCCGTTAACCGGGCAAAAGAATATTTCAGTAAGAAAGAAAATAATGAGATAAATAAACGTATGCTCGACCTTCTTCAGGAGATGCGTCCTCAAAAACAGTTTGTCGACCGAATTATGGTAAAGACATCCGATCGGATGTACCTTGTTAAAGTAAAAGATATCGACTGGATTGAGGCAGATGATAATTATGCGAAACTCCATGTTGGAAATAAGTATCACCTTTTGCGTCAAACGATGAAGAGCCTGGAAGATACCCTTGACCCCGGTATTTTTCTGAGAATCCACCGTTCTGTTATAGTGAACATGGACCGTATTAAAGAAATACAACAGTGGTTTAACAATGAGTATACCGTCATCCTCAAAGACGGAACAGAACTCACCATGAGCAGGGGATATAAAGATAAAGCCAAAGAAATGTTTAAGAATTTTATTTGAAATAAGCACTTTGCCCCTCTCTAACTCTATTAGCCACATTATTTTACAATTCCCCCCAAAAAGATTCGCGGCACCCCTCCATCTGTGTACATTGACGGTGTAATGGATAACACCTGATGTTAATGTGTTAAAAGGAAGAGTAAAATATGTGGCCTGAATTGTTTAAACGAATCATGAATTTTTAATCAAACATAAATCTAATACTTGGCAGTATTCGACAGCAAGACATTTGATTCGTTGACAACAATTCGGGCCCATTTTTATAACCATTAACCATCATACCCATAATGGTGTTCTTTGAAATAATGCGAATTTAAAACGACAACTATTACTCTGTTTAATCTAGTCATTATTATTTTGATTGACGGGACCAGGGGTTAATCAACATAGTTATATGTTTGTATTCATAATAGCATCATTTTGTATAAAAAATATTACAGTCCGCTATTATGTTTTTAACCTGCGCAATATGCGCCTGACTTTGAAAGGTCAGAGACACCGTCAACATCAAGCGAGACTTTACAAGAGCATTTTACAGATTGACGGACCAAGTGGTTTGTATTGGTGAATACCTCATCTCACCCCCTTGTAATAGCATCAGTTTATAGCGACTTCTCTGATGTTATTTGTTAACCCTCATCATTCCACTTTGTTCATTTTTCAATCTAACCCAACCCACCTACGGGGCATCACTGCCAGGATGATGCCCCGTTTTTTATTTAATAGCATTCTACTGTTAATCAAACTACAACCATTCGCCACATTATTTTACAATTTACCCCATATCAATTCAAAACTATGTTCAGCTGATTTAATATACAGTTGTGAGATTAACAGAAGGAAACCTGAATTGACAATATGTGACTAAAAACTGCAAAAACATTTAAGATGAAATGAACACTTGGCAGTATACGACAACTTAATAGCAGTTTGGAAATCACATATCAATTCAGGTTATCCCCTTTAATTTCATATACAGGTTTATTTTAAAAAATAATATAAATAGTCTTTTTAATATTTATGGCTTGGGAACCAATTGCATATGAACAGAGTCATTTTTGTAACCGTAGAAATGGTGTTATGTTATCGACTTCAAAATTGCACCAACAATCCCCAAAAAGCACACTGAAAATGGATGAAAGGCCCATGATTTGGCCGTTTAACCTCTCACACCCCTAATACCCAAGCGGTCAGTCTACTAACCCTAGATAACAATGACAGTCTTTCTCATTTTCAGTTAACCCAAGCCCCCAAACGGGGTATCAGTGCCAGGCTGATACCCCGTTTCTTTTTAAAAACGTGGATTAAGCAGATTTTCCAAGTTAAAGATATACTAATACTGTAAGCTACAGTTATTAAATGAATTGAGTTATTGAGTTTATATGGCAGGTAACCGCACCTTAAAAACTCAATACACTTAGTAACCTAATAACTCATTCATCCTTATACCCTATGCACTTTGCTACTATCAAGTCAAAGTCATTTTCAGCATATAGCAATTCAATCTTCCGTATAACACTCTCCTCTTATCCATTAATTCATATCCATGTTCTGAAAAGGACCGTTCCCAGAAGACATTTTCAGGTGTCAAACCTACAATTTCCCTGATTTCTTTTTGTGCACAGACATTGGCAAAATCACTATATAGCTGCTTTACATTTCTTTTATCACCTATTCTCATACCAAAAGGCGGGTTACATACTATCAGATTATACTTTCCCGATGGATAATAATTCAGTTTTCTTGCATCTCCCCTATAAATTGTAACATTGAATTTTTTCAAATTGACCATCATCCCTTCAACATTTTTATGATATTTATCAGCGGCCCCAATTATAATTCCGGGATCATCAGTTATCTTTTCTATGGCCGACTTTTGATAAATTTTCAACTGTTCCGGATCCATAAACCTGAATTTTTCAAAAGCAAACCGCTTAACATAGATCCCCGGCTGAATACCCGCACTCATCATATAGGCTTCTGCAGGTATTGTTCCCCCTCCGGCCATGGGATCCAATAAATTTTTCATCTCTCTAAAAGATGAAAAACGAACAAGTGCAGCGGCCAGAGATGCTTTCAGAGGAGCAAAATGTTGATAGGCTCTCCGGTCTCTGCGGTGCAATGATTCACCGGTAGTGTTAATCGTAAGGATAAATTGATTCTCACTCAGTTCAGCCATAAACTCAATATCCGGATCGTCCAGATCGGCATGAACCCTGGTATTTTTTTTACTTTGAAAACAATCCGTGACAGCGCTCCCTACCTCTCTGGCAATATCTACAGAAGTAAATGAATGAGTTCCTTCTCTTACTCCTCTCACAGCGAATGATTGGCCAACACTCATATAATGGGTAAAATCTATAGTTGCAGCAGCTTCCCTGAGCTCCTTAAGGCTATGTACTTCAAATCTTAACAATAAAAGATACACACGGTGTATTTGATAAACCGAATAATTAAGAACGATGATATCCCTTAATGATCCATTGTGAACCATCACTTTGCTCGGTTTTAGTAATGAAGCCTTGTACCCCAATTCCGCAACTTCCTCTACAACATAATCTTCAATACCATGCGGACATGACAATATTATATCATTCAAATAATTACATGCTTTTTTTTCTGCCATTCGTTTTCTCTCATCTGTTCTTTGGCTACTGATACAGTATAAACATAACACCTCAAAGGTGTTTACGGAATGTTCATGTCGGTTAGCATGTTCAATTCAAAGTGAAAGAACTGTTTTAAAAAACATATTAACAAGAAAATTATTTATGTATTAGAGAATGCCCGGTTATAAATAAACAAATTATCAACATCATTAGAATACTTAGGGTCGCATGCCACAATTCAAATTTTTCGAACAAGTAAATAAAAATTTCGACAAAGCTTCACAATACACGAAGCATGACTCCGGATTATTGGATCAGATTAAAATTTGCAACAGTGTTTATCATATTACATTTCCCCTGCGTCGTGATAATGGCGATATAGAAGTAATACACGCATGGAGAGCGGAACATAGTAATCACAAGCAACCAACCAAGGGTGGAGTAAGATATAGCTACACCGTCAGTGAAGATGAAATAACGGCTCTATCCGCATTAATGACGTATAAATGCGCCGTGGTTGACGTCCCTTTCGGCGGAGCGAAAGGAGGGGTAAAAATTCACAGAAAGAATTACTCAAAATCTGAAATAGAGCGAATCACACGCCGGTATACCTATGAATTAAACAAAAAAAATTATATCGGCCCGGGCGTTGATGTTCCCGCTCCCGATTATGGTACGAGTGAAACTGAAATGTCCTGGATTTTAGATACCTATAACGCTCTTAATACCGGCCTTGATAATGAGGGATGTGTTACCGGTAAGCCTATCGCCGAAGGCGGTGTTCATGGAAGAACGGAAGCTACCGGCCGGGGTGTTTTCTATGGTATTCAGGAAGCCTGCAACAATAAAGAGGACATGAAAATGCTGAACCTCAATCATGGACTCGAAGGGAAAACGGTCATTATTCAGGGACTGGGTAATGTCGGAACGTATTCCGCAAAGTTTTTACAGAAAGGCGGCGCGAAAATTATCGGGATAGCTGAAATTGAAGGGGGTATATATGATCCAGGGGGAATTGATATAGATAAATTATTAGAATTCCGGGAAGATACAGGTTCCATATTAGACTTTGACGATGCGAAAAATATCAAGCCTTCTTCCAAAACCCTCGAAATGGAATGTGATATTCTGGTCCCGGCTGCCCTTGAAAATCAAATAACGGAGGATAACGCCCAAAATATACAAGCAAAGATTATTGCTGAGGCGGCTAACGGACCAACAACTTCCAGCGCTCACGACATTCTTAAGAAGCGCGGTTGTCTTATAATACCGGATCATTATCTGAATGCCGGTGGTGTTACGGTTTCATATTTTGAATGGCTGAAAAATCTTTCACATGTTCGTTTTGGGCGTTTAGATAAACGTTTTGAAGAAAACGCCTTCAAACGTATTGTTGAAGCAATTGAAAGTGTATCGGGAAAGAAATTCACCCAAGAGCAAATTAATATGCTCTCTCACGGAGCAAGTGAAGAGGATATCGTCGAATCAGGGTTGGAAGAGACAATGATTGTTGCCTATAATGAAATTAACGAAATACGCAAAAAGCATGATGTTGATCTACGAACAGCCGCCTACATAAGCGCTATTAATAAAATTGCACAGGCCTATGAACAATTGGGTATTTTCCCATAATTTTATAAACACCTGTTTTTAAAAGGCACTTTTATTGTTAAAGTGTCTTTTTTTATTTGTATTTCCGCTCTCTTTTATCTCCGGTTTTACCATAATCACTAACCTATTCTTATCTCTTCTTATACGAAGGCCTTGCCGATTCCCACCTTGCTGATTTAATAATAAATTATTCTACGCAAGCTATATCAATAGCTTTTTCATAAATATATATATACATGTATTTACATTTTTTTAAAATTTGTTTGCTCTAAAATAATTACAGTGAAATTAGTGCTTAATTATTAAGCAATTAGGATTAACATTTAAGCAATTTATATGCTGAAGGTTGTAATCCAATTTTATATCAGACCCCAAAAAAAGTTGTGTCAATAAAACGAGCTGAAGCTTTTTTCAACAGGCAATGAACTTCCGCTATAAATAAAAAAGGTAACTTTATGAATATCAGAAGAGTACTAATTCTATTAGTGTGCCTCATAGTTATGCCTCTTATGGCATATTCACAGGGAAAAATTAAAGGAACTGTATCGGACGCTCATACCGGTGAAACACTACCCGGTGTCGATCTAATTCTTGAAGGAACTCATGTCGGTTCCATCACTAATGCGGATGGAAATTATATTATTAAAAATGTAGACCCCGGCTCATATGTTCTTAAAGCAAGTTACGTTGGATATAAAAGTTTTGAACAGAAAATCACTGTCCAAAATGAGAAAACAGTCACTGTTAATGTAAAATTATCACAAAGTGCTATTAATCTGAATCAGGTAGTAGTGAACGGTGAAGGAGGTCCTGTCCAAATTAAAAAATTGGGTAATAGCATAGGAATGGTAGATATGAAAAAAACAGAATTTCTGCCTGTTGATAATTTTTCCAATCTCATACAAGGCCGTGTTCCGGGGGTTGTAGGACTCAAAGTTGGAGGATTGACCGGAGCCGGTTCAAGAATAAGAATCAGGGGATCAGCAAGTTTATCCCAAAATAATGAACCCGTCGTTTATATCGATGGTGTCAGAGTTGACAATGGTGGTGGTTTTGGTGGCGATGTCAGTGCCGGTGGTGGTGGTACGCCCTCACGGCTTGATGATATCAACCCGGAAGATATTGCTCGTGTAGAGATACTTAAAGGTGCAGCAGCTGCTACTCTCTATGGAACGGAGGCATCCAATGGTGTTATTGAAATATTCACTAAAAAAGGTGCCGTAGGTCCTCCGGTATTCAATTTTAAAATTCAACAAGGTCCTGTCAACTACCCACATCGCATTAAATCTGCTGTTGGTTATGCCACATCACAGGCCCAGGCTGATACTATGTCTCATTATTTTGGAGGCGGCGTTAAACCATATCAACTGGTAAGTCATAATTTTGCCAACGATTTGATGACTACCGGCTTTTCACAAAGCTACACAGCATCCGTCTCCGGCGGTACACCCGGAATCACATATTTTACTGATGCGCGATTATACAAAGTAAACGGACCTTTTGGCGGAAATAACATCTCTTACCCCGTTGGTACCGGACCCAAAGCAAATGATATTGATCAAAAAGTTTACCTTAACGCGAATGTAAATATATTCCCAACCGACAATTTACAATTCCGAGTAACATCAGGTTATACAACATCTTCTCTTTCTACCATAGATAATTCCAATAATATTTATGCTGTCCTGGCCGATGCCGAGTTCAGTCAGCCGCAACGGGTCAGTTATAACGACCGCAATGGTTCACCTGCATTTTTGACGTTAGCCGAGGCTACTCAACAACAAACCAATCAAAAAGTACAGAACTTTAACGGAAGCCTTGGTATTAATTACAGGCCGTTAAATAACCTGACCTTAGATGCCACCTTCGGTATTGATGCGGTAAATCAAAACAGTACTCACTACCGGCCTTTTGGGTGGAATATCAACCATTTTGCAAGTCTTGACCCACAAGGTGACAAATCATTCAGTAATTTGAGTCACAAAAACTATACAGCTGAAATTAAAGCCACTCTGGATAATCAAATCAGTGAAGACATTAAATCAACCTTTATTCTTGGTGGACAAGAAAACATGAAATCGAATGAATTATATACTGGAACAGGTCGTAATTTCCCTGGTCCCGGTCTTGAAGTCATTGGGGCGGCAGCTGAAAAAACACTGTCTGAAACATACTCCAAGGATGTTAATGTTGGTACCTTTGCACAGGAACAAATCGGATTCAGAGATTACCTCTTTACAACTATAGGAGCACGCCTTGATGCCAATAGCGCATTCGGTTCGAAATTTCATGCTGTTCTATATCCAAAAGCTTCTGTTTCCTATAATCCCTCCGGTCGGACACGCTGGCAACCCATTGGTCCCATTAGTTCTCTTTTACTTCGGGCTTCCATTGGTCAATCGGGGCTTCAGCCGGGCGCTTTCGACGCATTAACCACTTATGCTCCGATAACTTCCGATCAGGGTCCGGGTATTGTCCCCAGTAATCTGGGTAATCCCGATTTAAAACCGGAGGTATCTACCGAATGGGAAACAGGGATGGATATTGGATTATTTAACGATCTGATTGCTTTTAAAGGAACTTATTGGCATCGAACAGTTAAGAATGTATTAGTCCCACGTCAATTTGTTGTCAGTGGCGGTTTTCGCAGTACTCAGCTATCCAATATCGGACAAATGAAAGCACAGGGTGTTGAGCTGAGTCTGAACGGAACCGTTATTAAAAAGAAAAGTATGTCTTTACACCTCTATGCAAATGGGGCTTATCTATGGCAACAGGTTACTTCTTTAGGCGGAGCGCCTCCAATTAAAATAGGCGGCAGTTATCCCCGGTATAGAAATTTCATTATGCAAGGATATTCTCCTGGTGTGATGTTTGGTGCGGAGTTGAAACAAGTACAACCCGGCTACCTCCCCGTCGACTTCAATGGTGACGGAAAACCAGATAGCAAAGCCCAGGTTATGAGTTACCTTAAGACATTGAATGCCAGTAATGCGTCATTGCCAACCAGTTCGAATGTCATTATGATTGAAAACGGTTTAAACAGTTATCTCGGTAAACCCACACCAGACTGGACCGGCGCCTTTGGCGGAAGCATGAATTATAAGAATTTCACACTCGAAACGAACTTCGAATTCAAAACAGGTCACTATTATGTAACTGACCTGACATCTGCATTCCGAACATCCAACCCTGTTATTGGCCGTAATACCCCCCAGTCAGCGAAAGTTGAACGGGATTATGTAACAGGAGGTGTTAATGGCAATTATCAACCGCAGAACAATGCCAATGTCCGTTACCAGGCCTTAAAAGACTGGCTGTATAAAGATCTCGCTATGGCCCCATTTAGCGGTCTTAATGAGGTAAAGAAAGCCGACTTCATACGCTGGAGAGAGCTTAGCCTGACGTATCGTATACCACGAAGAATTCTGAAATATTATGGCATATCCAAGATGTCATTAACGGCTGCGGCACGTAACCTGGCGCTCTTTACGAAATTTCCGGGTGTCGATCCCGAAGTTAACGCTGTAGGAAACGATGCAGGAAATAATCTTACGAATAACTTCAATGTCGGGAACCCGGTATTCAACTGGCCAATCCCAAGAACAATCTTATTTACAGTGAAGCTGACTATTTGATCTCATATATGAGTCAAGTCAACCCATGATAATCCATAGATCTAATATTAAAAGAAACTTCACTAAGGAATTTGTTATGAAATCATTGAGAACACTTAAAACATTTAATACTGTCGCTCTGACCGCTTTGATAATTGTAGGCATGAGCGTTTCGGGCTGCGATCCACTCAAGGTAAACAACCCTAACAACCTTGTTGAATCCGACCTTAATAATCCGGCTGCAGCCAAACCCATGGTTAATGGTGAAGAAGCATCGGTAACAAGAGCCATCAATAACATGCTGCCACCCTACTCAGTCGCTAGTGGCGAACTCATAAATATCGGTTCAAGAGAAGCCTGGGATGAACTGGAATACGGTAATCTTGACGATCCTAACAATGAGTTCTCTGATGCAGCCTTTCCATACATGGGAGAGGCGCGTTGGTGGAGTAATGATGTCATTCAACGGCTGGAAGCCTTTAAGAAAAATGGAACGCTTAAATCGGGTGACGAACCGGAACTTGCCCGTGCTTATCTATATGGCGGTATCATTTATTCGACCATTGCCGATATGTTTCAGAACTTTGTTTTTTCCGATAAATCGACCCCCGGTAAGCCTATCGGCGACAACAACATGGTGAAATTATATGATGACGCAATAGGGTATATAAACAAAGGTCTGGCTATTAATTCTATTAATGACAACCTTAAAACAGCTTTGCTTGCCATGCGTGCCAGAGCTTATTATTCGAAAGCACTTTGGCAGAAAGATCATGCATCCCCTGTTGATACTATGAATCCTTTGATCAATGATGCAAATGCTGTTGCAGATGCGAAAGCCGCGTTGAATTTGATGAGTGGTGATTATTATTATAAGCTTAATATTACCCCAAGCACTCCCGGTATCTTAGGCGGTAATGGCTTAGGTGGCCAGGTCAATGTTAATCTTTACCTACGCATTTCAGGTACTTATATCGTACCGAGTGACAATGGAAAAACTGTCAAGGACTTGAGTAGTCCATCAACGAGTATAAGTATGACGGATCCCATAGATTCTATTCCTGATCCCGTACTCTATAATCGCATCAAAACATTTACAGAATCACAGCAATACGATGATATTATTGTTACTTCCAAACGGGAAATGTTATTGATTTTGGCTGAATCAGACCTGGCCCAGAGCGATATGAACGGATTCACCACAGAGATCAATAAATTACGAGCTCTAAATAACCTCACCCCGTATTCCGGTCAAATACCGGCTACAAAACTATTGGAATATGAAAGGAGAGTAAACCTCTTCCTGCAAGGCCGGTTATTAAATGATGAATATCGATTTGATGAGAAATCGAAAGAATGGAAATCGAATAGTACGGCCGTTACGAAACCCGGCACCTTCTTTCCGATAACCATCACAGAACGAAGAGCCAATCCTTACCTCTCAGAGTAATCTGACTCATACGATAAAACAGAGGTGCGGGTTCTTCCGATAGGGAGAACCCGCTTTTTTATTGCATTGCTTTGACAATCTCCTCCGGCTTAATCTGATCCAAAGGTATTTTTGAATCCTCGATGAATTGATTGATGTGAGTTTCGGGCATTGGTTGTGTTAACAGGCTGACTACAAACAATACAACAACATTCACAATGAGCCCAAGTATACCGGCGTGTATATCAAACAATGGCGGAGCAAAAAAGGAATAATAAACCATCACGAGGGTTCCACTTATCAAACCGGCATAAGCTCCGGCTTTGGTTACTCTTCTCCAGAAAAAGGCCGCGACAATTATAGGGAAAAACTGAACGACACCTCCATAGGCTATCAATAGTAAAGAAACCAATGATGATGGAGAATAAAGGGCTAATAAATATGAGAGTAACGAAATCGTCAGTACCAGTATGCGGGTCATCATCACCAAACTACGTTCTTTGAGTTTGGTTTTGAACAGCTTGACATAAAAATCACGAACAATGACAGAAGCAGCCGTATGGGCCAGGTTAGCACCAGTTGACATAGCGGCGGCAAGCGCTCCGGATAGCAAAATACCGATCAGCCAGGGAGAGAAATTGGCGCGTTCGATCAGTTTTACCAATACCGTATCAGATTGTTTTAACGGATGTCCGGCAAATACCAATATCCCGGCAAAACCAACAAAAAAAATGGGTATGAGAATATATCCGTATAAGGGATAAAGAATGATTGTCTTTTTTAATGTTTTCTCACTGTTGGCACTATACGATTTACTAAAGATATGCGGCCACATCGACAGACCAATAACACTCACTACCAAAGCAGAAGAAAAAGCGGCAAATGACATGGCATGATGATGTCCGGGAAGTGTTAGATAATCGGGGGCCTGCGCAGCAATCTGATGAAACATGTTCGTCACACCACCATAGAATTTATAAGGAATGGCCAAACCAATGATCCAGGCCACGGCAATCATCACGATACCCTGTACAACGTTTGTCCAGCCTATGCCCCTTAACCCGCTGGTAAATACATAAACGGCTACTACTATAAAAGCAATAAGGGAACCCAGCCAAAAAGGGATATTCCCACCCGTTGACGCATCCACCAAAAAACCGGCTCCTTTAATTTGTATAGTGAGATAGGGAATAAATGCACCAACGCTGATAATGGCCATTAATGCGGATAATCCCTTACTTTGAAATCGTGCTGAGACCAGTTCGGCCTGTGTAAGATACCCGTATTTTTTGCCGAGGCGTGCTGTTTTAGGCCCCAGCACCCAGAGCGGTATTAATCCAAGACCCAGATAACCGATTATATATAATCCGGGTGCTCCTTTCGAGTAGGTCCAGCCGGGTCCACCCAGGAATGCGAAGGCGCTGAATATTTCTGCTCCCATAATGAAAAAGAGCACGAAAAGACCTATACTCCTCCCATCAGCTATATAGCTGTCAAGACTCGTTCCCGTTTCTTTCCGCCTGGCTTTTATGCCTATGACTAACACCATTAACAAATAAGCAGAAGTAATGGCTGTAACAACCATCCAGTCTTTCATCGGGATTCCTCCTTCGAATATTCCCACATATATGTTATTACCAGGCCGATAACGATTATCAGATTCCAGAGAACAAACCAAAACATCAGAAAGGGCATTCCAAGTACCAGCGGGTAAATAAAGTTGACATATGATATTGCAGGCCAGGTAATCGCTATCAGACAGATGAAGAAATATATCCCCATAGCGAGGCCGATCTTCTTTTTATTCATAGACACAATCCAAGAGTCTTAATATTTGGTTAAGCTGTGACAAAACTAATCTTTTATAAGTACTAAAATGTTCTCTTTACCGCAACTTTATCGGTGATCAGTTAGCAATAAAGCAGTTAACAAAAAAATCGTATCACTTAAACCTGCACAACTCCTGCTGTTTCAATGATGGTATTCAAAAGCACGTCAACA
>Ga0102956_1000644_pt1 | contig 12320 bp, 9 predicted proteins | sample SalPonF2_A_D2_MG_FD_84515 | JGI IMG/M metagenome (GOLD analysis project Ga0102956, IMG submission 84515) | Salt pond soil microbial communities from South San Francisco under conditions of wetland restoration - Salt Pond MetaG SF2_A_D2_MG ...
CTTATATAATGCATTTATCGAAGCCTCGACATTATCATCGGTATAGCAAAATGTACGGGTTTGGGAACCATCTCCATAGATCGTTATATCCTCATTATTCATAGCGGCATTAATGAATTTTGATATCACAAAATCTTTACTTTGTTTTGCGCCATATGTATTAAAAAAGCGGAATATGGTATAATCCAAACCAAATACTTGGTGATAGGTCCGCAAAAACGCCTCTCCCACATTTTTTACGATTGCATATGGTAGACGGGAATTCAAAGGTGTGGTTAACTCATTTTGCGGTATTTCCACAGGTTCACCGTACACCTCCGATGAAGATGAAAAGAATACACGCTTGACATTCGTATTTTTTGAGAGATTTAGAATGTTCTTAATCCCTGTTATATCATCTAAAACTTTTCGAGGATTATGTAAAGTCCGATCTACCCCAACCACTGCGGCATAATGAAATACATAATCGAAGCCATAATAGTAAAAGACACTTGAAATATCTTCGAAATCATTGACATCACATCGTATAAACCGAATATTATCATAGACACTTTTAGGTAATTTATCCAGATTTCCTGTCATTAAATTATCGGCAATTACGACTTTATTATCAGGATTATTCGCTAACCGTAACGCCAATTCACTCCCAATAAAGCCGGCCCCTCCTGTTACTAATATAATCGCCATATCATTCTCCCATTTTTATTAAACAGTTACTTCACTGACACTTCGCAATGCGGCAGCCCAATCCCGCGGTGTAATCGTACTGGCCTTTTGGACGCTGATATCCCCCATTTTTACTAAATCCTCATCTGTCATTCTTGATATTTTTATCATTGCTTTTTTTAGGGATGAGACATCCTGGGCTCTATGTAAAAATCCATTTTTACCGTTTTCTAAAAATTGTGAAGCCGCCTCCACATTATCGCTGCAGATCAACGGATACCCCGCTGCGGCAAATTCATGTACGGCAACCCCCCAATGATCATAGTGTGAAGGCATGATAAAAACCCCAGTCTCAGATAAATATTCGGGAATTTCAGTAGGCTGAATAAATCCCATATGTTTTACTTTCGGATGTATGAGCCTGCTATCAAATAGTTCTCCCTCCCCTAAAAGCCATAATTCCCAATCACTGTTGGTTTCTTTCTGAAAATCTATGAAGGCATTCCACAAATCTATGACGCCTTTTAGAGCTAAATATCTACCTGCATATATAAATCGATGGGGGAATTTTTGGGATTTTTGAGTTCTGTTTTTTAGATATTCCTTATAAAAAAGGTCAAAATCAGCTGAATATAAACCTGACAGAATCTGATTTGAAGAAAATCCCAGCCTCTTCGCAAATTCATGTTGGGGTTTTCCTGGTATCCAGATATGTGAAAAACGATTAGTTAAAAATAAATTGGAATAAATAGAACCATATCGCTGACGCAGGGTATTTTTCCAGGGATTATCAACACCACAGATAACCGGAATTCCCTTTTTAAAAAAATACCGGGCTATCATCAGGTAATCTTTTTGGGTCCACCCTACCACATAAATAATATCCGGATCTTCCTGAATACAAAACTCCAGTAATTCTCTTTTTGTGAAGTCATCATGATCATATAGCCTGATATTATCCGATTCTGAAAATTTGAACGACGCATTTGGATTACGCTTATCTTTTACGATAATAAATTCTCCCCCATACATCGATAAATACTCCTGAATACAGGTCATCCAGTAACCGGCTAAACGCGTGTATAACATCAGGATCTTCATACGGCCTCTTGTGGTTTTCTTTCATAGACAATAATGAAGTAGAATAAAAACAATGTTGTAAATGCGTTCAACGATGAAACCATCCAGCTTTCAAATATGGCCGAAAACAACGCTAAAGCCAGAAATGGCATAAGTGCTTTAAAATTTTTTGTAAACTTAACGAGACCTGACAGGAAGAACAGATAAGCCAGCAATCCGATAATTCCAGTATCCATCATGAAGGCGAGATAGGAATTCCAGACAGAGTTCCAATATCTTGACGTTAAATTATGTATGTCCTTATAATTCTGGAAAAATATCTGATAATAGTAATCTCCGTTCCCAAGCCACGGACTTTCTTTAATTTGGTCCAGAGCAACATTCCATACAATCGTTCTTCCACTTGCTGTTTGCAGTGATTTTGCACGGATCAACTCTTTTAGCGGTGTGTATTGCAGAATGGTGTCCAGATTCAGCATAACAAGTACTACAGCGATCCCGGCTAATATTGAATAAATACGTCCGGTTACTCCTCTCGTGAAATAATTCTTCAATAAATAATAGATAAATAAGGAAGCGACACCATTTCGTGAACCTGTCATTAGTAAACAGGCAAATATCAGGACTTTCACCCATTTAATTTGTCTCTCTGTGATTTTGGAATCCGGGTATTTAAAGGTATCAATAATTGGATAACTGAAAATGCTGAATAACGCCATGGAATTCGGATTACCAAATAATCCTTTTAAACGATGACCGAAAAAGAACAATTCATGATAAGGAGTTGCCATTCCGATCAATGAAAAAACAAATATTAACGTGATGATTATAAATACATTTTCATAGAGAATTTGTCCTCTTTCGTTATAGACAAAACGGAAATAGGTGAAGACAGAAAAGATTAAAAGAAAATAGGAAATCGACCGCGCAACACTTGGTGCAAATGAAGGACTAAATATATAGGATGAAAGTAAACTGATGATAAAAAAAGGAATAAAAAGTAGAATTCTCTTATCGAATCCTTTATCGTATCGAAATACGATCATCGCACTAAATATGCTTAGTACAATCAGTTCTACCACCCTTAAAACCCCGTAAAATTTTAATTGTGGCCAAAGGTTATCCCCTAAAACAATGACCAGAATAAATGTCGTAATCACATATTCATACCGGCCTTTGTGGATGAAATAGAAACTTCCCAATACCAGTACAGCAATAGCTGCTGGCGGAACGAGTATAGAACTGATGATTAATATCGGCAGATATGCCAGATAATATGTGCTATTTTGCTTTATAATTTGATACAAGGCTCGCCTGATATTTTAAATTCTTATTTATTGACTCGATCAATTGATCGACGATATCATCCCAAAGAAATCCATTTTCTACTTTTTTGATGGATTCCTCCTTTTTCGCATCCAAAACACGATTATCCATATTCTCTATCTGCAGAATATGTTGAGATAATCCATTTGGAATAGTCCCTTCTATCAACCAGCCATTCGTTTTTGAAACAAGCTGATTTACCGCTCCAACATCAGTTGCCAGTATGGCCAGCCCCGATGCCATCGCCTCCAATATCACGGTCGGCATCCCCTCCGCATAACTCGGACAGATTAAAACGTCACATGATTTTAGAATTTTTCGAATATCTTTTTGGTCCCGTATTAACCCGTGATAAATGACATCGTACCGTTTCAGCTGCTTTTTCCCTGGTATCGGACCTATAAAATGGAATTCAATTTTTGGAGAAACGGTCAGTTTTTTGATTATCTGAGTAAATTCCTCTATCCCCTTTCGTCGCTCGTAACGGCCAATAAATATGAATTTTAGCGTTTTTTCTCTTGGCTTTATTGATTTAGAAACCCAGTCTTTCTCAATACCATTTGGCAGCTGCTTAATTTTCTTTGAATCGATACCCATTTTATCCTGAAGTATTTCAGAAATAATTCCCCCAAAAGAATAAACTACGTCAGCCCGTTTTACATTTTGTATCACCGGCCATTTCAGCATTTGCATTCGCAGCCAGGTTGGTAAATCCGGAACCTTCTGAAACATCTCGTACCCATGAAAATTGATTCCGATCTCTGGTTTAAACTGTTTTTTATTTATTAATGTATACCAGCCTGCAAAACCCTGAACGTAGATAAAATCATAATCTCCTTCGTTTCTCAGCGCTTTGAACACATTCCGAGAGTATCGGTATCGTTCAACCAAATAATGACCTGGATATGCGTTTCGATGTGGATAGTCAATCCATTTTAATCGGACACGACCAATATTGATCTCTTTATAAAATTCATCTTCCAGAATTCGATAAGTACCCGATCCAAATTCATAAAAATGATAAACATCGACATCAATCGAGCGTCTCGATAAGTATTTAGCGAGATAAAAAGAATACTTTTGCATTCCCCCCAAAACAAAAGGATATATTCCATCTGTTAACAGCGCTACTCTCATCTGAATCCCATTCTCTAATTATACCCTATTTTAATCCTCCCATCAAACCGGATATTCACGTAGAATTACCCGCAATTAATATTGATGGTATTTAACTCAACCCTAAATGATTCTTATAACAAATTAATTAAGCTTCTCTCTAATATTGTGGATTATATTGAATTTTTTAAAGTTAGAATTTCCAAATATTATGACGATAAACACTCTATTAGAACAAGAATTAATTGTTACGTTATTACTATATAATCATAATTATTAAAGATATCTTTTAGATTATATTTTGATAATAATGCCAGAGTTAATTTTTTTTAACACAAGGATTGAACAAAACTTTAAAAAGAATCACTATTATTGACATGGTCTTTTAATACTTTATATCGTCCTCCTGAACCCAGATTATTCACCTGGAACGAGTTGTTTTTTATAAGTTCCTTTATTTACAATCTGATATGTTGTTGTATACCTGAATGATTCGGGTTAATCAGTCGGAGTCTGTCGGACTTAGGAAACCGATTTCGGGGTCTTTTGAGGCGAATAGTGGTTCTATTTAACGAAAAAAGCGCGGAATATGGTCAAATCTAACGAATTTGCAGTAGATTTATTTAAGTCCGACAGACTCCGAGAAGGGGCTTTGCAAAACCCGGAATTTTGTATAATCCCGGGGGATTTCGAGACAGATATTAGGCAAAAGAACGGTTCCGAAAAGCCTTCTGGAAATCAATACATCCTATTCTTAAACAATAGATTAGTTAAAAAAATACACTCCATTTACTATTGCGAAAATAGGATTTTAGTTCATCATAATTATTAATTATATCAGAAAGATTTCGTTGGTTCTGCTTTTGTGTCAAAGAGTGAGCAACAATATCTCTAACACCTAAAAAATCATGAATCTTCTTTATATTAATATTGTAATTCCTAACCAAATCATTATAATAAATAGAGATCATTTCATGATTTTTAAACACAGAATTATATTTATTTATATATCCATCCAAATCGTTAAAATACTTTATGCATTCTTTCGGTTTCAGATATAATTTGAAATCTGATTTATTTATATTATCTGCTTTATTTACTTTAAGCCTCTGGCCGGTTTTAGTTGCAATTTTGTGAGAAACCAAAATATTTAAATAGTTTCTTCTTTTGATATGAATAATTTTTAAATCTTGAATATTGAGTAAATCCCTAATTAGATCTCTATATATTGAATTCTCTATTTGAGGATAGAATATCTTAAATCCAACGGCCTTTATTCTCTTTGAATAATTTCTAAAAATATATTCGTTTAAAAAACGCCCCGGATGTTCGTTGCGATAATTAATCATTTCCTCATCATTTGAATCTATTCCATAAATACCACTTCCCCAAAATATTTTACGCGGAAAGAATATCTCGGAATAACATAATATATGGGGATGGGAATTAACTGAATAAGCAAAAAAATTAGAACCTGTTCTATACCATCCGAGAATTATAAATTTTTGATAATTTCTTCCACCTTTTATTATATTTTCCTTCAATAATTTATCCAAGAGCAACTCACTAATTTTATACATCCCATCCATAGGATTTTTAACATACTGATTTAAATACATAACATCCTCCCATCATATTTTAACAATATTATTTTTTTTCAGCCAGTCTTATAGAAGGCTTTTCAAAAACCGGATTTTGTTCGAAATCAAAGCTTGGGCGACTTGGAAACCGAATTTACTATATCCCGAGGATTCCGAAGTCGCGAAATTGCATATTTGGGCAAAAGAACGGTTTTGCTAAGCCTTCATAAAATGATCAATTAAAGTTTTGGACGATAGAAGGATACCCCTGGACGTTAGTCGTATTGAAATGAAAACAGATTTGTAACCCTAATTACTGTATTCATATTTAACTGCAAATAATAATATCCAGCAGCTATTATCTACGGTCCGTCTTCATCGTCATCACATTTCATACACCAGTTCGCTTATTTTCTTAAGTCGAATTTACGCTAATTTAACATTCATGAATCCGAAATTCCCTCATAGACCTTAAGCAACTGATCGATTATCACATTTTCCGAAAATCTGTTTCTACAATAATCTGATATTTTCACCTGATTGAAGGAATTATATTTATTAACCATATTTAACATTTCCTGTGCATAATCGACAGCATCCCAGGATTTAACGATACTTCCGTTATCTTCGTTGACAAAATCTCTTGGTCCTCCTGAATCCGTAGTAATGACGGGCCTGCCTACGGCCATGGCTTCAATTAGAACGACACTGAACGTTTCATATAGACTCGAAGATAAAAAGATATGACATTCATTAAGCTTTTTCCTCACTTCTTCTCTCGATAATAAACCAGTAAATACGACTTTTTCTGAAAGATTGTTTTCTTCAGTGTAAGCCCGAAGGTCTTCGCCAAGAAGCCCGTCTCCACCAATAATAAGTGTTGCGTTAGGCCATGATTGCACAAAAATCTTAAAGGCATCAATTATCAATTTGTGATTTTTAATAGGTCTTAAAAAGGAGTTACTAAAAAAAACAACATGACCATCACAATCTATTGAATTTAATCGATTTTCCTGAAAAAAAGTCGAATTAACCAAATTGGGTATGACTTTAAATATTTCAGTTTGTAATCCCAATTTTTTCGATAAGTCATTTCTAAAGGAATTACTTACAACAATCGATAGTTTAGCATTCTTAATGGCATTAACAGCCGAATTCAACTTTCTTTTATTCGTTATTTCCCCTTTTATAAAAGGGGAATAATGTTCTGTTAGAACATAAGGAATTCCAGTTTTTCGACTGATATATTCTGCCACGATACCGCCAAAATATGCTGTATGAGCATGCAACAAGTCTGGTTTACCATAGGATTCCACATAATTAATAAAGGCTTCAAATCCTTTCTTTCTGATATACCAATAATTTATCGAAATACTTCGAGGTACGACACCTTTAATCGTCACTACGTAAGTGGGCAGATCCTGATCTACGTATTTCTCAAATGAGTAAGCCCCTTTTGAATGGAATGGAATAAAAAGAGGACACAACACTCCAACCTGTAAGCCATTTTTTTGTAATCCACGTGCTTGTTCTTCAAAAAAAGATCCATTTACCGGATTATCCCTGGATTTATACCATGATGGTATAACCAAAACATGCATAATTTACCTCTCTAAATCTCCCTAATAAATAACTTATCAACCCTTTGTAGTGTAATGTAATTTATTTCACATTTATTTGTTGAAATATCAATTAATTATAATAAAGGAGTCTATGCAAAATAGTCTTTTTGCATAGACTCCTTTTAATTTATTCTCCTATTTTTAATGGCATAGCCTTAATAATTTTTTTTATTTGAATATCCCAGGTCAAATTTTCCTCAGCAAATTTTCTTATTTGATAAGGGTCAAATGCTTTTGATTCAGTAAAGCTTAATAATTCATTTATATCTATAGCATCATCATTCGGTTTAACTTTGTATACAAAAGGTCTATAATCAAAAAAATCATCTGTCTCAGAATAAATAAACGGAATACCACGAGCGCAATATTCACTATTTTTTAATGATTTTATATAAGTAATATTCTTTCGGTGCACTCCTAAACATCCGATAGCCAAGTCGGATATATTAAACAATTCATCTAATTCCTCATTTTTTTTATAGCCATGAAAGATTACATATTTATCCAGATTGTATTTATGGACAAGATATCTATACTTTTTTGATTCTTTATTATCCGAATCACCAACCAAATGGAAAAATACTTTCTTATCATGTGCACTTGAATAATACATTTTTAAGCCCTTTATCAATCTATCATAACCGTGCCAAAAATACATAGACGCAACGGCTATAAAATGTATTTGATTATCATTTTTTTTGACAGCTTCTTTTATCCTAATACTTTCTAATTGTATACCATTATTTATTTTTACCGTATCAACATTAAATATTTTTCTTTCATTTGAATAGGTAACCATTAAATCAACATATTTACCAAAATATCTTCTATAATATTCTTCGATCTTTTTAGCTATAAATACCAATTTACTAACATTAACATACTCATAATCATATGGATATGTTGGTATTTCCATCACAACATACAATCCTATATTGTTGATTTCCTTAAGAAATTTAATAAAAAATGGATTAGCAAAATTAGCATACCTTATATATACAAAACTGGCATTACTTTGCTTAATATATTTTAATAATTCACTAAATTTAAATCTATACATCCACCTTTTTTTCAATACCAAGGTGTCTTTATATTTATCAATTATATTATTATTTATTTTTCTTCCATTATAATAGTGTTCATTATCAACAGTCAAATAAGAAAGGTCCATCTCTATACCTTGTTTTCTAAAAGCGGAAACCTGATAAATAATTTTATTACTAACCCCACTATAATCGCGTAAATCATCGAATATTATATATAGTCCCCTCATAATTAGTATGGATTTAATATTTGGCGATAGATTAATAATAAATACATGATGACTTTGTTTCCATGTTACTTAACTAACCCTTTTTGCCCATGCCCTTCTTCATCAAGATTCTAAGAAGGCCCTACAAAACCGTTCTTTTGCCCAATATCCGCATTTTTACGACTTCGAAATCCTCGAATCCCGAAAGCATTCGGGATGCTGCGGTTCAGAAGTCGCTCAGGCGTTGTTATTGAACAAAATCCCTGGTTTGTATAGCCTTCTAAAACCCGTTTTTAAGATGGTTTATATGCTTTAATCATATCATATAGTGCCACGTATGTATTTATCCGGAATAAATTTTGGGGATAATTATATAAATATTTAAAAAAGAAAATGATCATATACCCCAATTTTCTACGATTTACACTATTATAGAAATAGTAGTAATAGTAACGAGCCCGATATCTTCTAATCGCTGCTTTAGAAAGCTTATCCTTAACCGTATCATAGACAAATACCTGACTCAGTTTGTTCAATTCATCATTTGAATTTCTCAAGGTGAATGTTTGTGAGATAGTCTGTGTTGACGATGCCTCATGTATATTTACAACACACGTAAATTTATTAATCTGGTAAATGGGATAGTTTGCAGCAATTTGCATCCATAATCCCATATCTTCTGTCGGAATTAAATAGGTTTCAAATAAGAATTTATTGAAAATATCTTTATGGATACATACCGAAGTCGGGTATATGGTATAAAAGAGAACATGTTCAACCGGATTATCTCCCATTTCATTGGGTAACTTTTTTTGATGAAATGAATCTTTTTTGTAGAAATATTGACCGATATAAAAAAACGCAACGGGATGTGATCGTTTAATGATATTCTTCCTTAATTCCACTAAATGATTCTGTAAATACCAATCATCACTATCCAAAAAGCATATATATTCTCCTTTGGCTTCTTTTATACCACGATTTCGGGCAATACTTCGTTCCTGATTTTTTTGATATACATATTTAATCCGATTATCATCAAATGAGAAGACGACTTCCTTCGTGTTATCCGTTGAACCATCATCCACAACGATTAACTCCCAGTCATTAAACAACTGATCTTTAACGCTTTGAATAGCTTTTCCAATGAATTCTGCCCGGTTATAGGTCGGGATAACGATACTAAATAAAGGCTTTTGATTATTTTGCATAGTGCTCATTTTTTTCGTAATGATTTTAACCAGTAGCGTATTCAGAGTATATTATACTTGATGTAATTATTTATCTCACAGTCAATAAATCCTCCACAAAATTATATTGACTCTTAGAAGGTTGGGATTTTGTTCAATATCAAAGCCTCAGCGACTTCGAAACCGCAGTCCCGATAGTTTCGGGACAGATATTGGGTAAAAGAACAGTTTCACAAAACCTTCTCTTATTAAAGTAATATCAAAAATCGTATCGTGGAACAATATTAATATTGTTTAATCGCGAATCTCCCGACTTGTGTTTAAAATTTAAAAGGCCGAAAGTACCGATAGGCTATTACCAAAATGATACGTTAAAAAATATATAAACTTATATTCTAATATTTTTTTAATAATTCATAAAGATTAGAAGCCGAAAAATCTCCAATATTAGATAATTCTATATTACTCTTTTTTGCAGGTCTATATCGCCAATTTATTCATATGTTAATCTATATAGATAAAATAGATCACTACATATCTCTAATAATATGATTCCAAAGATAATTCACTATTGCTGGTTTGATAACGAGAACATGAATAATTTGGTAAAAAGATGCATAAGTAGCTGGAAAGCATATCTTCCCGATTATCGACTAAAAAAATGGGATGAGTCCAATTGTCCATTAGATACGGCATACACGCGACAAGCCTTGGCTGAAAAAAAATGGTCGAAGGTATCCAATTATATCCGGCTTTATGCCTTATATCATGAAGGTGGTATTTATTTTGATACTGAAGTTGAAGTCACCCAAAGTTTTGATCCCTTATTGACACAAAATTTATTTCTTGGTTTTCAATTTCAACATGAGCATACCGATTGGGTAAATAATGCTGTCATCGGTTCACTGCCAGGTCATCCCTTTTTGAAAGAATGCATGGTCATGACAGAAAATGCTCTAATTTTTAATCATTACTATTACCGGTCGCCGGAAATGACGACTTTATTATTAAAGAAGAAAGGATTACGCCGATACGGATTTCAAAAGATAGATGATATTACACTTTATCCGGTTGATTATTTTTATCCATACAGTGTGGCAGAAAAATTTGATCCCACGTGTATAACCAATAACACCTTTTGTATTCATCATTGGGAATCATCCTGGCTGCCACCTTTGGAAGAAGCACCAATCAGTAGAATTAACCGGTTTGTTAATAAACTTCGGACTAAAATGAATCTCCTTACATAATTGTTTTGAAGATATCATCATATTGATGCTGTCCGACTAATTCTCCGGCTTTGATCTCATAAATACGGTCACAATCTTTTAAAGTTGTTACTCTATGAGCGACAATAAATAAGGTGATGTCGGTATCGGAAAGATGTTTAATGGCTTCAGTTACTTCCCGCTCTGTTTCATTATCCAGAGCACTTGTAGCTTCGTCAAAGACAAGAACCTCAGCATTTTTATACAACGCCCTGGCAATACCTAATCGCTGCTTTTGTCCACCTGACAATTTTGAACCGCGTTCCCCAACAGATGTTTTGATGCCTTTGGGTAATGATTTGACAAAATCATTCAAAGATGCTTGTTCAATGGATCGGTACAAACGATTATAATCCACATTTTGATCACCAAGCGTGATATTTTCTTCTATAGTTCCCTCCATGATGAAAACATCCTGGCGCACGTACCCAAGCAGCTTCCTCCAGCTTTTCATATTTTGTTCGGTCAACGGAACCCCATCAACCAGGATCTTCCCGGAATCTTCGTTATAAAACCTAAGCAGAATATTCATCAAAGTTGTTTTACCAGCTCCCGAACTACCGATAAAACCGATTTTCTCACCCTTTTGAACCTTCAAACTGATGTCATTCAAAACATGCTTTTTACCATCCGGAAATTTATAGGAAACATTTTCAAAAGCGATATCCTGATTGAAAGATATAGGCTTTTGTTCGATCGATTCTTCCTGATTCTGATGCTTATCCCGGTACAATTCAAGATTATCGATAGTAAACTGATGACTTTTAAGCGACATCAGCGCATTCAGAATTCGATTTATGGAAGGCATAAGTCGATAAGCTGCTGCCACGAACAAGCCTAATAAGGCCAGAATATTCTCTGTATGATTACTCAAAACTAATGAATACGTGAAAATCAGCACTATACCTAAAATGGCTATTGTTTCAATGGACTTGGTTGGGATCATTTTAAAAAGCTGATACATGGCTTTTAAATTCGCATATTCTTTGACAAACTTTAAAAATTTGTTCTGAAACGTCTTTTGTCGGTTTGTTAATTTCAGATCCACATAACCCATGTACGAATCGAGTAAGATACCGTATGATAAAGGGCGAAGATCATCCATCCTTTGTCCAAGTTCGCGCGACTTTCCTTCCAGCGAAGAATAAATCAGATAAGTTGTCGGGCCTAAAATAACGGCTAAAATCAGGAATAAAACAGGTTCATACAATGCCACGCCA
>Ga0102956_1000648_pt1 | contig 12283 bp, 12 predicted proteins | sample SalPonF2_A_D2_MG_FD_84515 | JGI IMG/M metagenome (GOLD analysis project Ga0102956, IMG submission 84515) | Salt pond soil microbial communities from South San Francisco under conditions of wetland restoration - Salt Pond MetaG SF2_A_D2_MG ...
CGGCCGGCTTCGCTGATGTAGCCGGTCTTGGACAGGCCGATATGCCAGTGTCGGCTGAGGACCAGCGGATCGGTGTTGTGATAGGTGATCAGCCGGCGGTGATGGCGATGGCCGGAGAGCACGCGGGCGGATCGGCTGGTTGTGGCCCGGTGGATCAGCCGGTAGCGGCTGGCCGCTGCCACCATGCGCACCAGATCGTGGGCGGTGGACACGTTGGCGGGGTTCAGGCCGGTAGCATCCACGAACCGGGTCCGCTTCATGCCCAGCCGGGCGGCCTTGCGGTTCATCGCCGTCACGAAGGCATGGCTGCCGCCGGGATAGGTCCGGGCCAGCGCCGCCGCCGCCCGGTTCTCCGACGCCATCAGAGCCAGCTTCAGCAACTCGCCGCGGGACAGTGTCGTACCGACCGCCAGCCTGGAGCTCGAGTCCTTGAGCCGGTCGATGTCCGCCGAAGTGATGGTGATGCGCCGATTCAGGGGCAGCCGGGCGTCGAGGATCACCATGGCCGTCATGAGCTTGGTGATGGACGCGATGGGCACCACCCGGTCGGTGTTCTTGGCGAGCAGCGGCCGATGGGTACGCTGGTCCACGGCCAATGCGGTCCCGGAGCGCAGAAACGGCGGTCGCAGCCGCGGATAGGCCGAGCGGTAGTGCGATGCCATCGATGCGGGAGCGTCCGCGCTCCTGGACGGCGTGCAGGCGATCCCCATGCTCAAGCCGGCCAGCCAAAGCCACGTTCTCATCATTCCTTGTACGCTCATCGCAGCCTCCCCAAGCTCGCCGCAATCATATCCCAAATCGCGCGCGGCGAAACCGTGCCGCCCCGACGCAGACGATGGTGGCGTGCAGGGCTTGTGGGGGCGACTGCAGGGGGAGCGTTCTTCGAGCGGCGCCAACAGCCGCAACTATCCCGATCTGCATCCTGTGCCGCCATGCTCGCGCCACCGGCATCGTCCCGTCGCAGGCAGGCGGCAGTGGCGCGGTTCAAGCAGGGCTCGATGTGCTGAACGTCGGGCGCAGCCGGAAATCCCGGCCGGCAATCTTCGACGACGCCCTCAGCGCTCGTCCGATGACTGCTCCAGGAGGGTGGCAAAAAGAGCACAGGGGTCGCCCGGTTCGCCGTTGTCGCAGGACTCGATCAGGCGCTCCAGGCTGTGGCGTGCCTGGTTGAGCTCCGCCAGTTGGGCGTCGATGGCCTTGAGGCGCTGTTGCGCCAGGGATCGCGTGCTGGTGCATTCCCTTTCGCCCAGGGAAAGCAGGGTGCGGATCTCCCGCAGGGTGAAGCCCAGCGCCTGGGCGTGGCGGATGAGGCGCAGGCGCACCAGCGCTTCGTGGGAGTAGCGCCGCCGCCTGTTGTTCGATGTGGGCGGCTCGGCCAGCAGCCCCAGGCGCTGGTAGTAGCGGATGGTCTCCACGCCCACCCCCACTTCCCGGGCCAGTCCTCCGATGGTCAATGTACCGTCTGTCCGGGAACGTTCCTGCATGGCCGACCTCGCATAGCCTCCATCAGACCCAGGCGATTCAGCCCTCAGTTTGTCAGGGTTTCCGTTCGGGAATCAACGCCGGCCCGCGGCGGGTTGGGGGTGGGCCGAGACGCCGGGAGTCCGTCCGCGGCCTTGATCTGAATCTGTACCATGGTACGGTACCCGACTCCACCGATAACACGAACGCCAACCGGAGGAGGCGCACCGATGTCCGGCAGCCAGAAAACCCGCAATCCCGTTCCTATTCATCCGCCCGGCCCCTCTCTCTGCAGGCCCGGTTTCCGGCTGCCGCGCCGTGCCCGGTTGCTGGCGGGGGCATTGGCCGCCGCCCTGCTGGGGGTTCCCGCCGCGCCGGCCGTGGCGGCCGGATGTGGTGCGGTGTGTCTGCCGCTGGAGGCTCTCACGCCCCAGAACAGTCAGGTTCGAGGGCATCAGCTGCGTCTCTCCCTGATCGGGCAGTATGCCGACTTCAACCATTACCGGGAGGGTACCGATTCCATTCCCAACCCCGGTGAGGCCCACGCGATCATCTCCCAGCTCACCGCCGCGGCCGACTACGGATTCACCCGGCGCTTCACCGCCTCGCTGCTGGTGCCCTATGTGCGCAAGCATCAGAGCACCAAAAAGTTCGGCGACCGGGTCGCCCAGGGCGTCGGCGACGTGGCAATGTTCGGGCGTTACGCGGTGCGCCTGCCCCGCCGTTTGCACGCCCCCACCATCAGCCTCGGTCTGGGGGTCAAGTTCCCCACCGGCAGTACCGACCAGCCCAGCGACAAGCCGGCTCTGCCGCCTGCCATGCAGGTGGGATCGGGTGCCTACGATCTGTTGCCCACGGTCTCCTACTATCAGCGTTTCAAGGGCTACGATCTGTACGGCAGCGCCCTGTACCGGGTGCCGCTCCAGTCCCACAACGGCTACAAGTTCGGCCGCGAGCTGCAGCTTCATTTCGGTACCCGCGTACCTCTCGACGCCGCCGGCGGTCGCTTCGCGTTGCTCGGGTCCCTGAGCTACACCACCGAGCAGCACGACCAGGACAACAACGGCATCCTGCCTCCCAAGCTGCACAACGGCACGGAAGTGATCAACACAGGCGGGCGCTTCCTGGATTTCACGCCGGGCGTGACCGTTGCATTGACCCGTACCGTCAGCCTGCAGGCGCGTTTCACGATTCCCCTGTACCAGGACTGGAACGGGGACAGGGCCAAAGGCATCGGTCAGGTGGCCCAGGACCTGACCACCCAGGTGACGTTGATCTACACGGGGGACTCGCGTCTGTAGACCGCGTGTTGCATCAGCAGCCGCCAGCACGCTGCAGTTCATTCAAAGTCAGCGGGCAGGGATGCCCGCGAGGGAACCTCTGCACAGGCCGATCAAGGGGATGATCACAAGGCGCAAAGGCGTGGGGAAGCGCAGTTTACAAAGGGTCTGTCGCTTCGCGACCCCGCATTCCGAGCGCCTTTGCAACGCCATGAGCGCCGCTTCAGCGGCCTGTGCAGAGGCTCCCTGGGCCGTTCAACGGTCCGCGTCATGCGTTGCTCCCACGCCCCTTCGACGCCGCCGGGTTTGTGGGCGCGTGCCCGGCCGGCCGATAATACCTCCCGCAGGCCCGCCACTTCCCGATCACGGAGCGAAATTCATGCGCATACTCCTGTCGTTGTTGCTGCTGCTCGGCGCCAGCGCGCCCTATACACCTGTCCTGGCCCGGGACGCTGCGCCATGGGGGCACGCCAAGGTGCTGCACATCCACTATCAGCCGCAGAAGGTCGTCTATGATGTGACCACCGGCAAGAAGGCCGCGCTTTCCGACATTCTCGACCGGCTGGCGTTGCTGGACAGCCTGTATGGCTCGGACCCGTTCGCCGAGCATATCGTGGTGGTGCTGCATGGCCACGCCATACCGTTCTTCGCCCTGAAGAACTACCACCGCTACAGGAACCTGATGAAGCGTGCCGAGGGGCTCACCCAGAACGGCACCATCCATTTCCGCATGTGCCAGGCCTCGGCCGAGCACCATTACGGCCTGAAGCCCAAGGACATCGAAGGCTTCGTGACAATGGTGCCCATGGCGGATGCCGAGATCGTGCGTCTGGAGCACGAGGGTTATGCCTACATGCGCTGACAGGCGGTGCGGATACGGCGATGGCTTTCGGATCTGAACCGGCCCCGCGGCTGCCCTCCGTCCGTGGGGGCGGCAGGTCCCGGTCCTGCGGCTACTGTTTGTCCTGCAGCGCCAGGCCGGCGATCCAGTCGGTCAGGTCGCCGGCGAACTGGCCTGCGGCCTCGCGGGCGGCCTTCACGCCACCCGGCGCATCCGGCGTCGGAGTGGCCTGCCGATAGCGGAATTCGCGCTGGGCGAGCACTTGCGAGTTACCCGTGTTCACCAGCGTGACCCGGGCATCCAGCACCACCGCGCTGCGGTCCGGTGCCTGGAAGTCCTGGCACAGATTCAGCAGATGGATGCGCACGGCCGTGTCGGCCTTGGCGTTGTCGCCCGGCCCGACCACGGCTTTCCATGCGTGGCGGTCGCTGAGCGCGTTCTGTGTCAGCTCTTCCACCATCTGCGGCAGGGGCGCACTCCAGCGCGAGTCGGCGTAGCTCGCCACCTGGCTGTCGCTGTGATACGCCATGCGGTAGCAGATGGCCGTGCCCTGCAACCAGGCAGGCGCGGTGACCGGCAATACCCGCAATACCTCCGGCGACTGCTGCTCGGCCTGCACCGCGGCTGCTCCCGCTGCGGCGCCGGCTCCGGCCAGGGTATAGTGCTCGATCGCTTTCGGCGGCGCTTCGGCGCAGCCACCGAGCAGCAGACAAACAGCGAAGGCGGTGCCGAACAGGGATTTCTTCATGGGTGTTGATCCGTGGCAGGTGGATGGTATCCGGGCTCTCCCGGTCCCGGGGGCGCCGGCGGCGCGCCGAACAGCACGCTTTGCGGGTCGCGCCGCAACTGGCGTGTCAGGGCATCGATGTCGCCGACCGTGCGGTTCATCCGTGTGGTCAGCGCATCGATCCTGGTCAGGGTATCGGTGCTCAGCCTGTGGGTCGTCCGGTCGGTGTTTTCCAGCACGTCGTGCAGGGCGCGGGCGTCGCGGTTGAGGCTGTCCAGCAGCGTGCGGCTGCGGTCCAGGGTCTTGCGGGCCTGCCTGGTAAGGGCAGGCAGCGCCTTCAGGGAGGGCTGCGCCGCATCTTCCAGGGCGAGCAGTTTGGTGGTGGCCTGATCGAGGTTGGTCAGAATGGCGGCGACATGGGCCCGGTTGTGGTCGTTCAACAGCTCGTTGAGGCGTTTGCCCAGTTTGTCGGTCTGGCTCAGCAGCTTCTTTCCCGAGCTCTCCAGCTTGTGGGTCAGACTCGGACGAATGGGAATATGTGCCGGGTGCTGGCGGGACGTCTTGAGCGGCGTGGCTTTGCCTTCACCGTCCATCAGGGCGATGTAGCTCCCGCCGGTGATGCCCTTGCTGCTGAGTTGGGCGTAGGTGGCATGGGTGACCGGCGCGGCGGCGATCAGGGCAATGCGGATCAGAATGCGGTGGGGGTTGTCGGGATCCAGACGCACGGCCTTGACGGTCCCCACCTGTACGCCCTTGTACTGCACGTCGGCATCCACCGCCAGGCCCGAAACGCTGTAGGGGGAGACAATGACATAATCCTTGACCTGGGGCGTGCCGGACTGCATCCACCAGGCGACGAAGGCCGCACCGGCTCCGAACAGGAGCAGAAAACTCACTGCGATGATGGCGTGCGATCGGTCTTCCATCGGTCAGTCAGCCCAGCTGCCGCAAAAGGCCTTCGCCGCGTTGGCCGTGGAACAGCCGCTGCACGAAGGGGTGGTCGAAATCGGCGACTTCGGACAAGCTGCCGCTGGTGAGCACCTTGCCATCGGCCATGACGGCGATGCGGTCGCTGACCGTCGCCACGCTGTTCAGGTCATGGCTGATCATCAACGCGCTCAGCCTGAGCTCGCGGTGCAGGTCCGACAGCAGGCTGTCCAGGTCGCTGGCGGAATTGGGGTCCAGTCCGCTGGTCGGTTCGTCGAGCAGCAGCACGTCAGGCTCCAGCGCCAGGGCGCGGGCCAGTGCAGCTCTCTTGATCATGCCGCCGGAGAGCTCCGCCGGCAGCTTCCAGGCATCGTGGGGCTTGAGGCCGACCATCTTCAGCTTCAGCATCACCAGATCGTAGATGGCGTCCTCGTCGATCTCGTCGCCCAGTACCCGCAGCTCGCGGATGGGAAACGCGATGTTGTCGAAAATGTTCAGGGCGCTGAACAGGGCACCCTGCTGGAAGAGCACTCCCCAGTGGACCCGCAGGGAATGGGCGGCGTAGGGGTCCAGCTTGTGCACGTCCCGCCCCAGCACGGTGATGGTGCCGCAAGTGGGTCGGGTCAGTCCGATGATATGGCGCATCAGCGTGGTCTTGCCGCTGCCGCTCTCGCCCACCAGCGCCAGGATCTCGCCGCGGTATACGGTGAGGTCCAGGTTCTGGTGCACCCAGTTGTCGCCGAACCGGGTACCCAGCCCCTTGACCTCCACGATGACCTGGCGTCCCTTGCGGTCGTCCATTCAGTGCAGTCCCACGTTTGACAGCATGATGCCCATGGCGCCGTCGATGGCGATGACCAGGGCCAGTCCGACCACCACGGAGCGGGTCGTGAACTCGCTCAGGCTCTGGGTATTGGGCTTGACCCGCAGGCCGTAGTAACTGGACACCAGTCCGATGAGCCCGCCGAACAACACACCTTTGCCGACCCCGATAAAATAGTTGGCCCAGGGGATCGCACTGGGAAACTGGTGGAGCCACATGCCCCAGTTCACGCCCAATTTGGTCTCGGAGACGTAAATGGCTCCGATGGCACCGGCGAAATCCGTCCATATCACCAGCAGCGGCATGGCCAGGGTCAGACCTGCCACCTTCGGCAACACGATACGCAGCGTGGGCGATACGCCCAGGGCCTGCAAGGCGTCGATTTCCTCGGTCACCCGCATGGCACCGATGCCGGCGGTGAACGTCGACCCCGAGCGCCCCACCAGGATCAACGCGGTCAGAAACGGACCCAGCTCACGCAGGAACGCCAGTCCCACCACGCTGATGATGGCGCTGTTGGCGCCGAACTGCTCCAACTGGCCCGACATCTGGTAGGCCAGCACGATGCCCACCAGCCCGCCGATGAATGCCAGCAGGATCAGCGACTGTGCCCCGGCCTTGTAGACGGTGGCCGAGATGCCTCGCCAGGGTATGGCGCGCGGATTGCGCACGCAATACAGCATGTCCACCATGAGCTGCCCGAGCAGCACCAGAATCCCCGCACTGTCGGTGAACAGCCGGCTGATTGACCCCCCCAGGGTGGTCAGCAGGGTCCAGAACCGGAACCGGGAACCGGCGGCCGCGGAGGGTAGCTCTTCCAGGTGCTCGAACCAGGATTGTTGATCGTCCCGCCACTGGAGCCGGTCCGGGTACTGCCGGCCCCAGGTGCGCCACAGCAGCAGTGCGCCGGCGCTGTCCAGAGCGCCTATCTCCCTCAGATTCCAGCCGTCGGAGGCACGCCAGCCAAGTTCCCGAAGTGCTTTTGCGAACGGCCGGCCGGCACGCGCAATGGCCAGCAGATTCCAGTCGCCCCGCAACAGGAATTCCCGGTTTCCGTTGTTCTCGTGTATCTCCCAATGGGGAGTGTTGTCCGGACCGCTCATACAGGCAGTATAGAAATGCCCGCGCAGGCAGTCGCAGGATCGCTGTTATGATTTGCTCGGTTGCTGCCTGGTGGAGCCCGCGGACCGTGCCCATGCATCGTGCCGGATCAGCCGGAGCCGGGGCTCTCTCGGTTCCCAACCCGGTTGGACTACGCGGGCGCGGCAGGGTTCCTTGCCCGGGCGGCCGCGCGCGGCCGGCTCGGTTGGGTCGGCTGTTGCGCCGAACCGGCCGTTTCCATCGCGCCGCCGGGGTGGCGGCGGAATGGCCCGCCTCGCTCCCGCGGGGGAACGATCGGTTACCGGCCACAGTCTACAGAGACTCGTGCAACCTGGGACCCTGTCCGGATGATCTGCCCGCCTGGACCGCGCTGCAGTGGCGAACTGATGACCCGGACAGGCTCCTGGCCGTACCGTCAGGAGAGATTATGGACGATCGCGAGAGCACGGACACGCTCTGCCGACGAACCATGGAACACCGCACCAACCTGCGTCTGCCGGTACGCCGGCCCGCGCAGCTGCAGCTGGCCGACGGCTGCCTTGTCCACGGCGAGATCAGGGATGCCAGTTTCGAAGGCGCCTACGTGCGCGCCGCCCCGTCACCCGGCGAGGTGCCCCGGGGCTGCGGGCGGTTGCTGCTGCGGGCCCGTCCCGGAGACGCCCCGACCACGGTCGACATACCCGTGCTGGTGGTGCGCCTCGACGAGCGGGGCATCGGTTTGATGTTCGGCGATTACGGGATGCCTGCCGAGAACGGGCTGCGCCGCCTTTTCGATGACTACTTCTCCGAGCCGTAGGGATTCGGTTGCACCCCTTACGGCGCGGCCGTTACGGCCTGATGCCCACCCGCAATGCAAGGGGCCAGCGCACCGCTCTGTGCTCCTCGCTGCCCCAGGCGGCGCGCAGCCGGTCGGCTATCAGCGCCACCGGATCCGGGCCCTTGGCGTCCTTGTAGCGCTGTACCGCCGACCAGCTGCCGAGGTAGCTCATCAACCGCCCCAGGGACCAGTGGGCGACCATCTCGAAGGCCGGCGGTGACAGCTCGGGAAAGGGCAGATCCAGCGACCGGTAACCGTCTTCCACCAGCCGGCGCTGCGCCGGCCAGTAGCCGCCCACGATATCGCCGTAGAGGCGACCGATGAGCCGGTCCAGCTCCGGCGAGATCTGCAGCAGGTTGTAGCTCCAGACGGCGAGCACCCCACCGGGCTTCAATACCCCCGCCACTTCGGCGTAGAACCGCTCCCGGTCGAACCAGTGCAGGGCCTGGGCGACAGTCACCAGATCCACGGAACCGGTCTCGATGCCCGACTCTTCGGCTCCGGCCACCCGGTAGGCGATTCCGCTGCGCCGCGGCGCGTGGCTCAGCTGCTGCGCGCTGGCGTCGGTGGCGATCACCTCGTGGAAGTGGGGCGCCAGTGCGACCGCCGCCTGGCCGTTGCCGGTGGCGCAGTCCCAGGCGCGGTCGTGGGCGGGGGCGATGCCGGCGAGATAGCGAAACAGCGTCGCCGGATAGTCCGGTCTGGACGCCGCATAGCTGCCGGACTGGCGGGAGAAGTGGTCTTCGAAACGTGGCTTCACGGGGATTCGGGCCGCACCCTGCATCGGACGGCCAGTGTAACGGCGCCCCTCGGCCGCGTCATCCGACCCGGCTACGGAGCGCCGGCAGACCAGGCCGGGGACATCGCCGGGGGGCGGCTGGAGCGGGGCGCCGTGCCGCACTGCAGGGTCACCGGGAGGCGGCACCACTTCCGGCGGCGTCGGCCAGCACCGCCGGGTCCAGCCGATAGCCCAGGCGCCGTGCGCTTTCGATGATGTGGGTTCCCTGCCCGTCGCCCAGGGCGGCACGGACCCGGCACAGGTGGACGACGATGGTCTTGCGCGGACAACAACCGCCGCAGGCCAGTGTCTCCACCACGGTTCCCATCGGAACCCAGTGTCCGGCGCGGTCCGCCAGCAGGGAGAGCAGCAGAAACTCCTTGGGGCGCAGGGCCAGGGGGCGGCCCCGCAGGTAGGCTTTGCGGGCGACCGGGTCGATATGCAGTGCGCCGGAGCGGTGCCCGGCGCCGCGGGCCGGGTCGTCCGCCGGCAGCATGTGTCCTGTCGATGCATCCATGGTTCAGCACCGGTGGTGATCGCGAACGGGGGAACGGGTAGCGGGCGGCGGGGCGCCCGGGTTGTCCTGCGAAGTCACTCGTGTTGACCGCCGAATGTGGCGACAGGTTCCCGGCGGAGGCCCGGAGCCGATCCGGCGTGGCGCTGCCGGTGGCCGCGCCGGTGCGTGCATGGACCGCGGGCCTGTCAGGGCCAGTCGGCGGTCGGCACGTTCAGCCGATAGCCGACGCCACGCACCGTTTCCAGCAGCGGATCGGCGAACGGGCGGTCGAGCTTTTCCCGCAGCCGATACACATGCACGTCCAGGGAATTGAGCGGCACGTCCCCATGCCCCCAGAGTTGCTCCATTAACCAGGTACGCGACAGGGCCCGCCCCGTATGGCCGGCAAGCAGCGCCAGCAGATCGAATTCGCGCCGGGTCAGGTCCACCGGACGCTGCCGCCGCCACGCCCGTCGGTGCGCGAGATCCAACTCCAGCTCCCCCACCTGCAGCCGCCCGCCGCTTCCGGGCCAGGCCGGCTCGGGCAGGCGCACCACCAGCTCGGTCAGGGAACAGGGCAGGGTAATGACCTGCGCGGCGCCCGCCAGAGCGCCGGCTCTGGCCTGGGCGTTCGGATCATCCGCCTCCAGGAAGGTCAGTACGCTGGGCCGATCCGGTGCATCGTCCAGGGTGTCCAGCAGATCCCAGGCGGACGGCGACAGCAGGGCCACCAGCAACACCGCATAGGCGCCCCCGGAAAGCAGTGCCAGGCAGCGGCCGGCCTGCTCCACGTCCAGTCGGTAGCCGAGCTCACGCAGACCCTTCAACAGGCGCAGCCATATCCCGGCGGGTTGGTCGACGGCGAGTATCCGCATCAGCGTGCCTGACCGTGTCCGTTGGCAGGCGTGGCCGTTTCCAGGGCCGTCGCGTTGAGCCGGTAGCCGTGCCGGCGTCGACTCTGTATGACGCGGGGACGTGGGCGATCGCCCAGCGCGGCGCGCAGTCGGCACAGATGGACCGCAAGCGTCTTTCCCGGCGCAGCGCCCCCGCAGCCAAGGACGGTCGCCACCCGTTCCAGGGACACCCAGGAGCCGGCGTGCTCAACCAGCACCAGCAGCAGCGCAAACTCCATGGCGCGCAACGGGACCGGGAGCCCTCTCAGGTACGCGCAACGCCGGACCAGATCCAACTCGAGCACACCGATGCGCTGCAGCGGGCCCCGTTGAATCCGGCCATTGCATTGGCTCAGAGCGTGGGTGAGCTCGTCCACGGTAGTGGTGGCCGGCAGCCACCGCACTCCCGGGCGCTGCACAGGCTCGGCGTGGAGAGCGGGCTGTGCACCGACGATATACAGCGCCGGGCGCTGGCCTGGGAAAGGCCGCACGGTTGTCAGCGCGTCGATCAGGCGTCGCGCCTGGGCAGGCTCATGCAGCGCCAGTATTACGGTGTCATACGCACCATCGCCCCACATTTGCAGTGCGGCGCGCATGTCCCGCGCCAGGTGTGTCAGCCAGCCCTGTTCGCGCAGGCGCCTGCAGGCGTCCACGTAGCTGTGCGCATCGCTCACCAGCAGCAGCCGTCCCACTACCGCACCCATGTCGGTCACCGAACTGAAACGAAAGGTTCATGGAAGGTTCGCAAACCTGCACGGCCCGCGAATTCAAAGCGCTAGTGTTGACCATTAAATCCGGTTCAGGTTCCCGTCATCCATCTCCATGCGCCTTGCCCTAAGGTGCGCGCCTCGGATGGTGACGCGTTTACGTCGGCGCCAGCAGATGCCCGGTTGACCATCCACGACCGGTACGTCGAAGAGCACCGCCGACAGGCTGCGCTCTTCGTCGCCAATCATCATCAACAACAACGCACGACGAGTGTTCGGAGGCAACATGGAAACCGGAAAGCAGAGGTTGCGGCGCATGATCAAATGCGCGGTCTGGGGTGTGACGGCCTGGGGTGGGTTGTCGGGCGCCGCGGTGGCGGCACCCATCAATCTGGGTACGGTCGGCGCGACCGGCGGTGCCGGCAACGCGGCCCAGACACCGGTGCAGTCGGCACCGTATCAGGCGCCCACCAAGGCGTCGCTGAAGGCGACCCAACCCCAGTCGGTCATCAGCCGTCACTACATCAAGAACAATGTTCCGGCCACCGGCGACTATGCCAGCGTGGTGAAGGTCGCTCCCAGCGTGGCCAACATATCGCCCGACGGTCCGGGTCTGATGGAAACCCAGGGATTGTCCATCCGCGGCTTCCAGGACGGCGAGTACAACGTTCTGTTCGACGGCATTCCGTGGGGTGACTCCAACGACTTCACCCATCACTCGACGTCATACTTCATGGCCCACGATCTCGGCCGCGCCCAGGTCGACCGCGGCCCGGGCGGCGCCAGCGACATCGGCTATGCCACCTTCGGCGGCACCATCGCCCTGCACTCGAAGAAACCGCCCCGCAAGGCGTCGTTCAATCCGTATCTCACCCTGGGCAGCTTCAACACCAAGCTGGGCGGCCTGGAGTTCAACAGCGGCGACATCAAGGAGGCAGGCGACGCCAGAGCCTTCTTCGACTACCAGCATCTGACCAGCGACGGCTACCTCACCAACAGCGGCCAGCGTCGCCAGAACTTCTTCTTCAAGGTCACCAAGCCCCTGGGCAACAGCTCCATGCTGAGCTTCGTTGCCATGTACAACCAGGTACACCAGAACGTGCCGGTGGGTGCCACCAAGGCCCAGATCGCCCTGTACGGCGACAACTACGGCCTGAGCCTGGATCCCACCAACCAGAACTACAAGGGCTACAACTACGACAGCATCAACTCCGATTTCGAGTACGTGGGCCTGAAGTCGTTCCTGGGCAACGGCTGGCGGTTGGACAACAAGGTCTATACCTACGCCTACAACCACAAGGGCTTCAACGGCATGGACCCCAACGGCACGACGCCCAACGGAACGTATTACGGCGCCAACGACGTGCCGGGCGAAAAGATGGAAATGGTGTATCGGTCGTGGGGCGACATCCTGCGCATGGCCAAGACCACC
>Ga0102956_1000649_pt1 | contig 12274 bp, 12 predicted proteins | sample SalPonF2_A_D2_MG_FD_84515 | JGI IMG/M metagenome (GOLD analysis project Ga0102956, IMG submission 84515) | Salt pond soil microbial communities from South San Francisco under conditions of wetland restoration - Salt Pond MetaG SF2_A_D2_MG ...
AAGCTTATCATTTACTGCAATCCATGTCCCACCTTTGTTGCCATCAATAGGACGCATATATGACATCCCGTTTTTTGAGTCAGCTCTTGGGGGGAAGGCTTTTTTACGGCTTTTCAACTCATCACGATTCATACTGATGATATAAGAATGTTCATTTTTTGGGAAAAAAGTGATAGTACACATGGAGCTTCATCTTATGTTCATTACCGTTGTCATGAAAGTATAACGAAAAACACATGATGAACATTCTGCAATTTATCGTCTTAAAATAAATGAAGGTTACAATGAGAGTTTAATAAATGAGAAATCAAGATAAAATACTTATTTAACATGAATTCGACATAAGGAAATAAGAGAGCAAGAATATCAAATAGACTGTTGACGATGGACGATAGACCCTGTCTCCGGCAGGCAGGTGCAGGCGGTAGCTGTCCGAATGCTTTAATATTTATTCATAGATTAATCAAAAGACAGATGAAAACTATAGTTTGGGGTATGAACTTGTTTATCGTTTCAAAACAGCCACCGTCCATGGTCAACCATCTACGGTCAGGAATCTTAATTGAATACTTATATCGAACTTCGGTTATTTATGTAATGAAAGTTAATCGCAGGGTGTACCGTGCAACATAAGACACAACGTTATGGATTTATTAAGTGTTATAGTATTAACCTGTTTGTGATGAAAGCCATCAGGAGACTGTGGTTTTCAGGCAGATATAAGAATAACTTTTCCACTTATTTAGAATAAACGTTAATTAGGGAATTTCCTTTAAATCGACATGCAAGATGAGTAAATTCCATGCATTGAAAGTAAACGGTAATTATTAAAAAGATCATTCATATTCATGCATATTCAGCTTTTTTCTGTTAATCCATTTGCTGAAAATACTTATGTATTATTGGAAGACAACGAGGCCGTAATAATAGATCCCGGTTTTTTATATCCAGCCGAATATGAGAAATTTTATAATTTGTTAAGCTCAAATAACGCAAGTCTTCAGGCTATCCTTCTCACTCATGCTCACATCGATCATATATTAGGGGTACAGACCATTCATAACCGGTATAATGTTCCGGCTTATTTACATGATGATGATCGTTATTTTTGGGATAATTTTCAGACACAGGCAAGTATGTTTGGTTTGGAGGTAAAGCCTTTTACATTTGAACCGGAATCTTTGCGTGTATCGAAAAATTGGGAAATTGGTAACTTCAAATTTGAAGTAAGGCATACACCGGGACATGTGATATTCTATATAAAGGATGAAAAGACTTTAATAGGCGGGGATACGGTTTTTCTCGAAAGTATTGGAAGAACCGATCTTTATAAAGGAGATTATCCCTTATTGGAAAAATCAATAAGGGAACAAATCTATACTTTACCGGATGATACAAAGATTTTACCTGGTCATGGGCCAAATACAACGGTGGGCCATGAGAAAAAAAATAATCCTTTTGTGAAGAGTTGAGTTAAGAATTTTCTTTAAGGCGGTCAATTTGCTCGTGATAATGATCTTTTTTACTACTATTGATATCGCTTAATCTTTTATAAATAGCAATAGCCTCATCAAATTTACCTTGTTCTTCATAAATTTTGGCAAGCGTCTCGGAGGCAATATCATCTATAGTTTGTGATTCCAGGCTCAAATCGGTTGAATCGGCCGAGTCGTTATCGAGGGTGATTTTTTTTGATTCGGCTTCTGTCAGGCGTCGGATGAGTGTTTCAAGATCCTGGATCAAGTTGCTGTTCAAACTAATAGATGATTTAAAATTTCTGTCTCTGAAATAATTTTCCGGGACCCAGGCTTCAAAAGCTTCAGGATGAATCAGAAAATAGTGCAGATATTCAAAGAATGGACTTCCGGGAGCGAAGGTTTTTGCTTTTAAAGCATTTTCAATAGCCTCTTCCTTATTGTCAATTTTATAATAAAACCAGGCTAATAGAAAATGAGCAACAGCATCTGAACCAAGACGTTGAATCCGGTTTGTTAGTTTATCTATTGCTTTTTGGGGATCATTTTGAAAATGATCCGTATACGTAACCAGGGATATTGGTATCTCAAATGGGAGAGAATCCATAGAGGATGCTACTTATTTAATAAATGACAGCTATGTAAATTAAATATTATTAAACACCGATCGATGAGTGTTATGATACAAATTATTCGGGAATAATGTAGGCGCATGTTCAACTAATTACCACTTTCCAACCGATTCATCGAACATCTTTCTTGCAATCTGGTCCATGGCATTTTGTGCCGCATTTTTTTCTCCCTGAATCGGGTCTTTATTAGGATCATAGTCATCGAAACCAGTAAATGTTTTTTGCCATAAATCCTTTTGATCCTTTTTGTATTTGAATGAGGCCTGTACACTTATGCTCACCCTGTTCAAGTTTGCTTTCTGATTACCTCCGATACTAAATGGCCCGTTATTATATGAAGTAATGACACCATCCAGAACGATGTCCGCATCTGTTTCAGAATTGGACAGATGTAACCGGCTTTGATTGACAAAACGATTGACCAGGGCTGCATTGAGAATATTACCCAGGTTACCCAAACCGCTGGACGATTTATCAGAGAAAAAGGGGATATAGATACTATGAACATCCGGTGGTATGGATGTTCCGGTGAAGCCGTAATGAAAACAACCGGTGAGCAAAAGTAATCCGGTTATATACAAGATTTTACGCAAATGTTTAACCCAGTTCATACTGGTCGAGTTTTCTATACAATGTTCGTTCACTTATTCCAAGTGCTTCTGAGGCTTTTCGCCTGTTGCCATCAAATTTCTTTAATGCGAGCTGAATTAGATATTTTTCCGTTTCTTCCAGTGAAGGTACGCCTTTCTCCTGAAAAAATTGATAGAAATCCCCTCCTTCATCCGTATTAACCTCACCAATATCGGCGTAGGATGGCATCCCCAAATTAATATCTTTTCTTTGGTCTTCACGAGTGGGTTCCTCAAAACCCTTCCCGACTTCAACATCATATGCCGAAGGCAATGCTTTCCGTGTTGCCTGATTTCCACCGGTAAAGCTATTGTAGATGAAGCTGCCAAGCATTTTCTTCATATCATTGATATCGCTTCGTAACTCTACCAGTGCCCGGTAAATCAATTCACGATCGTGATCATGGACTTCTTTATGTTCCTGTTGCCGATTTTCCTTCATAAGGATGGGCAGGTTGTCCGTAGATCCCAAATGCTGCCGGCCTTTCAGGTATTTTTGGAGCTTCTCAGCATCTATAAATTGTGATTTTTCCAATACGACCAGTTGTTCGGCAACATTACGCAGTTCACGTATATTACCAGGCCATCTGTAAGAAGTCAGCAATTCTCGTGCTTCATCTGAGAAGCCCTGAAATACGGAATCGTATTTTGCCGCATATTCGGAAACGAATTTTCTGAAAATGGGAATGATATCTTCGGAACGTTCACGAAGAGGAGGGATACGTATCTTCACAGTATCCAGACGGTAATAGAGGTCTTCGCGGAAGCTGCCATCTATAACGCCCTGCCATAAATCTTTGTTTGTTGCCGCGATAACGCGTACATCGGCTTTACGTAGTTGACTTGAGCCAACCCGGAAAAATTCACCCGTCTCAAGTATTCTTAACAGCTTTACCTGAACATTTTTGGGTGTGTCACCAATCTCATCCAGAAAGATGGTGCCGCCATCGGCTTTTTCAAAATATCCCTGTCGGGCTTCGTGAGCTCCTGTGAAAGCCCCTTTTTCATGTCCGAAAAGTTCACTTTCGATGATACCTTCCGGTATAGCACCACAGTTAACAATGACCAGGTTTTTTTGTTTCCGCTGACTAAGTCCATGAATGGCGCGGGCTGTTAAATCTTTTCCCACACCACTTTCACCCTCTATAAGTACCGAGATATCAGTTGGGGCTACCTGGGCAATTTTGTCAATTACCTGCCGAAGGGCATGCGATTCACCAATAAGTCCGAATTTTTCCTGAAATACTTCTCTGTCCAATGTTTCCTATCTCTCTTATACGAGTTAACCCGATTTCAAGCCAAAGCGTAATCGGCGGCAAATTCTGTAAGTGTTTTTTTGCGAATGGGTTTTGCCATTAATGTGGCAGCCGTACAATCTGTTATTTCAACTTCCACATAATCCCCTTTTTCATAATGTTGACGATCGAATACAACCATTTTGTTAGTATCGGTACGGCCGTTTAATTGTTCATCCGATCGTTTGCTTGTACCTTCAACCAATACAAGATGTGTACGTCCAATTTCTTTTTTATTGTTTTCTTCCTGGATAGACTGCTGTTGATTTATGATCTCAGTTAACCTGCGTTTTTTAACTTCATCCGGGACATCATCCTTATATTTCCGGTTAGCGAGTGTACGCTCTCTTTCGGAATAAGCAAACATATAAGCCAGGTCGTAACGGACTTCCCTCATAAGGGACAACGTATCCTGATGTTGTTCTTCTGTTTCACCACAGAAACCGGTGATGATGTCTGTTGAAAGAGATACACCGGGGATAATCTTCCGCATTTTGTCGATAAGACGTAAATACTCTTCGCGTGTGTAAGGGCGGCGCATTCTTTCCAGAATCTCGCTATTACCCGATTGCGCCGGTATATGAATATATTCACATATATTTTGCCGTTCGTTAATTACATGAAGAAGTTCATCAGGAAAATCTTTCGGATGTGATGTGGAAAAACGAATGCGCATGTCAGGATCTACAAGACTCGCCTGATACATAAGCTCCGAAAAACGTTTACCATTGTCGTTATAGGAATTAACGTTTTGACCGAGCAAGGTGACCTCCTTATAACCATGATCACTAAGCATTTTCAATTCGTCCGTAATGCTTTCAAGTGAACGGCTGCGTTCCCGGCCTCTCGTGAACGGAACAACGCAAAAAGAACACATGTTGTTGCAACCGCGCATAACCGAAACAAAAGCACTGATGCCATTTCCGGTCGTACGTACAGGAGTGATATCTGCATAAGTTTCTTCCAGAGATAAAATAACATTAACGGCCTTTCTACCGTCGTCAACTTCTTTCAATAAATTAGGAAGTTCCCGGTAGGCGTCGGGACCGACAACAATGTCGACCAGTTTTTCTTCATCAAGAAAACGGTCTCTGACGCGTTCTGCCATGCAGCCCAAAACTCCGACCACCATGTTGTTATTTACAGCTCGTTTTATCGATCGGAAGTACTTTAAACGATCCCACACTTTACGTTCTGCATTATCACGTATTGAGCAGGTATTTACAAATATGATATCAGCATCTTCAGGTTGATTAGTGGGCCTCATGCCTTCTTCAACCATTATTGAATTCACTATCTCCGAATCAGCCACATTCATTTGGCAACCGTAAGTCTCTATATAGAACTTTCGATCTTTCAAGATACTCCTGTTTTTTTGATAAAAATTTTTAAGGACAAACTATTTCCAATTTAGTTGAATAATATACAAAATAAGTACGAAAAGGGCATAAAAAGGGAAGACCGTCCGGTTGTAAAACCACAAATAATTGTATGGAGTTCACAAAATTAACGAATCCTTTAAGTCAAATTACGGATTTCGTTCTGTAAATCAATCATATCTCGTTGACGTATGGCCACTTCAATCACATCCATATTTTGTAAATCAATCTTATTTTCGCGATGGGGATTCCAGAATTCGCGTTGGTCGTCAAGGCGTGAAATAAGCGGATAAATGCGATCAATATCGAAATCAAGTATATCCGTATGCAAGTCATCGAGAAAATTATGAATTTGTTGACGAAGGACGAGCAGTGCCGAGGCTGTTGACATATCATTAATCTGTGCGTACCCATGCAAAAGATTTAATACAGACTGCTGTTTATAAATGATTTTATGTGTTGTACGGCAAAGATTTGCTGCGCTAACATCATTTCGGTCAACTTTGTTGTTATAGCGATTAAAATTCTTGTGGAATCGTGAGATAAGTGCTAAAAAGAGGAGACGACTGGCACCCCAAAAAACAGCATTATCGCTTATATCATGATCGGTGCCATGATTGTTATTTATTTTTTTGGCCATGTATCAGGGTTTTGTCTCCATTCGTTCAGCAGTTTGAGATCGGCGTCATTGATGTAATCATTTTCACGAGCTATACGGATCAATGTGGGATAATCCGTCAGACAAAAAGCCTCTATATGATGATCTTCAAGCTTTTTATTGGCTACATCGAAGCTATAAGTAAAAATGGTCATAATCTGTAGAACATTAGCACCTATAAAATTAAGGGCATCGACTACGGAAAGTACAGAAGTTCCCGTGGAAATAAGATCTTCAATTATTACTGTGGATTGTCCTTTTTTTACACCACCTTCAATTTGATTACCCATTCCATAAGCTTTCGCTTTGGCCCTGACATAAGCCATTGGCTTATTAAGACGGTCGGATACCCAAGCTGCATGAGGTATTCCCGCAGTAGCAGTTCCTGTTACAACATCGACATCAGGAATATTTTCCCGGATATGTTCAACAAAGTGATCCGCAATTTTTTCACGAATTAAAGGATGGTTTAACGTCAACCGGTTATCACAGTAAATAGGCGAATTCCATCCGGAGGACCATACAAAAGGTTCATTAGGCCGTAATAAAACTGCCCCAATTTCTAAAAGCTTTAATGCCAGTTCTTCGGCATATTTTTTATTAATAATTTTCATATAACAAATACTAATTTTATAAATGGATATTTAAAAGATGATATTGAATACCCGTGATTGAAATTATTTTTTTAAGATTTTTTAGTAAAAAGTATCAATTTTTAATAATTATTTGATTAAAAACAATATAAAACTATTTAAACATATATTGGCATAAAAACCTGCTAATATATCATCCAACAGGATGCCCCATCCTCCTGATACTTTTTGCAGTTTGTTTACGCCTAGTGGTTTTAAAATGTCAAAAAAACGGAAAAAGCCAAATCCAAGTAGCAAAACGATGATGCTCCTGATAATATTATCACCAAAAGGAACAAGTAAAAAGACAATAGTCTGACCGGCCCATTCATCCATTACCATTTGACCGGGATCATCGCCCCAGGCTTTTGTGCATGCATCAGCTGTCCATATTGTTATTAATGAACTTACTATTGCGAATATTACTAAAGCTGTTGTACCAAAAAAGTAATGCAAAAAATAGACAGGGATTAAAACAGCAAAACTTGCCCAGGTACCGGGAGCGAGTGGTAATAAACCAATATAAAAAGAGGTACCTAATACCTTTTTAAGTTCGTCCATTCAGCCTTTTTTTGAAAAATATTCCAATTAACATAAACGTATTCAAAACCCGTATAAACAGTTATGGCAACAACGGACCAAAGCAACCAGCTCATCAGGGAAGATTGCAGTATTTCCGAACAGTAAGGTGCCAGCGCAATATCCGATTGAGCGAATACTCCCAATAATAATACGGTGTATAAGAATAACATCTGGGTAAATGTTTTCACTTTTGCCGTATAGCGAGTCTGCATCGTAATGTTTTTATGTTCGGCCCATACACGCATTAATGTTATGAAGATATCACGGGCATATATAATTCCGATGGCAAACCACGGAAATTGCTCCGGATTTAAAAACGGAAGACATGCGAATCCGGAAAAAGTAAGTACTTTATCAGCCAGGGGATCCAGAAATATTCCTGAATTGCTTTGTGCTCCATAATTTCTGGCTATATAACCATCAAAAAAATCTGTTACAACAGCGACAGCAAATACTGCCACGCTTAATGAACGCCAGATAATGGCGTTTTGCAAATAGAGTGTTATAAATACAATAGCCAGAACTATTCGTATGCCGCTTAATATATTTGGAACTAATTTCATTGAATTAAAGTATGAATAGTATTATCAAGTTTCACTCTCATTACTAAATACTATCCGAAGTTTGAAAAAATTCTAATATCGATCAATTATTGGTATTTTGAAATCTTTCAAAGCAGTGTCTGCTTATTGTTAAGATAAAAAAACTAAATTTATGATTGCGCATTTAATAACAATTGGTAATGAATTGTTAATAGGTGACACTATTAATACAAATGCATCATGGTTAGGAAATATACTAACAGATAATGGTATTAAGGTCGAACGGGTTATAACGATAGGTGACGTTAATGAAGAAATCAAAGGAGCTATTAAAAACAGCTCTCTAAGAGCAGATGTTATAATTTTAACCGGTGGACTTGGCCCTACGCATGATGATATAACAAAAAAAGCCCTGCAGGAATTTTTTGATGTCGGTACTAAACTACATGAACCGACGCTCAATTATATCAAAAAATTATTTAAAAAGAGAAGTATCCCGTTTAGTGAATCTAATTATCAACAAGCGGAAGTACCGGAAAATTGTGACGTCATGTTTAACAAATGGGGTACGGCACCCGGGATGTGGTTCGATGACGATGATATATCGATTGCTGTTCTTCCCGGAGTTCCGCATGAGATGAAAGATCTTACTCTTAATGAAGTGTTACCGCGTATCAAAAAGAAAATGGGTGCCGAAGGATATTATTTATCGCATTATTTCAAATTGGCCGGAATTGGTGAAAGCTCATTGAGTGATCTTGTTATAGGTAATGTCAATCGTTTCCTGGATAACGGGATATCCATGGCTTACTTACCCGGAGTACAAGGCCAGATGTTACGGTTGAGTTGTGTAAGCGGAACAAAGGAATCGGCGGAAAAAGTACTTGAACCGTTGCTTGAATACATAAGAGAAGCGGCTAAGGAGTATATCTATTCCGAAGATCCGGGAGATACGATAAGCTCGGTAGTGGGCAAGCTTTTGATGGACAATCAAAAAAACATAGCAACAGCAGAAAGTTGTACCGGTGGATTATTAGCAAGTTTGATAACAGATGTATCGGGCAGCAGTAATTATTTCGAAGGGAGTGTCGTTTCGTATTCCAATGAGTCCAAAATGCAATTATTGGGCGTCAGACAGGTATCACTGATTGAATTTGGAGCCGTGAGTAAAGAAGTAGCTTTACAGATGGCTAAAGGAGTGGCAAAGAAGATGAATACGAAAATAGGCATATCAACTACCGGTATAGCGGGACCTACAGGTGGTTCACCAGAAAAGCCGGTAGGTACAATTTGGATTGGTTATTGGTCGGAAAAAGAGCATTTTGCAGTTAAAACACTATTGACGAAAGACCGATTAATCAATAAAGAACAAGCGGCAGTCATTGCCCTGGATATCATACGCAGGCGTTTGTTAAATATCGACGCGTTACCTTATGCTTTAAAGCCCGAGTATCCGTGAAATACAGAATACTTACCTCAATAATAATCCTATTCCTGTCCACGGTACGACCTGGCTGGGCTCAATTCAGGCCTGATACATTAAGAGCAAAGCCGGATACTGCGAAAAAGGTTAAAGTATATCGTATCACCCCTCTTAAATACTTTAAAGAACCGGGATTTCAGTTAATATCTGATGACAGCTTAAAACGCTGGCAATTATGGACAAATCCGGTGGAATGGGAAAATCGCCAAAAAGGAGTGATCACACATCGTCTTGGTGGAATGGGGCGCAATAGTGGTTATTTGCTATTAGATCATGGCAATAATTACCGTAAAACATATTATGACGGTTATCTGATGGATAATCCGGTTACGGGTACGTTCAACGCTACACGTTTACCACAACATATGTTATATCACTATTTCAGAAATACTGATGGTATTGATGCCATTGACAGGATACGATCGGAAGATTTTTATGTCATAAAGCCATTGACAAGGGTTGATTACGAACAGTCCCGGTTTGGCTTAAGAAGCCTTGATGCCCTTGTAACGCAAAATATTAAGAGGAAATGGAATGTGCTGGCAAGTTACTGGGGGAAAAGTGAAGACGGTGCGTATGAAAATGGTAAATTTGTGGGGAATCAGGCGAAGGGACGTGTAACGTATCATATGAATCATAAAATGGTTTGGGAAACATCCCTACTCTACAATGGATGGACTCTCGATCAATCGAATGGTTATCTTATTCCTGATATGTATACGTTCAATTTCGACAGATTGAACACAAGGGCTAAAGTTACGGGAGGTGGCCTTTCGGGAGGAGGGAAGCCAAGGTCGAAAGTAAGAAGTACAATACTGAAATCGACATTGTATATCCGGAAAGATACTTTACACAGATCCAATTTATCCCTGTCAGGTTATTACGATGTCTATCACCGTTCATACAGAAGCAGTGGAGATTCGACTTTACTGGGGAATACTTATCAGGTATACCCGGCGGATACATCTTATTACAAAGTTAAAAAATTAGGTGTATCTGTAAGAAAAACGATATCACTGGGTCCTACATTGCTCGATGTAAGCGCAGATATTAACAGGTTCAATGTAGTTGGGAAACAGTATCTTGCATTAACAAAAACTTTCTGGACAAAGTATAATCTTTCGGCACGGAATGAATGGGATATATTTCATGCGGCCAAATTGAATTTAAGGGTAAGCCATTCGTACCGCAGTGACGGGTTTTCATCACGCAATGCAGACGCACGATTCGACTGGCATGTTTTCAAAGGACTGAGAATACATGCTTCATTAGCAGCCGGATCCAGAATGCCAACAATTCAAAATCTGTATTGGAACTCTTTGAGTTTTAAAGGGAATTCCAGACTGAAAAAAGAACAGATCGAAAGAGGGGAAGCAGGAGTACGTATCCGGATATCTAATAACTTGCAGCTTGGATTTACAGCCTATGACTCTCGTTATCAGAATCCGGTCGTATTGGGCTTGAACCGTAATTTTGAGAATATCGGCACTTATCAATCGCAGGGTGCAACAGCCTGGGCTAATTTTGATAATAAATCTATAGAAATTGATTTATCCAGTACATTTCAACGTTTTAAGAGCACGGATGGCAGATTGGAAAACAGGTTACTCAATGATAGTGGTAATCGAATGTGGGACAGAGTAGGTATTTATTGGAAAGGGTATGCTTTAAAACGTGCCACCTACATTAAAACAGGTTTTTATACCATTTTTTCACCATTTTCCTATCAAAGCGGACATTATTATCCACAATTGGATATCTGGCAGTATATGAATGAAGATCAACCCATTCCTTACTTCTACCGGGTCGATTACGATCTTTCAGCCAGAGTGAGGTGGCTAATGATTTATATGCGTGTTGAAAATCTTCTTGATGGATTGGGACAGAGAGGCTACTTTGAAACAGCCGATTATCCAATGTCATCCCGGCGTTTTCGGTTTGGCATAAAAGTTATATTTCGCAATTAGTAAATGCAGACAGAAGTCAATATTATTTATAAATAAAGATCTATGAGTGTCAATTATGTAATTAAAGAAGGTTTTGCAGGGTTTAAAAGAGCCCGGTTGGCATCGGTAACGTCTATTACCGCTTTAACCATTGCTGTTCTTTTAATAGGTATTTTGGTTCGCGTCTCTTTTAATGCATACAAAGTAGCTAATAATTTGAAGAATGCATTCAATGTGGAAGTGTTTTTAAATGATTTGGATAACAAGCAGACTAAAAACTTGCAAAAGCTGATTGCGAAGCAAAAAGATGTAGAACATATTACGTATATCAGCAAAGATAGTGCTGCCGCTATATTCAGGAAACAGTTTGGAAGTGAGGGGGCAAAATTAGCTGATTTAAAATTCCTGCCTGCGTCCTTTAGAATTGCACTGAAAAATAATGTACCTGTTGATGACATTCAGAAAATGATAAAAAAAATCAAACAGTATAACGGGGTGGATGAAGTAAGCTTTAATCAACATTTGTTGAAACTGCTCAGGGCACGTGTTCGAACATTAGCAATGGCCGGTGGAGGAATAGGTCTCTTTATTATATTAGCGGCGCTGTTGCTGGTTTTTAATACCATACGCCTGACCATTTATGCAAAACGTTATTTGATAAAAGCCATGAAACTTGTGGGGGCCACTAATGGTTTTATACGCAGGCCCTTTTTGGTGGAAGGCATGTTTCAGGGGATATTAGCAGGGATATTTGCCATTGGACTTATGTGGGCTATTTTCAAAATTGCGATACCATACTATTTACCACAAATAGGTGTGTTAGCATGGCCTTTAGGCAAATACTATTATCTTACGGGAGGGATGTTATTATTAGCGATCTTTATGGGTTATTTTGGCAGCCGTATCGCAGCAAGGAAGTTTATTAAAGAAACGACGATAAGCAGTTGAACAGGGATCATTTAACAATGTATCCCGTAATGAAGCTATACCCCGTTAAAAAAGGAACCCTAAAAAACAAAAA
>Ga0102956_1000654_pt1 | contig 12202 bp, 10 predicted proteins | sample SalPonF2_A_D2_MG_FD_84515 | JGI IMG/M metagenome (GOLD analysis project Ga0102956, IMG submission 84515) | Salt pond soil microbial communities from South San Francisco under conditions of wetland restoration - Salt Pond MetaG SF2_A_D2_MG ...
AGGGGATTGGAGGTGTTCATGCCGGCTTCAGTCATGCCGTAGCGCTCCAGGATGGTATGGCCGGTGCGCTGCTTGAAGGCCTCGAAGGTCTGCTCCAGCAGGGGCGCGGAGCCGGAGGTGAACAGGCGCATGTGGCGGCAGTCCTCGCGACCGAAACCGGGGTCCGCCAGCAGCCGGGTGTAGAAGGTCGGCACGCCCATCATCACCGTCGCCCGGGGCAGCAGCCGCCGCACCGTGGCCACGTCGAACCTGGCAACGAACAGCATGCCGGTGCCGTTCAGCAGCACGCAGTGACAGGCCACGAACAGGCCGTGGATGTGAAAGATGGGCAGGGCGTGCAGCAGCACGTCGTCCGGCCCGAAGCCCCAGGCCTGGTGCAGGGCGGTGCCGTTGGCGGCCAGGTTGCCGTGGGTGATCATGGCGCCCTTGGGCCGGCCGGTGGTGCCTGAGGTGTAGAGGATCACCGCCACGTCATCGGCGCTGCAGGGGGTGACCCCGAACCCCTCGTCCCTGCCGGCGGCCCGTTCGCCGAGACTCCCGCCCCCCTGGTTGTCCAGGGTCAGCACATGGGCCACGCCGTGCCTGGCGGCCAGCGTCTCCATGGTGGCCTGGCGGGCGGGCGCGCAGATCACCGCGGCCGGCCCGGCATCGCCCAGGAAGAAGTCCAGCTCGTCTTCCAGGTAGGCGGTGTTCAGGGGCAGGTAGATGAAGCCCGCCCGCAGGCAGGCCAGATAGAGGAACAGCGCCTCGGGAGACTTGTCCACCTGCACCGCCACCCGATCCCCTTTGCGCACCCCGAGCTCCGAGAGGGTGCGGGCATAGCGGCCGCTGACCGCCGCCAGGTCTTCGTAGCTGTATACGACCCCCTGTTCGGTTTCGATGAACGTCCGGCTGCGGTCGGCAGGGAAGCGGCTTTCGAACAGGCGATAGATGTTTTTGTCGTCCACGGCGGGCCTCACCAGCTTTGCTTGACACCGAAAACCCGGCGTCATTAGACTGCCAAAATTTATAATTATGAATTATTAATTACAACCGCCCCGCCGTCACGAGGACAATTCAGCGCCGTGAGCACCGGTCCCATCCAGCGTCGAGCGTTGTACCAGCAGGTGGCCGATCGGCTGCGTAAACGTATCTATGACGGGGAGTTGACCGCCGGCGAGCCCATCGACGAGAAGCAGCTGTGCGCCTCGTTCGGGATCAGCCGCACACCCCTGCGCGAAGCGCTCAAGGTGCTTAACAGCGAAGGGCTGGTGGAGCTGGTGCCCAGCCGCGGCTGCTTCGTCAAGCATGTGGACTTCGACGAGCTCCACGAGCTGTTCGTGGTGATGGCGGCCCTGGAAGGCCTGTGTGCCCGCGAAGCGGTGCAGCGCAGCGACGAGGCCGACGTGCAGCGCCTGGAAGGGCTGCACGCGGGCCTGGAGGCGCATGCCGCGGCCGGCGATATCGACGCCTATTATGAAGATAACTTCCGTTTTCACGAGGCCCTGCAGGAGCTGTCCCGCAATCGCTGGCTGCAGCGGGTGGCGGCGGATCTGCGCAAGATTCTGCGCCTGGCCCGCCATACCCAGCTGACCGTCGAGGGCCGGCTGCAGGGCTCGTTGGAGGAGCATCGCCGCATCATGGACGCGGTGCGCCGGCGCGATGCCGACGCGGTGGAGCAGTGCATGAAGGAACACCTGCAGGTGCAGCTGCAGGTGCTGGAACGCATGCAAGAGCAACAACAACCCGCAACCGCACCCGCGGATGAGCGGGCAACATGATGACCTACGAATAGGGAGGAAACAGCCGTGAACATAAACAAAATCTTCGTGACCGCCGCCTGCGCGGCCGCGGTGGGCTTGTCCAGCGCCAGTGCAGTGGCCGGGGACATGGTGTTGCGCGCCTCCCACCAGTGGCCCAAGGGGGACATGCGTGACGAGATGGTGCGCATCATCGCCAAAGACGTGGCCAAGGCCGATGTAGGCCTGAAAATCCAGGTCTATCCGGGCAAGTCGCTGTACAAGCCCAAGGAGCAGTGGAACGCCATCGTCAAGGGGCAGCTGGATATCACCGCCTTTCCGCTTGACTACGCCGGCGGCCGCCACCCGGAATTCAACCTGACCCTGATGCCGGGCCTGGTGCGCAACCATGAGCACGCCCAGCGGCTGGACCATTCGGCGTTCATGAAGCGCATCAAGAAGGTCATCAACGACTCGGGGGTCATCGTGCTCGCCGATACCTGGCTCGCCGGCGGTTTCGTCTCCAAGGGCCAGTGCGTGCTGGATCCGAAGGACGTGAAGGGCATGCGCTTCCGCGCCGCCGGCCGTGCCTTCAACGAGATGCTGGCCGGTGCCGGCGCCTCCATCACCAGCATGCCGAGCTCGGCCATCTACACGGCCTTGCAGACCAACGTGCTGGACGGCGCCAACACCAGCTCCGCCAGCCTGGTGTCCTACCGCATCTACGAGCAGGTCAAGTGCCTGACCGCGCCGGGCAAGAACGCCCTGTGGTTCATGTACGAGCCCATCCTGATGTCCAAGAAGAGCTTCGACCGCCTCGACAAGAAGCAGCAGGAAGCGATTCTCGCCGCCGGCAAGGATGCCGAGAAGTACGCTTTCGAGAAGGGCAAGGAGGCGGACAAGATCCTGGTGGACACCTACAGGAAGCACGGTGTGAAGGTGGTCTACATGAACGAGAAGCAGTTCGACGAGTGGAAGAAGATCGCCGACAGGACTTCCTACAAGAACTTCGCCAACAAGGTCAAAGGGGGCCGTCAGCTCCTGGATATGGCCCTTTCCGTGAAGTAAGCAACAGGGCGTGCCGGCGCCGGGAGACGTTTCCCGGCGCCGGCCCTGCGTTGGTCCGCCATGAACAGTTTCATTCGCCTGGTCGCCCTGCTTTCGCGCCTGTGCGGCATCGTCGCCGCGCTGATGGTGCTGACGTCGGTGCTGGTGGTCTGTCAGATGGTCTTCATGCGCTATGCGCTGCATGCGGCCACCAACTGGCAGACCGAGTTCGTCACCTACATCCTGATTGCGGCCACCTTCGTCGGCAGCCCCTATGTGCTGCTGACCCGCGGCCATGTGAACGTGGACCTGCTGCCCCTGTACGTGACCCACCGCTGGCGCATCGTGCTGGCCCTGGTGGCGTCCACCGTGTCCCTGGCGTTCTGCCTGATCATCACCTGGTACGGCTATCAGCTGTGGCTGGAGGCCTGGGAGAAGGCCTGGCTGTCGGACACCATGTGGGCGGTGCGCATGTGGATTCCCTACTCCGCCATGCCCATCGGCTTCGCGGTGCTGTCGCTTCAGTACGTGGCGGACATTCTCAGCCTGGTGACCGGCCGCGACATGCCCTTCGGCATCAATCCCCAGCACGGCATACGGGAGAGCTGACATGAGTACCCTCGAAATCGGGCTGCTGGTGGCGGGCGCTCTGGTGACGCTGTTGCTGACCGGCGCGCCGGTGGCCTTCGCCCTGGGGGCCGTGGCGGTGATCTTTCTGGTGGGCTTCGAGGGTGTGGGCAGCCTGTCGGTGCTGGCCGACACCTTGTTCGGAGGCCTCAACGAGTTCGCCCTGCTGTCCATTCCCATGTTCATCCTCATGGGCGCGGCGGTGGCCTCCTCGCGGGCCGGTCCGGATCTGTACGAGGCCCTGGAGCGCTGGCTCTATCGCGTGCCCGGCGGCCTGCTCATCTCCAATCTGGGCGCCTGCTCCATCTTTGCGGCCCTGAGCGGCTCCTCGCCGGCCACCTGTGCCGCCATCGGCAAGATGGGTGTGCCGGAGATGCGCAAGCGGGGCTACCCGGACGGCCTGGCCACCGGCGCCATCGCCGCCGGCGGCACCCTGGGCATCCTGATCCCCCCCAGCATCACCATGATCGTGTACGGCATCTCCACCGGCACATCCATCGGCCGCCTGTTCATCGCCGGCATCTTCCCCGGCTTGCTGCTGACCGCCTTGTTCATGGCCTGGTCCCTGTACTACGCGGCCCGCAAGGGTTATCGCTTCAAGCTGGGCGACCGCGGTTATTCCTGGCGTGAGAAGTTCACCATCCTGCCGCGCATCCTGCCGTTCCTCGCCATCATCGTGGCGGTGCTCTGGACCCTGTACGGCGGCGTCGCCACGCCCTCGGAAGCGGCGGGGGTGGGCGCCTTCTTCTCCATCTTGCTGGTGGTGGTCATCTACCGCATGTGGCGGCCGCGGGAGCTGTGGGAAGTGCTGCGCACCGCCACCCGCGAGTCGGTCATGATCATGATGATCATCGGCACGGCGGCGCTGTTCAGCTACATGATGTCCTCCCTGTACATCACCCAGTCCCTGGCCGAGTGGATCGGCGCCCTGCATGTCAGCCCGTGGGTGCTGCTGCTGTACGTCAACCTGTTCCTGCTGGTGGCCGGCCTGTTCCTGCCGCCGGTGGCCGTGATCCTCATGGCCGCCCCCATTCTGGTTCCTCTGGTGGCCCAGCACGGTTACGACCCGGTGTGGTTCGGCGTGGTGCTCACCATCAACATGGAGATCGGCCTCATCACCCCGCCGGTGGGGCTCAATCTCTATGTCATCAACGGCATCGCGCCCGAGGTGAAACTGCCCACCATTCTGTGGGGCGCACTGCCGTTCATGCTGTGCATGGTGCTGGCCATCATGCTGCTCACGGTGTTTCCGGAAATCGCCACCTGGCTGCCCGATCACCTGATGGGGGCGCTGCAATGAAGCAGGGCTGGCTGGAGCGCATGCTGGAAGCGGTTGCCGACCGGGGCCGCGAACTGCTGAAACTCGAAGCGGGCAACCGCGGCGGCCAGGACCCGGCGCAGCTCTGCCGTCAGCTGCTGGACGGCCGCGGCGAAGCCTCCGCGGTGGCACTGTCCCGGGAGATCCTGCTGCTGTACAAGAGCTTCGATGCCGACGGGCGCGAGGCCTTTTTCGACATGCTGCTGAACGACTTCGGTCCGGACCTGGACCGTATCCAGGCGGCCGTGGAAGCTTATGCCCGCAGTCGCGAACTGGACGACTATCTGCGCCTTGCCACCCTGGTGGAGCCGCCCCGTCAGGAACTGTTCCGGCGCCTGAACATGGCCCCCAACGGCACCGCCAGCCTGGTGGCCATGCGCGCCGACCTGCTGGCCCTGCAGCGCCGGCGTCCGGAAATGCGCGCCGTGGACGCCGACCTCAAGCATCTGCTGTCCTCCTGGTTCAACCGTGGCTTCCTGCAGCTGCGGGTGATCGACTGGGGAAGCCCGGCGGAAATCCTGGAAAAGCTGTTCGGCTACGAATCGGTGCACCGCATCCAGGGCTGGGACGATCTGCGCCGGCGCATGCTGGCGGACCGGCGCTGTTTCGCCTTCTTTCATCCGGCCATGCCTGACGAGCCCCTGATCTTTGTGGAAGTGGCCCTGGTCAAGGGCATGTCCGAACGGGTGCAGCCCCTGCTCGATCCCGACGCGCCGTTGCTGGATCCGGCCCAGGCCGACACCGCCATGTTCTACTCCATCAACAACACCCAGGTCGGCCTGCGCGGCATCTCGTTCGGCAATTTCCTGATCAAGCAGGTGCTGACGGAGTTGCGCGCGGCCCTGCCCGCCATCCGCCACTTCGCGACCCTATCGCCCCTGCCCCGTTTCTCGGCCGTGCTTTCCGCGGCGCTGAACGGTACCGACCAGGGCTTGAGCCCGGCCTTCATCGAGGCGTTGCTGGAAGAGCACGGGGAAGCGCTGTGCGCCCGTGCGGAGGTCGAGGGTCCTTTGCAGGCCCTGGCGGCCCTGCTGGAAAACGATCCGTTGAGCCACGCGGACGTGCTCGCCGAGCCGTTGAGCCGGGTCGCGCTGGCCTACCTCACGACGCGCGCCTCCAATGGTGCGCTGCTGGACCCGGTCGCCTCGTTCCATCTTTCCAACGGCGCGCGCCTGGAGCGCATCACTGCCTTCGCGGATGTTTCCGAGCACGGCATGCAGGGCTCGTTCGGCCTGATGGTCAACTATCTGTATCTGCCCGAAGAAGTGGAAGCGAACCACGAGCGCTTCGTGGCCGGTGGCGAGATCGTGATGGCCCGGTCCCTGGGCCGCCTGCGCCGGCGCATCGACGAGACCCGTACGCTGGCCCATGCCGGCTGAGTCGTCGATGCCTGCTGGCCCGGGGACGCCACGCCTGCCACGGGATGTCCGGCCTTGGACATTCTGATCCTGCTGTCCATGGGCGGTCTGGCGGGCATGCTCGCCGGTCTGCTGGGCATCGGCGGCGGTGTGATCATCGTGCCGGTACTGGCGCTGGTGTTCGCCCACCAGGGTGTCAACACCGACGTCATCATGCACGTGGCCATCGGCACGTCCCTGGGCACCATCGTCATCACCTCGCTGTCTTCCATCCGCGCCCACCAGCGCCGCGGGGGCATCGACTGGCGCGTGTTCCGGACCGTCACGCCGGGCATCATCGTCGGCGGCATGGTCGGTGCGGTGATCGCCAAACAGCTGGGTGGCGACACCTTGCGGGTGACATTCGCCGTCTTCATGCTGCTGGTGGCGGCCCAGATGGCGCTGGGCACCGCCGCACCGCCTCATCGCACCCTGCCGGGAACCGCCGGCATGCTGGTGGCAGGCAGTCTCATCGGCACGGTCTCCACCCTCATGGGCGTGGGCGGCGGCTCCATGTCGGTGCCGTTCCTGACCTGGTGCAACATGCAGGTGCGCAAGGCGGTGGCCACTTCCGCCGCCATCGGCCTGCCCATCGCGGTGACCGGCGCCCTCAGCTACATGGTGAGCGGCTGGCACAGCCCCCACCTGCCTCCCTGGAGCATCGGCTTCATCAACGTGCCGGCCTTCGTCGGCATCGTGGTGGCCAGCACCCTGTTCGCCCCCCTGGGTGCCGCCCTAGCCCACCGCATCCCGCCCCTGCTGCTGAAGCGGCTGTTCGCCGCCTTCCTGCTGGTGCTTGGGCTGCGCATGTTGCTGGGTTGAGCGCCTGAGAGGGACGGCTGCCGCTGCGGCGGTCCACAATGCCAGCGCCACTACCACGGCCGGCCCGGAGGGCAGGTCCAGCCAGGCCGAGGCCGCCAGCCCGCTCGCGTAACCGGCGATTCCGGTGGCGTACCCGACGATCAGTCCTTGTGGCCCTGCGTGGCGGCAGCCCGCCAGGGCGGGCAGTATCAGGCTGGCGAACACCAGATAGACGCCCACCAGCTGCACGGAGACGGTGACGGTCAGGGCGAACAGCAGATAGAAACCCGCCCGTCCCAGTCGTGCCCCCGCCGCGAACCAGCCCGCCAGCACCAGCGCATAAACCAGCGCCGCGGGAGCGAGCATGACCGGCGTGACCCACAGAATCTGGCCGACCAGCAGGTCCCGCAGTTGCTCGCCGCCATGGGGATTGCCGGCGAGCAGCAACAGGGCCGTGCTGGCGGCTAGCACGAACAGCACGCCAATGAGGGCCTCCTGCACCTGCGGCCAGCGCCGCTCGGTCCAACGCAGCACCAAAGCGCCCACAAACGCCGCCGACACGGCCGCGCCTTGCACCGCCCAGCCGTGGGGCGACCAGCCCAGCCGGTCGGCCACGATCACTCCCAGTCCCGCCACCTGAGCGACTGCCAGGTCGATGAAGATAATGCCGCGCGACAGCACCTGCCGACCCATGGGTACGTGGGTCGCCAGCACCAGCAACCCGGCCAGAAAGGCCGGGCCAATGATGCTCAGGTCCAAGCCCGCGAGGTTCACCGCCCGGCCCTCAGCAGGCGTTGGACGGTGTCCTCGTACAGACCGAACAAGTCCTTCGCCCCTGGCGTGCCCCCCACGGTGAACGGCAACGTGACGGTGACGGTGTTCCCGTGGCTCGCCAGCCATCGGGAGGGACGGGGATCCTGGTAGGCGGCCCGGATCACCATCTTGGCGGGTCGGGTCTTCAAGGTCTGCAGAAGCCGCGCCAGATGAGCGCCGCTGGGAGGTACGCCGGGTTTGGGCTCCAGGTGGCCGACTACGGTCAGGCCCAGCCAGTGGGTCAGGTAGACCCAGCCTTCATGGTGCGTGACTACCGCGCCGCCGCGCAGGGGCGCCGCTTCCAGCTCCCAGCGCGCCATCGCCTGCTGCCAGCGGTTGGCGAAGTGCCGGTAGCGCTGCCGGTAGCCGGTTTCATGGGCCGGGTCGAGCTGGACCAGGCGGTCGGTCAGCACGGCGGCCACCCGGGCGATATTGTGCGGGTCGGTCTGGATGTGGGGGTTGCCGTAGGGATGGATATCGCCTTCGGACCGATCCACACGGGTGGGGATCCCCAGCAGCCGAACGTGTTCCGCGGCCGCCAGGTAGCCCGGCTGCCCGGGCTGGACCCGGGGGTTGTTGCCTTGGCGCAGCAACACCGGCAACCACCCGATTTCCAGCTCGGCGCCGGTGCAGACCACCAAGTCGGCGCGCCGCATGCGGCTGATCAGACTGGGGCGGGCCTGCACATGATGGGGATCCTGGCGGGCGGTGGTGGCGGTATAGACCTCGACCTGTTCTTCCCCCAGCGTGCGGGCGAGGGCGCCCCACTCCGGCTCGCAGGCAAACACCCGCAGCTTTGCCGCCGCCGGGCCGGCCGCGCTCAGAGCCAGTATCACAACCAACCAACGCAGAAATGGGTTCACGACGCTCTCCTCAGAAGGCGTGGGCGCCATGGGCGCCCAGGCTCATGACATACTGGAACAACCACTGGCGGTCGGTCCGCGGAAGGGACCGGTCCTGGTCGTACTGAAGGCGCAGGCGACTGAACTCGCTGTTGGCGAAATCCATCATCAGGGTGTAGCGACTGGGCTTATGGCCCTGATCGAGCAGCCCTGCTTGGGTCAGTACCGATGGGTCCGCACCATGGTTGTCGGCGCTCAGCCAGTCATAACGGGCGCCGATCCGCCAGCGGGGCATGAACTGATAGACCGCTTGCGCGTAGCCCCCGTACTGGATGCCGTCGTAGGCGGTGCTCATGCCGGTGTCGTTGACGGTGACCCGTCCGGCTTCGTCCCGGCGGAACAGCTCGGCCTGGACCACGAGATTGCGGGCATAGGGGTTGCCCGCAGGCGCCCACTTCCACACGAAGTCCACCCCGGTGAGGTTGCTGTCACCGGCGAAACTGGAAGCTGCCACGCCGGCGTCGTTGGCCATGCCTTCCCGGGCGTGCGGGCGGCTCCACAGGCGGGATACGCCGAGGCGCCAGCTGCTGCTGATGCCGATATCGCCGCCGGTGTGCGCGAACAGAGAACGGGCACCGAAGCGGCTGTCGCCGATTCCCCCGCCCGGAAAGTTCGCACCCCGCAGGAGCTCGCCGCCCAGCTCGATGAACCGGTCCGTGGGAGCGAGCCACCGGATCTGCACGCCGTCGTCGCCGTACTGCCCGCCCAGGAAAGCCCTGTAGGCGAGCGGCGCGTCGGCGAAGTTCCAGGCGTGCCGATGGCGGCTGTTGAGATAACCGATCCCGGAATAGAATCGCCCGAACTTCACCCCGAGGCCTGCGGGCAGGCGCGGCGCCTCCAGGTACGCCTCCTCGATATTGACCTCTGTGGCGCCACCGGCCGGGCTGTGGATCGCAGTGGTCAGACTCCCGTAGTACTGATCGTCCACATTGGCGCTGAACGTCAGCTCGGATTCGCCGATGGTCGGGCCCTCCTCGGCCAGGCCGGCCTCGGAATCCAGCTGAAAACCCGGCAGAGCGTAGGTGCCAGGGTCTCTGGAGTAGGCGTTGACGCCGCCCATCAGGATCACGCTGAGGGCCGGATTGTAGGCGTTGGCGGATTTCGGCGCGGGCGGCGGCACGGCGGCCGGCGCCGTGGCGACCTGCTCGGCACGTCGCGCCGAGCGCTGTGCCGAGCGCGCCTGCGCTTCGGCCTGCGCCAGGCGCTCCTCCAGTTCGTCGATGCGTTTCTGATAGTCGTTTCTGAGCTGCTGGATCTGGGCGCGGATACCCGCCAGATCCTCCTGCTGTGCGGCGTGGGAAGCCGGCCCGCAAAGGGCCAGCGCCGCGCCGCCCGCGATGACGCTGCGTTTCATGGTTCGATCCCCGTAAGGTGGACGCGGAAAGGTCCCGGCGGACGACAAGGTCGGCCGGATGGTCCAGGCGGTCAGCACACAGGAGGGGCGCGAGGCTGGAAAAGACGAGGCCGGACCGCGGTGGCGCTTACCGGCGCCGGGGCAGGGACGAGCACATGGCTGGCGCCCACCGCAGGCGCCAGGGCGGGCAAGCCGGGGATGTTGCCGTGCAGGGATGTGGCGGCCAGGCACAGCTGGCACTGGTGGGCGGGCGGGTGGACTTGGTCGTGGAGCTCATGGACCGCGAGCAGCCATTGCGTGGTCAGCAGCGTCAGGCCGAGCAGGAGAACGCTGAATCTTCTTGGCACGCCGCATTTCCCAAGGGTTCCGAACAGCGGCCTAATCTAGCGGCATGTCAATGCGGCGTCAATGCAACGTTAGCAGAACGACAGAAGGTACCGCGAAACTCGACGCACGGTGGGGGGTGGAAATCCCCGTAGGACCGACATCCGAACGCAGGGCATTGGAGCCTTTCCACGTCCGTGCCGTCCGTGGCACATTTCAGTCTGTTCGCGCTGCCGGTTCAGACCGTCTGGTAGTACAGGTTCTGGGGATGGTTGGCCTGGGCGAAGAAGAACCAGCGCTCGGCGAGCAGTCCCAGGTACTGGCTCACGAAGGCGGCAACCAGCAGGGGGTCGTGTCCGGCCGACAGGCCCACGGCCAGAAGCAGTATCGGCAGCGGGAACACCAGCACCAGGAAGGTCCACTTGACCAGGGCCAGAAAGCCCTCGGACTTGTGGTGGAAGAACTCGCGGGTGTTGAACGAGCCGCCCATGAAGCCCTGGCTTTTCTGCACCACCTTGCTGTGGCGTACGCCGATGGCGGTCTGCACGGAGGACTTGTATTCGATGCGCGCGTTGCGCACCAGGGAGGCGGTGCGGGTTATCAGCGCGGCGATGGTCAGGATGATGGCCCAGGCGCCGAAGAAGTCCACCAGCGCCGGGGCGTTGTAGGCCGAAAAGGCGGTGGCCAGGGTGAAGCCAGAGGCCGTGCCCAGCAGGAAGTAGTTGACCACGGTGAGGGGCGTGGCCCACTCCTGGAAGAATTTGATGCAGGCGTAGATCATGCCGGTGCAGATGAACAGCGCAAAGCACAGCACGGCGGTAACGGCGCCCACCACCAGCGTGAGACCGATGACCACATCGCTGCCCACCGTCACCAGCGGAATGTTCCAGCCCAGGTAAAACAGGGCGCCGTACACGAACACCGCCCCCATGAAGGCGGGCAGCACGATCACTTCCCGGGACAGCCAGGACGTGCGCCAGCGGGCCGCCGCCCGCCAGCCCCGCTCGGGCCGCCCCAGATGGAAGAACGATGCGAGCAGTGCAGTGCCGAGAAACACCAGGGCCAGCAGGCTGCCCAGGGCGTAGAAGCGCACCGGGTGCTGGGCGGGCAGCAGATTGATGGTGGAATACACCTGACCGGTGAACAGCGACAGGAACAGTCCCTGTCCCACGCCCGACAGCGTGGTGAGAAAGATGACCGAAAACGCAGGATTCATTGCCTAGCTCCACTGGAGGCTGTTGTCAGCGGGGTCGGCAGGGTGTACCTGCCGCCGCCCGCTTCGCTTATTGGATTACCAGCTGGTGACGTCGTCCAGAGACGGTTCGCTGATGTCCGGCTTGGGCTGACGGCGCTCCTTCTTGAGCGGGTTGTCGGCGCGGATCAGCTCGTCTTCGTGGATGGTGACCCGCGTCTTGCGCCGCGGCAGGTAGTGGTTGGCCGGCTTGGTGCCCCATTCCGGCATCAACGGATAGCCGCCCTGTTCGCGGATGGCGACGGAGACTTCCGAATCCGGGTCGTGCACGTCACCGAACAGCCGCGCATTGGTGGGGCAGGCCATCACGCAGGCGGGTTTGCGTTCCGCCGGCGGCAGGTTTTCGTCGTAGATGCGGTCCACGCACAGGGTGCACTTCTTCATCACCTTCTGGTGCTCGTCGATCTCGCGCGCACCGTAGGGGCAGGCCCAGGAGCAGTACTTGCAGCCGATGCACTTGTCGTAGTCGACCAGCACGATGCCGTCGAGCTCGCGCTTGTGGCTGGCGCCGGTGGGGCACACCGGCACGCAGGGCGCGTCCTCGCAGTGCAGGCAGCTCTTGGGGAAGTGCAGCGTTTCGGTGGCCGGGAATTCGCCGATCTCATAGGTCTGCACACGGTTAAAGAAGGTACCGGTGGGATCCTTGGTG
>Ga0102956_1000655_pt1 | contig 12190 bp, 12 predicted proteins | sample SalPonF2_A_D2_MG_FD_84515 | JGI IMG/M metagenome (GOLD analysis project Ga0102956, IMG submission 84515) | Salt pond soil microbial communities from South San Francisco under conditions of wetland restoration - Salt Pond MetaG SF2_A_D2_MG ...
ACATGTTCGGCGACACGTTCGTTCAGATGGCCGTGGGTGTCGGCCACCAGGGCGACTCGAACCGTGCTCATCCGGACTGCCTCCTCCGTGAGATCCGGCGCCCGCGCCGCTGCGCCGGGCACGCTGATAGTCGATTCCGGGCTGCGCGCGGACGACGCCGTCGGGCCGGCGGAAACCGCGAATGCACCGGAGCCCGGTATTCATGGGACCGCGTGCACCGGCCATGCACGAAATGGCGTCAGGAAAGCTGCGAAATGCGTCTGCAAAAACCTTTCACAATTTCGCTGTTGTGTTATCTTATCGAGGCCGGAAAACCAAGCATAGTGCAGAGGAGCGTATAAATGGCCGCAAAAAAGAAAGCCACCACCAAGACCGCCAAGACCAAGGCTGTAGCGAAGGCGGCAAAGAAGCCTACCACCAAGTCGGAAACCTTCTCCTTCATCGCTGACAAAACCGGACTGACCAAGAAGGACGTCAGCGCCGTGTTCGATACGATGTCCCAGCTCATCAAGCGGGACCTGAAGAAATCCGGACCGGGCGTGTACACCGTTCCGGGGCTGATGAAGATCAAGGTCGTTCGCAAACCCGCAACCAAGTCCCGCAAGGGCGTGAATCCCTTCACCGGCGAGGAAATGACCATCAAGGCAAAGCCTGCCCGCAATGTGGTCAAGGTGCTGCCGCTCAAGAATCTCAAGGAAATGGTGTAAGCCGGACCGATCGGCCGATCGGCTGGTACGAGGGGGACCGCTATACGAAAGCGAGGGCGGACGAAAGTCGGCCTTCGCTTTTTTTGCGCCTCAGCGGCTCCTCCCAGGGGCCGCTCATCTGCGAGGCACCGGGCCCGAGGGCCTCGCGAAAAGCCTGCGCCGGTGGTCAGTCGCCGCCGCGCCTCTTGTCCCGGAGCTCAGCCTGGACGCGGTGCTTGGTCTGCAGGAAATCCCGATGGGAAACGTGCAGAAGGTCGGCCACCTTGCGCACCAGATATTCCTCGTACTTGTCCATGACGCCGTCGGCAAAGGCCACCCGCCACAGCATTTCCACGACGTAGGCCTTGCGTTTGGGCGAAAAATGCGTGTCGATGAGGTGGGTGAACTGAAACAGACTGCTGGCGCTGCTGGCATCCTGCTCGGCCAGCTCCACAAGCTCCGAGGTTTCCTCGGCCGACAGCCCGAACACACGACGCAGCGCATTGTACACCGCCGATCTTTCATCCGATTCCACGTGAAAGTCGGCTCGCGTCATCTCCACCAGCAGCGCGGCGGTTGCCAGCCGCAGGGCATGCTCGGTATCGCCCCGGCCTTCGTCGGCGGCCCGCATCTGTCGCTCGAAGAACTGTTGAATAGCTCGAATCATGGCGTGGGTAACCGATAAACGTCGATCATTGTAGTTTTCGGACCACACCGATTTGACTTCGTTCTCCGCTCGGCGCCGTCCGAAAGCCTGTCCCAGTATACGGGACGCGGCTGGCGTGTTCATCCGGGCCGTGGCACAGTGGCGTCCTGATACGATCACCCTGCTGGCATACTTTCCTCAGGAATCCGACATGAGCTCCCAGACTGTCACCAAGGGCAAAATGGTCTCCATGCAGTACAGCCTGACCACGGCCGACGGCGTGGTCGTCCGCACCGCCGAGGAAGAACCGATCCGCTATGTCCACGGCCACGGCATGCTTTTTCCCAAGCTCGAAACCGCATTGGCAAGCCACGGACCCGGAGACGTGGTGCGGGTCAAACTGCTGCCCGATGACGCCTTCGGCAAGCGGGATGTGGATCTGCTGCACGAAGTCCCCCTCGGCGAACTGCCCCCCGGCGAACACATCGAAGTGGGCGCCCAGCTGGTGGGCAAGGACGAACAGGGGCGGGACGTGCCGTTTCGCGTCACCGATATTCGCGACGGCATCGTATACCTGGACGGCAACAATCCGCTGGCGGGACACACCCTGATTTTCGAAGTCGAGCTGCAGGACATTCGCGATGCCACCGAAGCCGAGCTGGAGGCTGCCCGTCACAGCGACTGATGGCGCAGCACTACCATGGCCGAATCCATCGTATTGCTGAGCGGCGGCATAGAAAGCACGACGCTGCTGCACCAGGAGCGACAAGGCCGTTCGCCGGTCGGCTTGTTCGTGGATTACGGTCAGCGCGGAGCGGCCCGGGAGCGCAGAGCGGCACAGACTCAGTGCGACCGGTTGGGGGTGGCGCTGAGGGAACTGGACATGGCGAGCGTCGGGGAGGCCTTCCGGGAAGGGCTGGACAGGCGCCTGCATGTGCCACTGCCCCACCGCAACCTGGTGGTGCTGAGCCTGGGCCTGAGTTTTGCCGACAATCACGGCGCCGCGCGCCTGGCCCTGGCGCTGAACCGGGAGGACGCCGACAGCTACGCCGGCGCGTCGAACGACTTCCTGCAGCGTTTCGAGGATCTCGCCCGCACGCTCTCTCCGATCGAGGTCGTCACCCCGCTGGTCGCATTGAGCAAGGCCGAAGTGATCGTTCTGGGCACCGAGCTCGGCGTGGATTTCGCGGACACGTACAGCTGCCTGCTGGGCTATCCGCAGCACTGCGGAAGCTGCCCGCAGTGCCTGAAACGCCGGGCCGCCTTCGAGGCGGCGGAGCAGCCGGACCCCACCGCCTACCGGCGAGACTGAAGGCGGGAATCGCAGCGGCGTCTGCGCCACCCATAGCCCAGGGCGGCGAACAGGATAACCACTATCAGCGAGCCGTCGTGCTGACCTTTCGAGACGGTACAGCCCCCGCCTCCCCCACCGGACGAAGGGGAAGACACGGGTGATGCCGGCGCCGGGTCGGGCAGCGGATTGTCGGCGGCCGCCACCGCCGCCCGGGCGTCCACCAGACCCGCACCGCAAAGGCTCGTGTTGCAGCTGGCATCCGGGAACGGGCGCGCCGTGGCGCGCAGGGTGGCGCGCACCTGTGCCGGGGTGAGCGCCGGGTTGCGGGACACCATCAGGGAAACCACGCCGGTGACGATGGCGGCGGCCGGGCTGGTGCCATCGACAAACCCGTAGGCGGAGGTGCCGGGTGTGGTCTTGCCGAGATTGTAGGTGGACTCGATGCCGTCGGTTTTGGTGGCGCTGTCGCCGCCCGGCGCGCTGATGGCGACGGCGCTGCCGTAGTTGCTGTAGGCGGCCAGGGCGCCGCTGCGGTTGACGGCCGCCACCGTGATGACGTTGTCGCAACCGGCCGGGGTCACGTTGGCCACATCGCCGCTGCTGCCGGCAGCGTGGTTGCCCGCCGCCACCACCACCGTCGCGCCGGCGGCCACCACCGCGTCGACGGTCGCCTGCTCGGCGGGGCCGCACGGCCCGTCCGCCGCAAAGCTCAGATTCATCACCCGGGCCGGCGTGGGATTGTCGGGAACGCCGGTCACGTGCAACCCGGCCGCCCAGCGCATGGCGTCCAGCACATCGGACAGCTGCCCGCCGCCCACCCCCAGCACACGCACCGGCAGCAGACGGGAGTAATGGTTGATGCCCGCAATGCCCGTGCCGTTGTCGGTGGTCGCCATGATGATCCCGGCCATCATGAGTCCGTGCCACGAACTGGGCGTGGACGATGTCCAGTCGCCCGGATCGCTGGGGTCGGGATCCCTGCCGTTGCCGTCATTGGCGATGGTCGGATCGGAAATGAAGTCGTAACCCGGCAGGACGCGGTTGCCGTCCAGGTCCGGGTGGGAAAGGATGCCGGTATCGAGCACGGCGATGGTGATGCCCGGACTGCCGCGCTCCAGGTCCCATGCCCCGGGCAGCCGTGCGCCGGCCGTGTCCTCGTACAAAGACCACTGGTGGGGATAGAGCGGATCGTTGGGGACGAATGCCGCATGCACGCGCCGGTCGGGCTCGGCATAGGCAACCGCGGGATCGGCAGCCAGCCTGGCCGCGATACGCCGCGCCTCCGCGGGGGACACATGCGAAGGAAGGCGCGCCAGCACGGCACCACCGCCCATGGTGCGCACCCGCGTCAGGGAGACGCCCGCGACGCGGGATGCCTGTGCAAGGGAATTTCCCGGGCCGGTGACAGCACCCGCGGTCACCGCCTGCGGGTTGCGAAAACCGATGATCAGGCCGTCGGTCGCGGCCTGCGCCCCTGCGTGCGACAGGCAACCGAGCAGCGCGCCGGCCAGCGCGAGCCACCAACGGCCCGCACCGGGATGCCGGAGGGAACCGTCGCGCGCGGTCGGCATCGGCTCAGTCCGAGCCCAGCCGGAACCGCACGCCGTGGTACTCCAGCACGACCCCGCCCTGGGTGATGCGCAGCAGCCGCGGACCGGCCGCGAGGGTATCCCCCTCCCGGTAGCGGTGCATGTTGATCAGCACGAAGCGCCGGGCCGGGTCCTTGTCGTAGACATGCACATCCACGTGCAGGGCCGGCACGCCCTGGCGTACGTTGGCGGGAAGATCCTGCAGCAGCGGAACCTTTGCCGGGACCGGCGCCGCCGGTGAGGGCCCGGTCGGCGATGCCTCCGCCGGCGTCCCGCTGCCAGCAGGTACGGCGGGCGTCGCCCGGGGGGTGGCATTGGTTTCGACAGCATCGGAAGCCGACAGCGACGGCGCGTTGCCTTTGGGGGCGGAAACAGCGGCCGGCGGCGGGCTGGACGGGTGCGTCGCGGACGGGGCATTCGCCGTCGCGCCAGGCGAAGGAGACGCCGGCGTGTGCGCCTGTTCAACAGCCGGTGACGGGGATTGCCGGGGCGGTGCAGCCGCCCGGGGCGTCGCACCCTCATGGGGTGCGGGTGGCGCCGGCGCCGCCGGCGTAGCCGGCTGCGCTGGGGACGCGGACGGCGATGCTGCGCTGGACCGGGCCTGAGCCGGGGCATGAGCGTCGGCAGTCGGCGAAACGGCTGTGGCCGGACCGGGAGGGGTGGTACCGGTCTCGAAACGCGCCAGCAGCAGGCCGCCCGACAAACCGATCAGGACCATGATCGCGCCCAGGGCCCACCGGGTCACCGGCCGGGAGTGCGACGGCGCCACCGCCTCGGAACTGATGCCGGGTACCTGACCCAGGGCCCGGTCGCGCTCGGACTTCTTCAATGCTTCCAGGATATAGGACATGGGTTCAGGCCGGTTGGGAAGGCTTTGCACACAGACGCGGCGTATCCGCCCGGTCGGCGGCCGAATTCAACTGAATCAATGTGCGGCCCCCCACGATGCCGTCGGGGCGCAGGGCATGCCGGCGCTGGAAGCGCTCCACGCGGGCCCGCAGGGCGCTGTCGAAGCGTGCCGGATCCGGGACCGGCGGTACCGGGCCGAGCACCCGTCGGAGCCGGCTCCGCAACCAACGCACGTCCGGCCCGCTATCACCGACCTTCAAAACCCTGGACGCCACCGGTGGACGCCAGAGCACCGTGTAGTCGCCATACCAATGGGACTGCAGCACGCTGACCGGAAGGCTGCGCACCCGGCCCGCAATCCGGACCCGGGCGGCACTGTCATCCAGGTGCTGCAGGAGCACCGGAACGCGCCGGCCGTCAGCCGCCACCAGTTCGATGATGGCCGGCCGGTCGATGTTGCGCAGCGTGCTCCAACTGCCGGTATCATGCAGGCAACGCAAGCCGTGGGCCGCAGCGGCCCGGCACGGGGAACCGGTCTGTTGCTGCGCCGGCGGTTGCACCTGCCACAGGGCGAACAGCGCCTGCCATGCCTGCCTGCGGGCATCGCTACCGGCGTCGGCGAGCAACCGCGGCAGCGCATCGGCGTGCGTTGCCGGCGTGGCATGCAAACCGGGACGGGCCTCGTCCGCCTTGGCCACCGTGATGGGACCCTCCTGAGAGCCGGGCTGTGTCGCGACGGCGGGCAGCGGGTGGCGCCCCCCGCCATCGGGGCGCAGGCTCAACAGCGTCCATGCCACCGTCGCCAGCACCAGCACGGCGAGCCCCCCGGCCCACGGCAGCCAGCGGGCGCGTCGCCCGCGACCCGGCCCACGGCCCAGAACTTCCCGGGTGGCGCGCCGCACGATACGGCGGTCGACCCGTTTCTTTTCTTCCACGTAGGCACCCAGCAACGCGCGGTCGCACAGCACGTTGATCAGGCGCGGCACGCCGGCGGAGCGGGTCTGTATCTCCCGCACAGCGCCATCGGTGAACAGTCGACCCTCGGCACCGGCCACCCGCAAACGGTGACGCACATAGTCTCCGGTCTCGGAGAGGGTCAGGGGTTCGAGGTGATAGCGGGCGGTAATGCGCTGGGCCAGTTGGCGCAGCTCGCTGCGCTCCAGCATCTGCTTGAGCTCCGGCTGCCCGATGAGAATCACCTGCAGCAGCTTGTTCTGGGTCGTTTCCAGATTGGTGAGCAGACGCACCTGCTCGAGCACCTCGGCACTGAGATTCTGGGCTTCGTCAATAACAAGAACCGTTCTGCGCCCCTGGGCATGGGTCTCCAGCAGATGGGTATTCAAGCGGTCCACAAGCTGCTTGACCGTGGCGCCCTCGGGATAGGTCACACCCAACTCGTCGCAGATGGTGGCGAGCAGTTCGACCGCGTCCAGGCGCGGGTTGAGGATAAGCGCCACGGCGACATCGTCCGGCGCCTGCTCCAGCAGACAGCGGCACACGGTGGTCTTGCCGGTACCCACTTCGCCGGTCAACTGCACGAATCCCCCGCTCTCGCCCACGCCGTACAGCAGATGGGCCAGCGCCTCCCGGTGGCGCGCACTCATGTACAGAAAGCGCGGATCAGGCGTTATCGAGAAGGGCCTGTACTGCAGTCCGAAGTGTTGGCGATACATACGCGTCTGGAAGTGGGATGCCGCGCACCGTAACGAATGACGCTGCACATTATGCAACGGACCCGGAGCGAATGCAGGCGCAACCTGTCGTCGCTCCGGGTGGGCGCAGAGTGTCCTGAAACTTTACAGTGGCCGGGCGACGCTTTCCCTATGTATTCAACGGCTATCTCTTACGCAGACCACCGGACACAGGGGCGTGTAAGCACAGCAGTACGGGCCCGGATGCCGGCCCGCGCGCCGAGCGGTGGAATTTCTCCAGCGTGTGCGACGTCTTACACATCCGAAGGCAGTGGACGGCGGCCGCCCCGCAGTCAAAAACTTTACACCGGCTCGGCCTTTCAACGCCCAGCTATCGCACAGCCGATCCATAACCGGCTGATCCTACCCGGGCTTATGCACACGCGGCATGGCTCTTGCTTGTTCCCTGCAAAGGTGCGAGCGCAACGGCGTCGTGGCCGAACGGCCGATACGACCCAGCCGCCCGCCCAAGCAGCAGCCGCCCGGGACGCGCCCAACAACAACCAGTACACCGCGCCCACGGCGACCGGTACGCCGGTCAACCCGGTGGAGGGGACTTATGAACGGAAGAGTCCGCAAAGAGATCAATGGCCGTACAGTGGTCGCACGCCCGGTCTACAAAGGCGGCGCGCTGCCCGCCTATTGGGTGGGTACCGTGAACGAACGCACCCTGCCCCTGACCTTCGAATCGGCCCCCGCCGTGTTCGGCTTCGTGCGCCGCAACAACCAGCACTGAACCCGTCGGAGGTCGCCCGCTGCCCCCAATGCGACGCCGGCCCGGCCGCCGGGTGCGTGGCGCTACGCCGCCGCGGCAAGGGTATCCAGCAGGCGCGCCTTCAGATCGTTGAGTCTGCCGTGGAAGAAATGGCCCACATCCGAGATGCACAATGTCTCGGGCGGCGGGTTCACGGTTTTGACCCAGTCGAGGACTTCGTCGCAGGGCACCACCTCGTCGCTGTCGCCCTGCACCAGCAGCCAGGGACAGTCCGGACGCGCAATGGCACTGAAGTCGAAGAAGTTCACCGGCGGCGCCACGGTGATCAGCCGGCTTACCGGCCAGCGGCTCGCGGCCCGCAGAACGACGTAGGCCCCAAAGGAAAATCCGGCCAGCCACACGGCATGGCCCGGGCGCTGTTTGCGCACCCAGTCCAGCACCGCCAACAGGTCGTCGCTTTCCCCCTGGCCGCCGTCGTATTCGCCCTCGCTGGCCCCCACACCGCGAAAATTGAAGCGCACCGTGCCGACACCGAGCTCGTTCAGGGTCTGGCAGAGATAGTGGACAACCTTGTTCTTGAGGCTGCCTCCGTACAACGGATGGGGATGGCAGACCACGCCCACGGCCCGCATGGGCGCACCCACCGGCGGACACGCGGTAATGGCTTCCAGCATGCCGGCCGGGCCCTGGATACGCACGGCCTCGCCCACGCACGGCACCATGTCCTGGTCGCGGTCATACCAATGGGAGTCCTCGGTCGGCGGCAGCATGGATCACATGTACTCCGGAAGCCCGGGTGGGCGGAGCCAGGATTATAGCTGAAGCACGGGACCGCGCAGCGAAAAGACGCTGTCAGGTCTCAAGTGCGGGGAGTGCGAGGGACGACCGATCGAGGATGCGTCCTGCATTTCGCGGCACGATACACCTGCCGCCCCGGCATGAAGGCGTGAACGCAAACCCGCCCGTCGACCGGGCAGGAACGTCAGACGTGCAGCGGAACGTGTTGCCCAGGGAAGGTCTGCACAGGTCGATCAAGGGAATGATCACCAGGCGCACAGGGGCGGGGAAACGCCGTTTACGTACAGTAAAGGAGCATTCCGAGGGCCCCTGCACCGCCGTGAACGCCGCTTCAGCGGCCGGTGCAGAGGTTCCTAGAGATCCTTCACGGACTCGCGGGTATGGGTGAACGGGGAATGGAGCAGCAGGTCAAGACGCAGCCAACTTTCCATGTCCACCGATTCCCGCCTGGCATTGGCGTATTCCAGCACGATTCGCTTGATACGGCCCTCGACATGCAGGACCGCCCGGACCTGGACCAACTGCCCCACGATGTTGGTGTACCAGTAGCCGGGAATGGGTTCTTGTTGTAAGTACATTGTGTTGTCGCCCGGGTTGCGGGTCGTTCTTGGTTATCGGTCGACCCCCGCGTACAGCACCCGACGGCGGTCGCATGGCGGTATCGGACCATCGAGGCGCACGCCAACTCCCGATGACCGGAACAGATAGGCTGCGAGAAACCTGCTGACGGCATCGTCGAAAACGGCATACGCAGTCTTCATCTTCGACACCGCATCGGGTCCGAGTCCTGCCTGGACACATGGTACAGGCCGGGCCAGTGTGGGTTCGAGCATAAGCTGCAAATCACCCACTCGACAAATCAGCGCATTACCTGCCCGACAAGCGGCGAAAGATGCAAACCGAGGCACTCAATTGCTGCAAATTTCCGCATCAATGTGCCCAATAGCTGCAAAAATCCGGAGAGCTCATTCAACCTATTGTTTATTAGGCAGTTACCTTGCATCCATATTGGCGGCAGCCAATGCGTGACTTGATCGTTGCCTGCCAATGCCGCGCACACAAGATCTTGCCTTATCGGCGCAGGCTAGTTCTGCGACTCCAGCAAGTCAAGCCGCATCTAACATATTGTTTTATCAACGTTAATGATGCAAGCAGAAACCTTGCTGGCGAAAGAAGGAAACACCATTACATACAATATCTTGCGTCTGATAGGTGTGGGGCTGGCTCAAGGTGTGCCTAGCGGGTGGCTTGATTTGGCGTTACCCCCGTTCTGTCGTCCACAGCCTGGGATGTACGGAGCGGAAAGATCGGCCGCTAAATGGCGCGTGCTACTGAATTCGAGACCCCTGATTTGGCCCGGTACATTCTTCTCCTCCGTTTGCCCCTGTGGCCCATCCCTCTAAAGGCGACGCCCAATCAGCCGATGTGCGAAGAGAAGGACGACAATTACCCTGACACAGGGGCGTCCGACAATTAGAAGGCGTTGACGCCGCGGGGATCGTACCGATGATCGTCGTTAGCTAGGTGCGTATATCTCCGGGCAGTATAATGGATGTAAAGATCCGATTGACTGTGACAAAATCAGACCGAGCGCATAAATATTCTGGCCTCTCCAGAGTTCAAAGAGCACCTGACGGCGGAGGCCGAGAAGGAAGCGATCAGCGTGTCTGAGCTGGTACGTCGACGCTGCAAACCGGCTTCGTGCGAAACGGAAGAGCTAGTGGCCGAAATGGCCGCTGAACTACGGAGGGCTGTCGATCAGGCACGGGGATCGCCCAGTCTTTAGCTCGGCGTTTTCTCTTTGGCGTCAATACCCGACCGAGGCTTTAGAGGTAGGACAGCATGCCCCTTATCTCGGGAGCAATGGCGGCTTGCCGTTCGCACTCGGGTTCGATCACCGCTCTGATGCGTCGGATCACGTCGGGAGCAGCGCCACTGGATAAGGTGTCCTGTTCAACCCTGGCTACGCTGCCCCTCATCAGATCGATCATGCGCTGAATTTCGCGCACGACCAGTGCGGCATTCAAGTGGGTGGTTGCGCAAAGCTGTGCCCATTCGAGCGCTGTGACTTCCTCGATCAGGAACGCATCACCCACAGCCATCGCAAGGTTCTGGTTGACGCTCTCGAGGTAGAGCGCATTGCACACCAGGTCGTAGGCCGGGGCGAGCACGTGACCGCTTGATGTCATGAAGAACGACAGGTTCTTTGCGTGTGCATCGGCATTGCCGATCAGCACGTTGAAGATCGTCCAACGCAACAGATCGAGCCGCTCGCGGGCCGGATTCGTCGCACGAGCTGCCGCCTCGATAAAACGGGGCAAAGAGGCGCCATCGCGAACATGCCTCACGTCGCGTCCGTCGCCATAGATGCGCTCATATTTGTGCGCAACAGGCAGACCAAGCAACTGGCACCCATCGATTGTGTGCACGCGCCGGATCGCATCACCCTGGCGCCGTCGATCGAAACGCTCGATGAGTAACACCGGCTCTGGAACATGATGCAGCTCGACCGAAGCCACAGGCAGGCCGACTGCATGAGCAAGCCGCATGCAGAAAAACTCGTTGCTGGTCAGCCCGGCGAGCGATAGCCGTACCGGCTCGGGCTTGAGAATGTGTGTCGAGGCCAGGTTCGGCCCTTCGGCCAGGTACCAGTGATCACCTTCGACCAGCAGTGCGAGCTTGTCCTGGTAGCCTGCGATCGACAGGCGCACCTTGTCATCCCACACGGAAAACGGTCGGTCGGCTCGCTGACGAATCCGCTCCGACAACTCAGCGGTCGACACCCGTCGCTTTTCATCCTGATCTGACGTTGGGGCGCCGGCCATGACCAGTCGGATTGCGCCGGCCGTTTCCCGGCCAAGCGCGACCAGCAGGCCGGCAAGATTCGATTTGCTGACTTTGAGTACCTGCACGGCATCATCGAGAGCCTGCCCCTCGGGCAGCAGGTTCTCGAAAAACCGGCGCACCTGCACAGCGTGCGCGCTCGCCGAGCCGTCGGCGGGCGGCTGCATGGGCAGCATCGGGCTCAGTGGGTAGGCGTCTGGCCGCGCCAGCCAAGAAGCATCGTAGTCAAACGCGAAGCGATCGGCTTCCGCGTCGTGTGTCAGCCTGCCCCCCAGCGCGGTATCCAACCAGACCTCAAGCTCCACAGCGAGGGTCCGCAGGCATTTGCCACATCAGGCGAAGGCCAAGCTGGTTAGCTACCTTGATTGCCAGCGCGAGCGATACCGTGCCGGTGCCGCGCTCAAGGTTCTGCATCGTGTTCTTGGACACGCCGATGACCAACGCTGCTTCTTCAAGCGTCATGCCTGAGCGCGTACGTACTGCGCGAAGGGCAAGACCTAGATCTTCGGCGTCGTTAATGAATGGCTGGTCGGGTATAGGGGAAGGGACGACTTTTCGCATCGGTATAATCCTCTGATAGAAGGATTATATGCAAAAAGGGCCTGGTTGGCACTAAAAATCCTGCTAAAAGGTGTTTTTTGGTAAAGCACCACCATAATTTGCGTTAAATCCCCTTGTAACAGGATTTAACCGGGCTTCGATCCTCTCGATACCGCGGCTTCTTGCTGTTCTTTGCTTACACACCCCAGACAGGCGCGTGTGGGCCATCTCTCACATGACCCATTTAACTGCACCCGATCCAGTGGGTGCGTAAAGTATATGAATCCGAAATAAAAGGAGCACGAGCGGCGTCTCGTTGAATTTGCAGCTTATGCGTACAGATTTGCAACTTATGCTTTAACCCACACAGCCCGGCGCCAAGGGCGCCGCGACCGGTCACCCGCACTTGGACTCCCCGCAATTCAGGCAGGTCAGGCAGCCGTCCATCTGAATGGCTGCCTTGGTGTTGCATTTGACGCACAGCTGGGCACCCTCCGGAAAATCGCTGGATTCAGCGCCTTCCGAGGCCGTGGCGGTG
>Ga0102956_1000658_pt1 | contig 12186 bp, 7 predicted proteins | sample SalPonF2_A_D2_MG_FD_84515 | JGI IMG/M metagenome (GOLD analysis project Ga0102956, IMG submission 84515) | Salt pond soil microbial communities from South San Francisco under conditions of wetland restoration - Salt Pond MetaG SF2_A_D2_MG ...
CCAGGAACATCATGAAAAAGAAAAGACAAAAGGAGTTCAACATCCGGAAGTAGACATTCGGGATATTTGGAAACTGGTTTTCGAATCACTATTGAAATCCTCTTTAATTGATGAAAAAGTGACCGATCAACAGCTTCTCGAAACTGCTATAGAATATGAATGCCGGATTAATCCCACCTGGCCGATGCCCGATTTGGGATATATGCTAAATGAATTAACCGAAAGAAATATTAAACTTGGGATTGTCTCTAATGCTCAGTTCTATTCCCCACTGCTTTTTGAAGCCTATCTTGAAAAAGATTTACTGGAATTAGGATTTCCACAGGATCTGCTATTTTGGTCCTATCAACAGCAAATCGCCAAGCCATCGGTAGATTTATATGAACGCATTCATAATCAACTGAATGAACAGTATGACATTAAACCCGATGAAGTGTTGTATATCGGGAATGATATGCTAAACGATATGATGCCGGCTTCCCGGTTAGGATTTAAAACAGCGCTGTTTGCCGGCGATAAACGATCATTACGTCTGCGAGAGGATAACGAGATGTGCCGGGATGTTAAGCCGGATTTAGTTGTAGATCAATTGATGCAATTGGTGGAATGTTTGGGGTGATATTTTGTGGATAAACCATGGAATTTATTGAAAATCATTTTTTTATTTAAGAGATCATAATAATAACAGTAGTAAAACTATCGTCTTTTACCTTTAGAAGACATAGCTTTCCAAAACGTTTTTGAGATTAAAAAATAATGCTTAATCGGTTTATTTAGGACAGATTATTTAATATTTGAACGATCAATCCCCCAATGAAATAAAACGCCCTAAAATCGTTTGGGAATAATTCTTTATTCATGGTGGTACGAAAACCGATAGCGTTCTCAGATCCGGTTTGACAAAGAGGTTAAGTAGATGGACCCCACTCCGGAAAAGCATGGAGTGGAGCCCATCGATGATAGTTCCAACATTTGGATTTAAAATTGGAGACGATTCCATTTAAAAATCGATAACGTAAGTGACATCATAATGAACATTTGTTGATGGGCTCCACCTAAATGGTGGGGTCCATCTAAGAAAGACTAAAAACGCCCATCCGAATTATTCACGTTAACATGAAAAGCCCAAAATAGTTGGACAATGCAATAGCTTTTTTATTAACGTTTTGGACAGATCTGTTTAGAAGACTATGCAAAACCTTTCTTTTGCCCAATATCTGTCTTGAAAGCTGTCGGCAACATTTCGCAACTCTTTTTAGACTCCTCAAATTTGAGGAAAGTGTTATTATTTAACGTGAGGTTCGTTTAAACTTATATTCTATCTACTTAATAAAACGTAACTGTTAAATTAGATTATTCTATGACCACCGACCACAGACGACAGAGAAATGCTCTGATAGTAATTAAACATTATTCATGCTGAAAAACCGTATAATCAACGTGAGTTCGGTATCGGAATCATGCTTTATGCATCAAAACAGCACTGTGTCGTCGATGGTCAGTCGTCCGTCGTCAAGATAGGTTATATTTTCACAGGTCGTATTCTCAATGTAATTATTACCACTCTGCGATTCTTATCCAAACCTCAAATTATTTACAATGTATTGTTTTCAATTTGATATGTATTGATTCTTGTAGTTTATGTGAATAATTCGGGTTAACATCCCGAGTCATTTTTATCATTATATCTATAGTCCCTGTTCCTTGCGATGCAGCCATACGCTTTGGTACGGCTCTAATTTGAGGTCTTCTTCCCCACCGGTAAAAGTATTTCCCCGGATGAGATCTTTCCATTCGCTGCTGCCATTTAGTTCGGGAATGTGTCCACCTACTTCAACCTCAATATCTTGATCGGTAAAATTTGTGATTGAAATAACATTTTCCTTTTCATTCGGAGAAGTTCTTTTAAGGGCAAATACCCGGTTATCCAGATTATAAATCATTTGTGCACCATTGGGATGAAAGGCCGGGTAGCGTCGTCTGATCTGTAGTAAACGCCGATATTCATAAAAAACTTTTCCATGATGATTTTCCATATCAGAAAGCACATCAATCAGTTCATCTTCTTTCCATTTGCCCCGGTTTATAGTTCGTGCTCGTCCGGTTTCCTTTACTCCTTCATAATTATTTCGTGTACCGGTGATGCTATGGAAATAAATGGCTGGTATCCCCTTCAACACCAACGCAATGATTTGGGAACATAAAAACCGGGCAACATCCATATCATCATCATCGATATCGGGATCTGCCAATGCATCGTAATACGTGATATTTAATTCATACGGACTCTCCGATCCATCTGCATTCTTTTTCGTGGAAACTTGTCCGCCCCTTTTTTTCACACGTTCAATCAAATCATCTAATTCCTCATGTGGAACCAATCCTTGTAACGGTCTTATTCCGATGCCATCATGCGAAGCTGTAAAATTGAGAAAGGTCATTCCAGGATCTAACTCAGGCAACGACTGAGTCCATTGTGTAAGATATTGTGTGTTTTCACTATGTAACGCATGCAGTAATAAAGGCGGAAGACTAAATTGATACACCATATGCGCTTCATCGCCGTCACCGAAATATCCCATATTTTCTTCATGAGGAACATTTGTTTCGGTCAATAGAAGCACGTGAGGAGCCAAAGTACTTACGATATCCCGCAATAACTTAATAATTTCGTGAGTATTGGAGAGATGAATACAACTCGTTCCAATTTCTTTCCATAAATACGCGATGGCATCCAGACGGATTATCCTGGCCCCCTTCGAGATATACCAAAACAAAATATCCAGGAACTCAAACAAAACGTCCGGATTCTTAAAATTGAGATCAATCTGATCCTGACTGAATGTAGTCCAAATGTGTTTCTCTCCGTCACGGGTATTAACCGACAACAACAATGGGGTATTTCGCGGGCGGGTGACTGTAGAAAGATCGGTATCCGGATCCACTTCAATAAAATAATCACGTGCAGGAGCAATTCCCGATTTATAATCATCAAACCAATCACTTTCTTTGGATACGTGATTGACAATCAAGTCGAACATCAGACGAAAATGATCGCCGAGCGCCTCAATATCTTCCCACTTGCCGAGATCAGGATTAACAACCCTGTAATTAATCACAGCAAACCCGTCGTCCGAGGAATAAGGGAAAAACGGCAGAATATGTATGGTATCGATCTCATCCCTTAAATAATTATTCAAAAAACGTTTTAGGGTTTGTAAAGGCCGTTCTCCTTCATCCTGAACCATATCACCGTATATAATCAGTACATTATCGGTTTGATCCCAATAATGATCGGGTTGGTGTGGATCAATGCCTATATTATATCGGCCTACCATCATATCCATCCGTTCCACCAGATCTTTGCCGTTATTGCCGCCGTATAATTTGCGTATACGCTCTCTGATACGGTCTATTTTATCACTTGAAAAATATCGAATCATAACCGATCTATTTCCCCTCGATATTTGATATTAACAATCTCATTTTCCTTCTAAGCACTGAATAACTATAAAAATTTTCCGCCAATTTATAATTGTATTCCACCATAGCATTACGATACGCCGGATCATCCAAAATACGACGTACCTTCTCAACCACCTTTCGTGTTAAAATGCCATCCATCATGGCCACTTTAAAGCCTTTGGGTTCGATATCGCGCGCATAGATATCGTATCGGTTAATCAACAGCGGAATTTTAAAATAGATACTCTCCAAAAATGCGTTTCCAAAGCCTTCATATAAACTTGGATAGGTTACCAAATCGGCGTGCGGATATAAATCCCATAAGGTGTACACTTTGTTTCCATCATCCTGTACCCGGCGGGAATCACCAATTTGTGTGGAAATAAACCTTACATCCACACCGGCATCCTGAGCCAGCTCCTCTAACGTTTTTTTATACTCAATACCTTCATCACCGGCATCGTGGGAAATAACCAGCTTGTACTTCGGATCCTCAAGCATTTCAACCAATTCAATGGCACGCTCAATTCCTTTTCGGGGAACGACACGGGTAGGTTGCAGGATCATCACATCATCCTCTGACAGACCAATTTCTTCCCGGATATTGGCCGAATAACTATCAATAGAAGGCGGTGGTGTTTCGAAATCGAGCACATTGGGAACTAATGTTGATGACAGCCCCTTCCTCCATGAAAGCTGTTCCTGTCCGGTTTGATTGATTACGACATGCTGCATGTCATATTCCCTTGGCGGAAAAGCCATTTCCAGATAATCATGAACGGCATTCACCTGAAAGCGTGATCTTTCCCAGTAGAAATCGTGATGATGTCCAATAGCGGGAATATCTGTCTCAGCCATAAACTCAGTTACCGCCAAGCCCAGAGGAATATGCATGGGAATTGCAAGTGCATTTTCGATAAAAAGAATATCGATATCGAATTTTCTAACAAAATCGTACAGCCTGCTTTTAATATATTCGGCGATATCGTGTATGCGTCGGGTTACTAACGGCGACCGGGAGGTATGATCCCAGATCCGTGCATTTATCCATTGTATCTCAGGATGACCAAAATAAGCTTCCGGTATGCACATACTGTGTTCTCTGTCGCGGTCTAACTTTCCCGCAAACCAGAATATTTCGTGTCCGTCTTCAAGCAGGACATCAGCCCATTTTGTACTTTCAAGAGAAACGCCATCTGTGCCGGCAAATCTTGTAGAAACGAATCCCAGTTTATCCGGCATAAAGACTCCTATCCATCATAGCGTATTTCACTAATATCAATTGCTTTATAATTATTGAATTTTGATTGTTATCAGTTGGTCGTCGAAATACTACATAATCACACAATTTTAAAACATTGCTCAACAAAAAATGATATATCACGGAAAACTTCAAGTGATTATTATTCCTTATCAAATAATTTTGCAATTCGAGTCATTGATCTCTATTAGATATTCCTATGTTTTGCAATACTATCATTATTAATAACCTTTCTTACGTTACTATATTGCAAACACAACCTTTAGGCATAAACATTCCATCATCACATAAACAATTGCATGATAGTAGGTTAAATGTTTTTTTCACCATTTTTGATACTTATAGAAATGTAAGGTTTGGATAAGAATGGAATGAGATCCTCAAAGAAATGAAACGTTACAGATCATTGAATATAATAAGGCACATCTCATAGCGACCTGTCAGTCCCGAAAGCTTTCGCGGACTGACAGGTCCTTATCTTTAATTCAAATTTCAAGGGCTAAATCATTAATAAGTTGCAGAATTTGCATTTTGGACGATTTAGTATAAAGTTTAAGAGAGCTAATCCAACATCTTAAACGAACCTCACGTTAAAGAAAATTCAGTTTTGTTAGTTGAAACACTCGATTTCTTGAAAATTAATATTCCTCTCTAAACTGATCTTCGCCTTATGGGAAAAAACGACTTAACTAAGATTCCCATTCATGATTACCTTATAAATCTACTTCGCACACTTCCCTTGGTTCGTCGATGCCTGTAACCCATTGAATTATAGAATGCTTTGTAAAACCATTCTTTTGCCCAATCTCTTCATTTTTGCGACTTCAAAATCCTCGAATATAATTAACATGCTGTGGTTTCGAAGTCGCTCAGGCTTTGATATTGAACAAAACCCATGGTTTTGCAACGCCTTCTTATAATGCATCATTATCACAACATGCAAAGAAGATGAGTTGTTTATATATCAATAATATTTATATTTATATACATAAAATTTATTGAATTGTGAAGATCAAAAAATAATATGATTGATTGATCAATGAATACATAGAAGACTATGGACAATAATAATGAAGATATAAAATCTATCAGATTCTACATATCGAAAAGTTAAAAAGCAGGAAATTCTTAAGATACTTTTCGAATCTTATTGACAAGAATCTCAGATCATTGATAAACTATTTATAATATTATGAGAAAAATCCTGATCATATTATTTGCCGCAAGTATGGGTTTAATGGGCTGCCAATCAAAAAAACAAAACCGGTGGAAAACAGGAATTGTGAAGGACGAATTTATCTTTAAAAAGGCACCTTTTCAGGCTTGTCACGCTTCCACAATAGTTGAAACAAAACATGGACTGATGGCCGCCTGGTTCGGTGGGAAAGCTGAGGGAAATCCCAATGTCGGTATCTGGATGAGCCGTAAAGATAACGGTACCTCAAAATGGTCGACACCAGTAGAAGTAGCTACTGGCAAGCAAAAAGATGGTAAAGAATATCCCTGCTGGAACCCTGTTCTGTATTATACCCCTCATGGCAAGACTTTATTATTTTACAAAGTTGGGCCCCATCCTGCCTCCTGGTGGGGAATGTTGCGAACTTCAAATGATGACGGGAAAACCTGGTCCGGTCCGAAAAAACTGCCCAAAGGGATATTAGGTCCCATTAAAGATAAACCGGTACTATTAAAAAACGGCGATTTGCTTTGCGGATCCAGTACGGAAAATCATGGCTGGCAGGTCCATTTTGAACTTACACCCGATTTTGGAAAAACATGGAAGAAAGTGGGCCCTATAAATACGGCTAAAACATTCAACGCGATTCAACCAACTATTTTGTTTCATAAAGATGGCAGGCTTCAGGCATTATGCAGAAGTAAAAACCGAGCTATCCTTCAAACATGGTCATCCGATAACGGCAAAACGTGGAGCAAACTAACAAAGACCAATTTGCCCAATAACGATTCCGGAATTGATGCGATCACATTAAAAGATGGACGTCAATTGTTAGTATATAATAATGTTTTACCACCCGATCATAAAGCTAATGGTCCCCGTTCTCCATTGAATGTGGCGGTTTCTAAAGATGGTAAAACGTGGTATGCAGCACTCGTCCTGGAAAATACACCTAATAAGGAATTTTCATACCCCGCTGTCATTCAGACTCATGATGGCTTAGTGCATATGGTCTATACCTGGAAAAGGAAACGGATTAAACACGTTGTAATTGATCCTTCAAAATTACAACTGACAAAAATCATCAACGGAAAATGGCCGGCTAATTGACTAATCTCTTTTTATAAATAATTTCAAGTTTATTATCAGCATTTTATTTATAAGCAATTGCTGCACTTGCGTGTTCCGTAAGTGGTAATATATCCGAGGAGGAAAATCCCACATCCTTTACCCATTCATCAAAATCTTTACCGGTGAAATTGAATCCGCGCGGTGTTTCTACCAGCATATTTAAAGACATCAGTAAACCGGAAATATTATTTGATCGGTCATCATCAATAATATTTTCTATGATGATAAAGGCCCCATATTCCGGTAAACTTTGATATACCTTCCTGAGCAATTTCATTTTTTCATCCATTCCCCAATCATGAAGAATATTACCCATTGTAATGACATCCGAACGGGGAATCTCATCTTCCCAAAAATTACCAGGAGTTAAGGTTATTCGATCCGCATTTTCCGATTTATTGATTTTATTACGTGCGATTGTAATAACCGACGGCAGATCAAACAAGTTACATTGAATATGATCATATTGATTCGTTATTGCCAAACACAATGAACCATCAGCCCCGCCAACATCACACAGTGTTTCATAATCAGAGAAATCAAAATTTTCAGCCAATAATTTAAAATTCATTCGCTGTACCGACGACATCGCACCAAGAAATTGCTTTAAACGATTAGGATCACTATATAATTCATCAAAGATATCCACATCCTGATCTTTAGATTCATTTTGTGGCCGTCCCGTTCGTAAAGCATCTTCCAGGTTACCAAAAAACGGATACAACCGATCATTCGCCATCTCTAATATTCCGCCAATATACGTTCCCTTATTTTTGTCCAGAAACATATCTGTTTCTGGGGTATTTTCATAAATGGCTTCACTGTTTAAACCATTTCTGATCAAAAATCCAAGCGCCGTTAGAGCATCTAAATAGTCATGAATCCCCCGCTTATGTAGATTTAAGCGACCCCGAATCGCCTCAGCCGACAAAGGATTTCCTGATAATATTGTAAACAATTCCATTTTAACGGCACTCAGTAATAGCTTAGACCCAAAAAAAGCTTGCCCTACCTCAAAGATCCTTTTAGGAGTAACTTTTTCCATTTCTAAATTTGAAACCGGGTGTTTTTGTTTATCCTGATAATTCATATGTAATCCTTTCTTTAAAAATTTGTCAATCATTTACGAGCTATTTTTGAGGCAGGTATAAATTTTTTGACCACGTGTTTTACCGGAGGTAACGTTTGCAAATAGGCAAAAATAGCTCTTAAATCCTGCTTTTTCATACCGGCATACATAGTCCAGGGCATAACGGTATTATATCCAACCTGCTTTGGAGATGGCAGGGAATCTGCAGGGATATCATATTGTTTAAAGTAAGCAACAAATTGATTGGAGGTCCAGCTGCCCAATCCTGTAGCATTATCGGGAGTTAGATTTGCAGAACGCACCGTTCCACTCGGCATAACAAATGGCATTCCACCAGCCATGTACATGGTTTTTATAGGCTGACCATTTTTCCGTGGAGTATGACAATCCATGCAAGCTGCAATATTTACAAGGTATTTCCCGTACGCTACCGTATCTTTTACAGCTGGTCTCACGCCACCATTGTATTGGTGAGGTATGGTTCGCATGATCAGATTCATCGGGAAATTAGCCTTGGATGCTTTATTTTTGTATTCGATTGGTTTTAAGGTCCTTATATAAGCGATTATCGCCTTTACATCCCTTGGATCCATATTGCTAAAATCGAGATAAGGCATAACCGGAAATAATACATTATTATCTTTGGTAACGCCCGTTGTAATAGTTCTGAAGAGCTCTCCATCTGTCCAATTTTTTAAATTATAAGGCGTAATATTCTTGGATATAAATGTTCCCGGGAAACCTTCTTTTTTATCGAATATTTCGCCGCCTTTTCCTCTTGTACCTGGAACAACCGGACCGGCAAATTTAGTGTAATCCCGGGTTGAATGACAATCCATACACATTGAGACATGATTCGCCAGATATTTTCCTCTTTTTATCTGAGCCGGAGTTCCTTTCACTGTAATATTTTGAGCAGCTGGCACATCCGGGTATGCCGCATACAAATAAACAAACATACCAACAACGATAACAACTAATAAACCCAAAAAAACACTTATGATTTTTTTCATATCGTAAAACCCCATTTAACATTTATACACTTAATGTAGAACTGTTTTGACCTCATTATCTTAGAAAATAAGTCACAACCTTATAAAAGAATATTATATATTACGGCATGACCGTAAAACGAAGTGAATCGTTTTTCCTGATTACACATCGAAATTTAACTGCAAATAACCTGATTCAACACAATTCTATCGTTCAATTACATTTATATATAACATTATATATAAATATTTATCAAACCTTCTCTTATATTTATTTATAAAAATTATGTATACATATTAGAAGCCTATGCAAAACCAGGGATTTTGCAAAGCCTTCTATTACATATAGAATATACTTATGATACGATTAGCATCTAAAAATGATCTTTCTGCCATAAACCGTATACATAATCAGGCCATTGAACAGGGTTTTCAAACAGCTCAGATCATTCCTTTTAGCACTCAACAACGGATAAAATGGTTTGAAGAACATTCCTCACATAAATACCCGGTATTTGTTTTTGAAAAGAACCATGAGATATTAGCCTGGTCTTCTATATCTCCCTACCGGGCAGGTCGAGACGCGTTGAATGAAGTCGCCGAAATAAGTTATTATGTTGACCGAAACCATCACAATCAAGGTATCGGATCTCAATTAATGGAATGCTGTTTAACCCAAGCTGCAGAATTGAAAAAACGCATATACTTTGCAGTTATCATTGATGGAAATGAACAAAGTCTGGCATTACTGAAGAAATTCGGTTTTGAACAATGGGGATATCTTCCTGAAGTTATTAACTTTAGAGGGGAAAAACGGGGTCAGTTTTACATGGGGAAAATTGTGAAAAATTTCAATGATCAGTGATGAATAAACATTGATCAATTTAGTTTTCCCAGTATTCTCTAATTTTGTCTCATGATAACAAGCTGATAATTCTCCATTTTTCTTATCATTCAGTTCTACTATCATATCTCACTTTTACTATCCCTTACTTTACCCAAAATTCTCAGGTATTAAAAGAAATTAATGATGTTGTTATTCATCACATATTGCATAAAATTATACACTTATACACGTGGATTAAGTATTGTGGTGGCTGTTTAAACAGTTTAATTCCAACCATATTTAAAATTAACCAGGATTAACACCAAACCAGCATAAATCTCGGACATTTGCCGCTTCCTCAATGTGAATAATGTTCTGTGAATTCATGCAGGTTTCTTGTTCCCACAACAGGAGGATTATTATGGCAAAAGAATCTCAAGCAGATCAACTTCGCACATCCTTCCGCGGTCCCTTGTTCACCAAAAGAGATACCGGATATGATGATGCTCGTAAACTATATAATGGAATGATCGATAAACATCCATCGATAATAGCTCAATGTGTTGATGTCGCCGATGTCATTGCCGCCGTGAATCTTGGACGGGATTCCGGCTTACCTATTGCAATCCGGGGTGGCGGTCACAGCGGACCGGGTTTAGGTAGTATAGATGACGGATTAGTTATTGATTTAGGTCGTATGAAAGGAATCAGGGTTGATCCGAAGGCTCGTACGGTTCATGTTCAGGGAGGATGTACCTGGGGCGATGTGGATCATGCTACACACCCTTTCGGATTAGCAGCTCCGGGTGGATTCGTATCAACAACGGGTGTAGCCGGATTGACCCTCGGCGGGGGTATCGGATATCTTTCAAGAAGTGTTGGATTGACTGTCGACAGTCTTATCAGCGCCGATATCGTTTTGGCTGATGGTCGATTTGTGACAGCCAGTGAGAAAGAAAATAAAGATCTTTTCTGGGCCATTCGCGGTGGTGGTGGTAACTTTGGAGTGGTCACTTCTTTTGAATTTCGTTTGCACCAGGTAAATTCTGTCTATGGCGGACCCATGTTGTGGCCAATTGACCAATCACGTGAAATCATGAAAAAATGGCGGGATTATGTACTGAAAGCTCCTGAAGAAATTAGTGGTTGGTTTGGAATGATGATCGTTCCACCGGCTGCGCCCTTTCCAGAAGAATTCCATTTAAAAAAGATGTGTACCATTGTCTGGTGTGACCGGGGAAACGGAGATCAGGTTAAGAAGCGATTCACTAACATTCAGAAAGAATTTGGTAAACCGGCTATTGATTTCACCGGACCGATACCATGGCCCGCCCTGCAAACATTATTCGATGACTTACTCGCTCCCGGCCTGCAATGGTATTGGAAATCAGATTTCATCAAAGAAATTACCGATGAAGCCATCGACCTTCATGTGAAACATGGGGAAAAGATACCAACTACCCTCTCAACGGTACATTTCTACCCGATCAATGGTGCGGTACATAAAGTAGGTAAAAAGGATACTTCTTTTGGTTATAGAGATGCCAATTTTGTACAGATGATCGGTGCTATCGATCCTGATCCCTCGAACAATGACCGTATGATTTCATGGGCAAGAAATTACTTTGATGAAGTACATCCCTACTCGGCCGGCGGTTCGTATATTAACATGACAATGGATAGTGATCAGGAACAAGTTCGTCTGGCTTACCGGGATAATTATGAACGGCTTGTTACGGTGAAGGATAAATACGATCCATTGAATTTATTTCATATCAATCTGAATATTAAACCCTCGGAGAGTAAAGAAGGGGTTGCAAAGAAGCATCGATGATGGAGAATTCTTAATCATTATTCTTTTTAATGATGGACTCCACCTCCGAAGGTGGGGTCCATCTTATCTATGACAATCAACTCGATAACGTGAGTTCGATATACTTATAGGTGATAAATAGTAGATTTTCCCATTATAAATACATTTAAGATCTCTCACCAAAAAAACGGGTACGAGATGACGCCTTTGAGTGATGTTTTTTATCCTCACCATCTTTCAAAGACTTTTTGCGTCCTTTCGACAAGAGGTAGAAATCTTCAGAGTAAAATATTCATTTCAAAACGTTGTTTTCCGGGTAGAGCGGTTCGTTGCCTCCCCGCTCCCCCACAGATCCGTACGAGCAGATTTCCCGCATACGGTTCCTCTGCTTATGGTTTCGCTACCTGTTGGACCGGTTTACACCGTCCTCC
>Ga0102956_1000659_pt1 | contig 12157 bp, 10 predicted proteins | sample SalPonF2_A_D2_MG_FD_84515 | JGI IMG/M metagenome (GOLD analysis project Ga0102956, IMG submission 84515) | Salt pond soil microbial communities from South San Francisco under conditions of wetland restoration - Salt Pond MetaG SF2_A_D2_MG ...
AGGTGCATATTGCATGTATTGCCTTCCCAGCCGGTACTGGCAATTCCAACCTGTGCCTTATTCATATCATCATCAGACAGACCCACACCATAAAGCATGGCCTGTGATCCAACCTGTGATTCAGCCTGTGTTAATCTCTTACTGTATTTGTTTAATTCCTCATTCATATTTCTGAAAAACCCTTCAACTATATAACTAAATGTTTAGATGTTTTAATAGGATGAAGCACAAAATCTAAGTCCTAATATGAATTTTTGTCTTCCTGGTTTAATGGCGTGACCAATTTACTTTCACCTTTCTGAAATAAAGTAATTACAATAATTTATCTGGAAATATTTTCCCAACTAATTGAGGCGAAAAGGATTATGGCAGAAAAAGCCACTAAAAAATGAACAAAAATTGACTAAACGTTATCCAATTATTTTATAACTACAAATATAATGGATAAATGTATAATACAAATACAGATGATAGAATCAATAGGTAATTACAAATTAATTGATAAAAAAAGATCAAGAAAAAAATATGTTTTAAAAATGTACGTAATAAAATTAGAAAAGCGCTTCCAAGATAAAAATCAAAAAAAATCTAATAAAAACTATAATTTCTTCTTGACACATAAGATCCTGTTTAATACGTTAAGTACAGTTGGAAAAGTTAAATAAAGCAGTAATATCTTGGTCGATAATACATCATATCATGCATACAATTTTCGCATTGACAGTATCATTACTGCCAAATGGGAAGTGTCTAAAAGTGATTTTCTGTTAACTGCTTTAGCAATTATTATATCCTCTATAATACTACGACTATCGATTCTAACCCTATCTATGGTCCTGGGAATTATTGTAGGAATAATCTCTGGCCTAATTCTACTAATTCTAATACGAATTATCAGCTAACATATCGCCAGAGGTTGTTCTACAATGATCAATTAAATTTCCAATAAAAAATGAACTTTGAAGAATGACCTCTGGCGGGAACGGTACGTCCCAAAAAACGAGGTCTTATGAATAATCAAGCAACACAACTTAAGAAACAACGCTTCGAAGGCAGTCAAGAATCATCTTATAATGAATATCAAGGTCAGGAACAGGTACTTTCCGGATCTGAGATATTAATTAAAACACTATTAGACCTGGATGTAGATACCATATTTGGTTATCCGGGTGGAGCAGTATTACCCATCTACGATACTTTATATCAAAATGAAGAACTTCGCCATATTCTGATTCGTCACGAACAGGGAGGTACTCATGCCGCAGACGGATATGCAAGGGCTACCGGTAAACCCGGTGTTGTGTTGGTAACATCCGGACCCGGAGGTACGAATACCGTTACAGGGATTGCAACTGCAGCAATAGATTCTATTCCCTTAGTTGTTTTTACCGGGCAGGTACCAACAAATATGATTGGTAATGATGCCTTTCAGGAAGCTGATATTGTAGGTATAACGCGTCCTATTACCAAACAGAATTATCTTGTCAAGGATGTAAATGACCTGGAATACACGATACGGGAAGCTTTTCATATTGCAACGACCGGTAAACCGGGACCCGTACTGATCGATCTTCCCAAAAATATGGTAATGAGTAAAGGGATATATACAGGGAAGCGTAAAGTTTCTGTTCCCAGTTATCGCCCGGTTACGAAAGGGCATCACAGTCAAATAACTAAGGCAGCTGATTTACTTAGTAACGCAAAACGTCCTTTAATCTATGCCGGTGGTGGTGTTTTACGTGCCGAGGCATGGGAAGAGTTGACTGCTTTTGCAGAAAGGACGAATATACCTGTAACAACTACACTTATGGGTTTGGGATGTTTTCCCGAAAGCAAACCACAGTCTTTAGGAATGCTCGGAATGCACGGCACATATTATGCAAATATGGCAATGACCGAGTGCGATGTTCTTTTAGCCGTTGGTGCCCGGTTTGATGACCGGGTAACCGGACGACTGGATGGTTTTTCACCCAACTCACGTAAAATTCATATTGACATAGATCCATCCTGCATCTCCAAAAATGTTCCCGTTGAAGTACCGATTGTCGGTGATGTTAAAAATGTCCTCCCTAACATAGACAAGCATACCCAAAAACCCGATATAGATGAGTGGTGGACGTCGCTCAATAAATGGAAAAAAGAACACCCGCTGCAATCACCTAAAGCTGAAGATCATATTAAGCCACAACATATGATAGAGGCTATATCTGAAGTTACAAAAGGGGAAGCCATTGTTGTCACGGATGTAGGACAACATCAAATGTGGGCGGCTCAATTGTATAAATATAATCATCCCCGTTCGTTCATCACTTCAGGTGGACTGGGAACAATGGGGTATGGTTTCCCGGCAGCAATGGGCGCGGCGGTTGCAAAACCTGATCGCCCGGTTGTCTGTATTACAGGGGATGGCGGCTTTCAGATGACATTGTTTGAATTGGCTACCTGTGTTGAAAATAAAATACCGGTAAAAATAGCCATTATGAATAACGGTTATTTAGGTATGGTCAGACAATGGCAGGAATTATTCTTCGGTAAAAGATATTCACATACCAATCTTAAAAACGGGAACCCTGATTTTGTCAAACTCGCGGAAAGCTATGGTGCTGTGGGATTAAGAGCCAGCAGGCCTGATGAAATGATGGAGGTACTGCAAAAAGCTATGGCCATCGATGACCGACCCGTTGTAATGGATTTTATAGTTGATGAAGAGGAAAATTGCTATCCGATGGTGCCCACCGGTGCAGCATTGAATGAAATGGTGGAGGGAGATCAGTGAATAATTCAAATTCACAAAAATTAACAGGTAAAAGTGTAAACGTGGACTCACCACGTAAATCAAGACACACGATATCAGTATTGGTTGATCACAATCTAAATGCATTATCGCGGATATTGGGAATGTTCAACGGCCGGGGCTTTGATATCGATAGTATCAGCTTTGGCAAGGGGCAACAACCCGGATTGGCACGCATTACAATTACAACTCGTGGTGATAATAGCGTGGTGGAACAAATAACAAAGCAATTACACAATGTTATTGATGTGGTAAAAGTCAAGGATCTGACTTTTGAGCCTTTTGTCGAAAGGGAATTGGCTTTGATAAAAGTGACAGCTCCGGCATCACGACGATCTGAAATTATGCAGATCGTCAATGTCTTTCGGGCCAAGATAATAGATATCAGTCCTGATAAATTGACTATTGAAGTAACCGGTAACAGTGACAAAATAACGGCAGCACTTGGGATGCTTCGTCAATTCGGATTGGTCGAGGTAGCCCGAACCGGTAGCGTGGCACTCACAAGGGAATTTACAGGTGATACCTGAGCCGATCTGTTGTTAAAAAGCTTTCAAAAAAAAATTCTAAACAATAAAAAAGAACACTATGGAACCTAATACATTTTATGAATCTGATGCCGACCTCAATATGCTGAAAGATAAAACGGTGGCTATACTGGGATATGGTAGTCAGGGACATGCTCATGCTCTTAACCTGAAAGACAGTGGAGTTAATGTAGTTGTCGGTTTACGAAAAGAGTCATCGTCCTGGAAAAAGGCAGAATCAGCCGGTCTTAAAGTCGTAGAAACGTCTGACGCAGCTAAAGTAGGGGATATTATCATGATTTTGGTTCCCGATCAAAATCAGAAGGAAATTTACGAAAAATCGGTTGCTCCCAATTTGGAAGAAGGGAATGCATTGGCGTTCGCTCATGGTTTTAACATCCATTTTAACCAGATCAAGCCGTCAGAAAATGTGGATGTTTTCATGGTGGCACCAAAAAGCCCGGGCCATCTGGTTCGCCGTGTATATACCCAGGGTTCGGGTGTACCTTGTCTGATCGCTGTTCACCAGGATTTTACGGGTCACGCGAAAGATTTGGGATTAGCTTATGCCAAAGGAATAGGCGGAACCCGGGCCGGAGTGATTGAAACAAGTTTCAAAGAAGAAACAGAAACGGATCTGTTCGGTGAACAAGCTGTTCTTTGCGGTGGAGTGACGGAACTGATAAAAGCAGGTTTTGATACGCTGGTCAATGCCGGGTATCATCCTGAAATGGCTTATTTCGAGTGCATGCATGAGATGAAACTGATTGTTGACCTTTTTTATGAAGGGGGTATCGAACGGATGTACTATTCGGTAAGTGATACGGCCGAATACGGGGGAATGGTCAGCGGACCAAAAGTGATAACCGAAGATACCCGTAAAAATATGGCTAAGATTCTTGAGGATATACAGGATGGCACTTTTGCACGTGACTTTATTCTCGAAAATAAAGCAGGCAGGCCCTCCCTGGAAGCCAAACGGGCACAACACCGGGCTCTGCCTATTGAAAAAGTAGGTAAGAAGCTGCGCAAGATGATGAACTGGATGCCTCAGGAAGCCTAAGGATATAATTATGCAAGCACCACACATTGATTTGTTCGATACTACTCTGCGGGACGGGACTCAAGGTGAAAAAGTTGCTTTCTCTGCTGAAGATAAACTGAGAATTGCCGAGAGGCTTGATGAGTTCGGAATTCAGTATATCGAAGGCGGTTGGCCGGGATCTAATCCCAAAGACATGCTTTTTTTCGAAAAAGCAAAAGGCCATACTTTCAAAAATGCTAAAATAGTTGCTTTTGGAAGTACACATCGTGCCGACCGGAAGCCGGAAGACGACCCCAATCTTCAGGCTCTTGTAGAAGCCCGGACACCTGCGAATTCCATATTCGGTAAAAGCTGGCTTTTACATGTTCGCGACGCTCTTAAAATAACACCGGAAGAGAATCTTAAAATCATTTATCAATCTGTAAAATATCTGAAAGAACATGACAGGGAAGTGATATATGATGCCGAACATTTCTTTGATGGTTATAAAGACAATTCCTCTTATGCCGTAGAAACCTTGTTGGCTGCTCAGGAAGGTGGTGCTGATGTTCTTGTATTATGTGACACCAATGGTGGTTCTTTACCGGACGAGATATCAAAAATTATCCGTTACGTTAAAAAAAATGTCGATACGCCATTAGGTATTCATGCTCATAATGATGGTGAACTGGCGGTAGCTAATTCGTTGGCTGCCGTTCAAGCCGGATGTGTACATGTTCAGGGGACCATAAATGGTTACGGTGAGCGATGTGGGAATGCCAATCTGTGTTCTGTTACAGCTAACTTACAGCTGAAGTATGGTCGTGATGTTGTCTCCGATAAACAGCTTGAAAAGTTAAGCAGCCTTTCTCGATATGTAAGCGAGCTGGCCAATTTAAGTCAGGACAATAAGCTGCCTTTCGTCGGTTCGAGTGCTTTTGCCCATAAGGGTGGGGTGCATGTGAGTGCTGTCATGAAAAATTCATCGACGTATGAGCATTTGGATCCGGCTATCGTTGGTAATCGCCGCCGTGTATTGGTATCCGACTTATCGGGCAAAAGTAATGTGATGTATAAATCCAATGAGTTGGGGATCGATCTGGAAGATAAACAGGAAAAATTACCTGCTATAGTAAAAAAATTGAAGAAACTGGAAAATGAGGGCTATCAATTTGAAGCAGCCGAAGCCTCATTTGAATTATTGGTCAGACGCATGACCGAACCGGTTAAAGATTTCTTTGCACTCGAAGGATTACGTGTGATCATTGAAAAAAACGGGACAGGTAATTGTCGTTCTGAAGCTACAATACGCCTGAATGTGAATGGGCAAATGGAACATTGTGCCTCCGAAGGTAGCGGACCTGTTAATGCTTTGGATTGTGCCTTGAGAAAAGCGCTGAATCAGTTTTATCCGGAGATAGATTTGATGAAGCTTGCCGACTATAAAGTAAGGGTATTGAATGGCACCGAAGGTACCGATGCAAAAGTAAGGGTATTGATCGAATCAAGTGATAGCAATGGTGAATCATGGGGAACAATCGGTGTTTCAGCAAATATCATTGATGCGAGCTGGCAGGCCCTGTCCGACAGTTTTAACTATTTCTTACAAAATCATTATAAGTCAAAAAAGAAGGAGCAAAAGTATGCTAAATCGACTATGGGATCTTAAAGACCGACTATGCCACTATCGCAATCTATATAACCTGAATAATGTACTAAAAAGCATAATGGCTAAACATGTAAAAATTATCACCGAAACATAACAAGAAAATTTTGCAGGTATGGAAAATCGAATCAGCATATTTGACACTACATTACGCGATGGTGAACAGTCGCCCGGTTACAGCATGAACCAGGATGAAAAAATAAAAATGGCTCATCAGCTCGAAAAATTACAAGTTGATGTAATGGAAGCCGGCTTTCCGATTGCTTCTGAAGGTGATTTCCAGACAGTCAGGGAAATAGGGAAACAGATAAAAAACAGTACGGTCGCTGCTCTGGCACGTACAACTTCAGTCGATATAGAACGTGCTGCCAAATCACTTGAATATGCCAATAGGCCGCGTATACATACTTTTATTGCTACTTCCGATATCCATATGAAGTATAAATTGAAGAAAACGCGGGTAGAAGTAGTTGAATCGACTATTAAAGCTGTTGAACAGGCCCGGAAATATTGCGATGAAGTCGAGTTTTCAGCAGAAGATGCTTCCCGGAGTGATCCCGAATTCCTTTATGAAGTATTTACAGCGGCTATTGATGCCGGAGCCAGCATTATAAACGTACCGGATACCGTTGGTTATGCTCTTCCGTGGGAATATGGGGAACTCATCAAAAATATTCACCAAAACGTGCCGAATATTGATAAAGCTATCCTCAGTGTTCATTGTCATAATGATCTCGGTTTGGCTGTAGCTAATTCTTTTGCCGGAATAAGAAACGGTGCCCTGCAGATAGAATGCACGATTAATGGTATCGGAGAGCGAGCTGGTAATGCCTCTTTGGAAGAGATCGTGATGGCCATGAAAACCCGTCAGGCCGATATGACCGAGTACACAAATATTAAGACAGAAGAAATTTTCCCTGCCAGTAGTTTACTGGCTGAGATAACCGGTAAGGGAGTCCAGCCCAATAAGGCTATTGTTGGTGAAAATGCTTTTGCCCATGAAGCCGGTATCCACCAGCATGGCGTTCTGAATAACCCGATGACTTACGAGATCATGACACCTGATTCTGTTGGTATTTCGGGTAACAGAATCGTTTTGGGTAAACATTCCGGCAGATTTGCGTTACGGAAAAAAGTGGAAGCATTGGGATTCGACCTGGATCATGATGAACTTGATGTCGTCTATCAACAATTTACCAATCTTGCAGATCAACAAAAGATCGTCCCCGATGATGACATCCTGAATCTGTTGAATGGCAATGGTTATAACCGCTCGCAACAACACGGAATACAGGCTAAATCAGCATAATTTTTATAATTAATCACATTTATTAAAGGAGTTTTTTTACAATGAGTATGACTCTCACAGAAAAGATATTGGCTAAACACAGCGGCCGTTCGATGGTAGATCCGGGTGAAACTGTCTGGATTGATGTCGATGTTCTTATGACACACGATGTCTGCGGGCCTCCAACAATATCTATCTTTCATAAAGAGTTTGGGGAAGAGGCCCGTGTTTGGGATAAAGACAAACTCGTAATCATTCCCGATCATTATATTTTTACCAATGATAAATATGCCAACAGGAATGTGGATATTTTAAGGGCTTTTGCCGCTGAACAGACCCTTCCGAATTATTATGATGTTGGTACCGACCGCTATAAAGGAGTATGCCACGTAGCACTCCCCGAAGAAGGATATACGCGTCCCGGTGAAGTACTGTTTGGTACGGATTCTCACACCTGTACGGCCGGCGCATTTGGCCAGTTTGCCACAGGTATTGGTAATACTGATGCTGCTTTTATCATGGGTACAGGTAAATTGTGGGTAAAAGTACCGGAAACCATGCGCTTTGAATTTGAAGGCGATCATTTGCCACCGTATATCATGGCAAAGGATATTATTCTCAAAGTGATCGGAGATATCGGGGTAGACGGTGCCACATACCGCACTATGGAATTTGCAGGTCCAGGTATCAAAGCATTGGATATAGAATCCCGCATGACACTTACTAATATGGTAATAGAAGCCGGTGGGAAAAATGGTGTAGTAGAGCCAGATGCTAAAACAGAAGAATATGTAAATCAAAGAACTGAGGTTAGCTATGAGTTAGTCCATAGTGATCCCGATGCCAGTTATCATAGTGTATATAACTATAATCTGGAAGAAATGGTCCCTATGGTTGCCAAACCTCACAGTCCGGATAACAAAGCCACCGCTGCTGAGCTGGAAGGTACCCCGCTTACACGTGCCTACATTGGTTCATGCACCGGTGGTAAGTTATCCGATTTTAAGGCGGCTGCTGAAATAATACAGGGCCATGATTTAGCAATCGATACATTTATCGTTCCTGCGACTACAGAAGTTGCTAAAGGTTTGTCGACGGAAAAAATAAACGGACAAACATTAAAAGAGATATTCGAAGGAGCCGGTTGTAAGATTGGAAGAGCTTCTTGCGCCGCATGTCTGGGTGGCCCGGAAGATACTTTTGGACGATTGAATGGTAAGGAAGTTTGTATCTCTACCACCAATCGTAATTTTCCCGGCCGGATGGGATCGAAAGATTCGGAAGTATATCTGGCATCTCCATATACCGTGGCTGCATCCGCAGTGACAGGAAAAATTACAGATCCACGTCAATTTATCAATTAAAAAAATAGTAAATAGCATGTCACAAGATATACTTAAAGGTAAAGCTTTTGTTTTAGGGAAGAATATCGATACCGATCAGATTATTCCGGCACAACATTTGGTTTATAGTTTAAATGATCCGGAAGAGCGTAAATTTTATGGGCGTTATGCATTATCAGGGACTCCTTCGGAAGAATCAGGATTGCCTCAGGGGAATATCCCTTTGGTAGAAGATGACGCTTTTGAAAGTGAATTCAAGATCATTGTCGGCGGACCTAATTTTGGTTGCGGTTCCTCAAGAGAGCATGCACCTGCTGCTCTTCAAATAGCCGGTATTCAAGCGATCGTTTCACCAAGTTATGCGCGTATTTTCTACCGAAACTCAGTAGACGGTGGATTTGTAATTCCTTATGAAAGTCTTGAGGATCTGAGTAAGGAAGTTCATACCAATGATGAACTGGAAATCCATAAAAATGAAAATGTGCTTAAAAATATTACTCAGAACAAAACCTATAAATTAAAAGCTTTGGGAAGTGTAGAGGATATTGTTGAAGCCGGCGGAATTTTTGAATATGCCCGCAAAATGGGAATGGTCCCCAAAAATGAAAAGGTAGCAAGCTGAAGATGAGTGAAAAGATTGTAAAGCAAATTACTGTACTACCTGGCGACGGCATCGGTCCGGAAGTTACGGATCAGGCTTTAAGAGTACTTCACACTGCCGGAGAACTATTTAATGTGACGTTCGAATGCCAGGAGTTCCCATTTGGTGGAGCAGCCATCGACGCCTGGGGGGAGCCCATAAGTGAAGAATTGATAGAATCAGCGAAGAAATCCGATGCCGTTTTATTAGGCGCTGTCGGAGGATCCAAATGGGATAATCAACCCAAGGATAAACGACCGGAAGCTGGTTTATTGGGTATTCGCAATGCCCTTGGATTGTATACCAATCTTCGACCCGTTAAAGTCTACGAACCTCTTTGTGATTCATCCACATTAAAGAAAGAAGTTATTGAAAAGGTTGATCTGTTGGTAGTCAGGGAATTGACCGGTGGCATTTACTTTGGCAAGCCTCGTTTTATCAAAACGGAGGGTGAGGAAGAACACGCCGTGGATACGATGGATTACCGGACTTCGGAGATTGAACGTATTGCTGTGGCTGCTTTTGAGGCTGCGGGTAAAAGAAATGGTAACGTTTGCTCCGTAGATAAATCCAATGTGCTGGATACCTCAAGATTGTGGCGAAAAACGGTGATCAATGTGGCGAAAAACTACCCGGATATAGAATTGAGTCATATGCTCGTGGATAATTGTGCTATGCAGCTGGTGAGAAATCCCGGTCAGTTTGATGTCATCGTTACCGGAAATATGTTTGGTGATATCCTGAGTGATGAAGCATCCATGTTGACCGGATCAATAGGTATGTTACCATCCGCAAGTATCGGTAATGGTCCGGGCTTATACGAACCTGTACATGGCTCGGCACCGGATATAGCCGGCTCGGGTAAAGCCAACCCGATAGCAGCCATAGCTTCGGTTGCCCTGTTATTCCGCTATTCGCTCAATATGAATCCCGCAGCGAAAATCATTGAAGAAGCAATCGAAGAATTTTTGAATAAGGGCTTCCGAACAGCTGATATAGCCGGGATGGATGAAGAAGCTTTGAATACCGTTGAAGTCGGGGATACCATTACCGGATTAATTAAAGAGAATGCTAACAAATTACAGGAGCAAGACTGAGATGCCTGCGAACGTAACTTCAGATATTCAAACGGATGTAATTAATGTGAATCCTGTTGAACACAGTCGGTTGCCGGGTGTTGATCTTAACAACCCCGGTTTCGGACGATTATTCGCGGACCACATGTTCAGCATGGAATACAAAGATGGGCAATGGCAAAATCCGGCGATTGTTCCATTTGACAAGTTAGAGTTCATGCCATCACTAACAGCACTTCATTACGGTCAGTCGATTTTTGAAGGGATGAAAGCATTCCGAACAGATGACGGGACGATAAATATTTTCAGACCGGAGAAACATCATGAGCGGTTAAATAAATCCTGCCGGCGTTTGTGTATTCCCGAAATCGACCAGGATCTTTTCATGGAGGCTTTGCAAACCCTCGTAAAACTGGATCGGGACTGGGTTCCGGAGAAAAAGGGGAATGCCCTTTATATTCGTCCGCTTGTTTTCGGAACGGATACCCATATTTCGGTTTCCGAAGCTGAAACGTACCGTTTCTTGATCATGACTTCCCCGGTAGGTGCCTATTATAAGGAAGGAATCAACCCGGTGAGATTGATGACATCGAGTAATTATGTTCGCTCGGCACAGGGCGGGGCAGGTAATGTTAAAACGGCCGGTAACTATGCCGCCAGTTTGCTCCCGGCCAAAAAAGCCAAAGAACAAGGATTCACCCAAGTCCTCTGGCTTGATGCCAAAGAACATAAATATATTGAGGAAGTCGGTACGATGAACATCTTTTTTAAAATAGATGACCGGCTGATAACACCTCCTCTGGAAGGAACTATTTTAGGTGGTATAACGAGAGATTCTGTTATACAGTTAGCCCTTGAATGGGATGTAGATGTGGATGAGAGACATATTACTATCGATGAATTGTTCGAAGCCTCTGGAAAGGGATCGTTACAGGAGGCGTTTGGTACCGGTACTGCAGCAGTTATATCCCCTGTGGGACGTATTAATCATAATGGCAGTGAGATAATACTTGATGAAAATCAAATCGGTCCGTTTGCACAACGTCTATACAATGAATTAACCGGTATTCAATACGGTGAGGTTGAAGACCGTCATAATTGGATTTATTCAGTTTAGTAAGTATGGAGATTTTTTAATGAATGATTTCCATCTATCCTCACACATATAGAGTGACTCATCACTAAGGTCAGTCAACTCTATCTTAGGGAACAGACATGAATAATCTGTTCCCTATTTTTTTAGGATACGGCCGGGGAATAGAACGCAGATGAACGCAGATTGAGCGGATAAAAGAAGGAAAATGGAAACCGGAGACCGGAATACGGAAAAACAGACCCGGGAAAAAATCCAAATGCCAGATAATTAAACATCAACAAAAACGGTCTGGCTGTCATCACGAGGCCGAATGGCCGCGGTGATCCCCTTCTGTAGCATTGCCATACGTGTTATCAATGGCAGGTGAAAAAAGCCAAATTAGCGCACTTGCCCTTGATTACGGACCCCACTTTCATCTCCCCCAGGGAAGGAACTTCAAAATGAACCCTTTGGGTTCTGCCTTTTTATCTCGTGATGGGGCTCTGCCCCTTCACGCAGAGAATGAGGCTCTGCCTCAAACTTGAAACCACAGGTCAGAACCCTGTGATGAGATATAAATTTGAATAGCTTCGGGTGTAACCCCGAGAATAGATCAATGATCAGTAAGCAGTTACAGTAAACAATGTGTTGGTTGCCAGTATTCATTGCCCGTGCCTTCAGGCCGGGGATTAATAGAATTGACAAAATATTAAAAAGGACTAAA
>Ga0102956_1000661_pt1 | contig 12139 bp, 13 predicted proteins | sample SalPonF2_A_D2_MG_FD_84515 | JGI IMG/M metagenome (GOLD analysis project Ga0102956, IMG submission 84515) | Salt pond soil microbial communities from South San Francisco under conditions of wetland restoration - Salt Pond MetaG SF2_A_D2_MG ...
CAGCGGTCCACCCATGGCGCTGAGGTTCTTGATGAGCACGCCGCGGGCCTTCAGGCCCTGGAAAACCGCCTCGCCCCGGCCTTCGGACACCCGGAACAGAATGAAGTTGGCGTCGCTGGGAAAGGGTTGGACGCCGGGCAACCGGCGCAGCGCCGCCAGCAGCCCAGCGCGGTCCTCGCGGATCTGCCGGGTCTGGGCGTCCAGCACCTCACGGTGCATCAGAGCGAATTCCGCGCTGGCCTGGGTCAATACGTTGATGTTGTAAGGCAGGCGCACCTTGTCGAGCTCCTCCAGCCAGCACGCCGGGCCGGCCAGCAGCCCCAGACGCAGGCCCGCCAGGCCCATCTTGGAGACCGTGCGCAGCACCAGCAGATTGTCGTAGCTCGATAGTGCGTCCATGAAGCTGTCGCGGGCGAACGCGGCGTAGGCCTCGTCCAGCACCACCAACCCCGGCGCGGACTCGATCAGGCGCTCGATGCGTTCACTGCTGAACTGGTTGCCGGTGGGATTGTTGGGGTAGGCCAGGAACACCACCGCCGGCGTGTGGGCCCGCAACGCCGCCTCCATGGCCGGCAGGTCGATGTCGAACTCCCCGTCCAGGGGCACGCCCACATAGTCCAGCCCCGTCAGGGTGGCGATGATGCGATACATGGCAAACGCCGGCTCCGGCGCCACGATGCTGCGCCCGGGACCGGCCACCGCCATCAGGATCATCTGAATCAGCTCGTCCGAGCCGTTGCCCAGCAACAGATCCATGCCCTCGGGGACGCCCATGGCCGCACGCAGGCGAGCCTTGAGGGAACGGCACGAAGGATCGGGATAGCGGTTCAGGCTCAGGGATCGCAGGGCCGCGAGCCACTGCTCCACCAGCTCGGGAGGCCAGGGATAGGGATTCTCCATGGCGTCCAGCTTGATGAAGCCACGGGCGTCCGGCACATGGTAAGCGGACAGGGCGCGGATTTCGGGACGGATCCAGCGCTCCACGCCATCATGAGCCATGGCGCAGCCTCCGGGAATGGAGCAGTGTCGGCGGGGGCTCCACGGGTCGCTCAGCGTTTGGTCCGGTATTCCGCCGAGCGGGCATGGGCGGTCAAACCTTCGCCCCGCGCCAGCACAGAGGCGGTGCGACCCAGCGCCGCCGCCCCCTGGGCAGAGCATTGGATGAGACTGGAACGCTTCTGGAAGTCGTAGACCCCCAGGGGCGAGGAAAAGCGGGCCGTGCGCGAGGTGGGCAGCACGTGATTGGGGCCCGCGCAGTAGTCCCCCAATGCCTCCGCCGTGTAGCGTCCCATGAAAATGGCCCCGGCGTGGCGTATGTGCGCCGCCAGCGCCTGGGGATCGGCCACCGACAGCTCCAGGTGCTCCGGCGCGATGTGGTTGGCCACTTGCGCCGCCTCATCCAGGTCGCGGACATGCACCAGGGCACCACGGGCGGTCAGGGAACGCCCGATGATCTGCGAACGCTCCATCTGGGGCAGCAGCCTGTCGATACTGGCCTTCACCCGCTGCAGGAAGCCGGCGTCCGGGCTCACCAGAATGGCCTGGGCATCCTCATCATGCTCGGCCTGGGAAAACAGGTCCACGGCGATCCAGTCCGGATCCGTCTGGCCGTCGCAGACCACCAGGATCTCCGAGGGCCCGGCGATCATGTCGATGCCGACGGCGCCGAACACCATGCCCTTGGCGGTGGCCACATAGATGTTGCCCGGCCCCACGATCTTGTCCACGGCGGGCACGGTCTCGGTACCGTAGGCCAGCGCCGCCACCGCCTGGGCGCCGCCGATGGCAAACACCCGGTCCACGCCGACGATATGGGCGGCGGCCAGCACCAGCTCGTTGAGCTCGCCGCCCGGCGTGGGTACCACCATGACGAGCTCGGCGACCCCCGCCACTTTGGCGGGCACGGCGTTCATCAGCACCGATGAGGGGTACGCCGCCTTGCCGCCCGGCACATACAGTCCGACCCGGTCCAGAGGCGTGACCTGCTGGCCCAGCACGGTGCCATCGGCCTCAGTGTAGGACCAGGACTCCATCTTCTGGTGAGCCGCATAGGCCTTCAGGCGTTCGGCCGCCAGCTCCAGAGCCTGGCGCTGCTGCTCCGGGATAGCCGCGGCGGCCTGCTCCAGACGGTCGCGGGCTATCTCAAGCTCCGCCATGGTCGCCACCTCCATGCGGTCGAAGCGGTTGGTGTACTCGATCACCGCCGCATCGCCACGGCCTCGTACGTCCGCCAGAATGCCGCGCACGGTGTCGGTCACCTGCCGGTCGGACACCCCTTCCCAGGCCAACAGTTTGTCCAACGCCGTCCAGAAGCCGGCATCGGAGCTGTCGAGTTGCTTGATATCCACCATGGCGCGAATTCCATGACCGGGCGGAACCTCGGCGGGCCCGCGGAAAAATGCCGATTCAGGTACCGACTGCGGCCTGTCGCTGGACGGCCTGCTCCATCAGCCCCAGAAATGCCGTCACCGGCGCATGCTTCATCTTCAAAGACGCCTTGTTGACCACCAGCCGGGAGCTGATGTCCGCGATATGCTCCAGAGGTGCCAGTCCGTTGGCCTTCAGCGTATTGCCGGTATCCACCAGATCCACGATGCGATGGGCCAGCCCCACCAGCGGCGCCAGCTCCATGGAGCCGTACAGCTTGATGATTTCCACCTGCTTGCCCTGGGCGGCGAAATAACGTCGTGTGGTCTGCACGTACTTGGTAGCCACCCGCAGACGGCTCCCGACAGCTGCGGCCTGCTGCGGCCCGGCGACCATCATGCGGCAACGGGCAATGCGCAGGTCCAGGGGCTCGTACAGTCCGTCGCCCTCGTGCTCCATGAGCACGTCCTTGCCGGCCACCCCCAGGTCCGCAGCCCCGTATTCAACGTAGGTGGGAACATCGGCCGCGCGGATGATCACCAGCTTCACGTCAGGGCGATTGGTATCCAGGATGAGCTTGCGGCTGCGCTCCGGATCGTCCACCGGCTCGATCCCGGCATGGGCCAGCAGCGGCAGCGTCTCCTTGAAGATGCGGCCTTTGGAAAGGGCAATGGTCAACGGCTCTGACATCGGAACGGGGTCCTAGGGCCTGTTAAAACGATAGGGGTCGCCGCTGCCGGCGTGGCAGGCGCCCATTGTGCCACAGCCGACGGTCCATCGGCGCGGCCGACGCCGGCGGGTCATCATGACGGAATACGGCGGATACGTGCACCCAGCTGGGCGAGCTTTTCCTCGATGCACTCGTAGCCGCGATCGATGTGGTAGATGCGGTCCACCACCGTGTCCCCGTCGGCCACCAGCCCGGCCAGCACCAGGCTCGCAGAAGCACGCAGGTCGGTGGCCATGACCGGCGCGCCGGTCATGCGCTCCACACCCCGGCTGATGGCCGTATTGCCCTCCAGGCGGATATCGGCGCCCATACGCTCCATTTCGTGCACGTGCATGAAGCGGTTCTCGAACACCGTCTCGGTGATGGTGCCCACCCCCTCGGCCACGGCATTGAGGGCCGTGAACTGGGCCTGCATGTCGGTGGGGAAGGCCGGATAGGGGGCGGTACGCACGTTGACGGCGCGGGGCCGGCGCCCGCCCATGTCCAGTTCCACCCAATCCTCGCCGCAGGTCACCTCGGCACCGGACTCCCGGAGGGTCTGCAGCACGGCGTCCATGACGTCGGGGCGGGTGTTCTTGACCTTCACACGGCCACCGGTGATGGCGGCCGCCACCAGGTACGTGCCGGTCTCGATGCGATCGGGGAGCACGTTGTAGCTGGTGCCCTTGAGGTTCTCCACCCCTTCGATCTCGATGGTATCGGTACCGGCCCCACGGATGCGGGCTCCCATCTGGTTGAGGCAGTTGGCCAGATCAACCACCTCCGGCTCGCGGGCCGCGTTCTCGATGACGGTGGTGCCGGTGGCCAGACAGGCGGCCAGCATGAGGTTCTCGGTGCCGGTGACGGTGATCATGTCCATCACCAGGCGGGTGCCTTTGAGACGCCTGGCGCGCGCTTTGATGTAGCCGCCCTGCACCTGGATATCGGCACCCAGTGCCTGCAGTCCCTTGATGTGCAGGTTCACCGGCCGCGAGCCGATGGCGCAGCCGCCGGGCAGGGAGACATCGGCCTGGCCGTAGCGGGCCAGCAGCGGCCCCAGCACCAGAATGGAGGCCCGCATGGTCTTGACCAGCTCGTAAGGGGCGTAGAACTCGCGAATGGTGCGCGGGTCCACCTCGATGCTCATGCGCTCGTCCACCACCAGGTCCACGCCCATGCGGCCCAGCAGTTCCATGGAGGTGGTGACATCATGCAGGTGTGGCACGTTGCCCACGGTCATGGTGTCGTCGGCCAGCAGCGACGCCACCAGAATGGGCAGCACGGCGTTCTTGGCACCGGAAATGCGGATCTCGCCTTCCAGGCGGGCCCCGCCACTGATGATCAGCTTGTCCACGGAGCTACTGTATCCGGGGCTGGGCGGCCCATTTCTCGGGGGTGTAGGTGTGCAGCGCGAGGGCGTGGATTTCCTTCTGCATCAGGTCCCCGAGGACACCGTAGATCATCTGGTGCTGCTGCACCATGGACTTGCCCACGAACGCATCGCTGATCACGATGGCTTCGAAGTGGTCACCGTCTCCCTTGACCGTGACCTGGGCGCCGGGGACGCCGGCCTCGATCAGACTCTTCAGTTCCTCTGCTTGCATACTCGCACCCGCTTGTCCGAAATCTGAATGTAGTTCGCACCCCGCCCGGGCCACGGTCACTGCCGGAGCTTGTAGCCGGTGTTCAGCATGACCAGGCAAATGGTCAGGATCGCCGCCACGAAACCGCCGGCGACCGACAGACTGAGCCAGGGCGAGACGTCCGAGACACCGAGTACCCCGAACCGGAATCCGTCAATGATATAGAAAAACGGGTTGAAACGGGACACCGCATCCCAGGGCGAAGGCAGGGAATGGATCGAATAGAACACCCCGCTCAGGAACGACAGGGGAAGAATGATGAAATTCTGGAAGGCCGCCAGCTGCTCGAATTTGTCCGAGGATACCCCCGCCACCACCCCGAGTCCGCCCAGAAACGCGCTGCCCAGCAGGGCGAACAGCAGGCTCCAGCCCAGGTGACTGACCGGCAGGTGCACGAAATACTGGGCCACCAGGTACACGCCCAGGCCCACCATCAGGCCGCGCAGCACCGCCGCCGACACGAACGCCACCACGAACTCCGCGGGCGAAACCGGCGACAGCAGCAGAAACACCAGATTACCGGTCATCTTGGACTGGATCAGGCTGGAGGAGCTGTTGGCGAACGCGTTCTGAATGACGCTCATCATGATCAGACCCGGAATCAGGAAGGCGGTGTAGGAGATGCCCGGGTAGACCTGTACATGGGAGGCCAGCGCCTGGGCGAACACCACCAGGTAAAGCAGCGCCGTGACCACCGGCGTCAGCACGGTCTGCACGGTCACCTTAAGGAAGCGCATCACTTCCTTGCGAAACACCGTGTATAGTCCGCGCCAGTTGGTCATGCCGCCACTTCGCGGGTGAGCTCGAGGAAAATGTCCTCCAGTCCCATGTCCCGGGTGCGCAGGTCCACGATACCGATACCGGCCTGTTTGACCGAATCCAGCAGCGGGCCGATCTGATTCTCCAGCTTGTGCAGCCGCAGGGTGACGGCAGCCCCGTCGCGCTCTATGACCAGTCGCTCGACGGCGGAGGGCAGAGCCCGGTCAGAGCGGTCCAGAGTCAGGCACAACAGCCGGTAAGGGTGTCGTCCCAGCAACGCCTGTTTGGTGTCCAGCGCCCGCAACTCGCCATGGTGCAGGATGGCGATGCGGTCGCACAGGCTCTCGGCCTCCTCCAGATAGTGGGTGGTGAGCACGATGGTATGGCCTGCCCCGTGCAAACGCCGGGTAAACTCCCACAGGGCCATACGCAGTTCCACATCGACCCCGGCGGTGGGTTCGTCCAGCACCACCACCTGGGGCTTGTGGACCATGGCCTGAGCGATCAACACCCGCCGCTTCATGCCTCCCGACAGGTCATGCAGGTTGTCGTTCGCCTTGTGGGACAGGTCCAGTACATCCAGCAACTCGTCGATCCAGACGTCGTTCTCCCGCCCGAAGCCGAAGTAGCCCGACTGCAGACGCAGCATCTCGCGCACCGTGAAGAAGGGATCGTAGACCAGTTCCTGGGGCACCACCCCCAGCGCCGCGCGGGACTGGCGATATTGACTCACCACGTCGTGACCCAGCACACTGATGCGGCCGCTGGTAGCCTTCACCAGCCCGGCCATGATGTTGATCAGCGTGGACTTGCCTGCGCCGTTGGGCCCCAGTAGCCCGAAAAATTCGCCCTGTTCGATGGCAAAGTCCACCCCCTTCAGGGCTTGCACCGAGTGGTAGTCCTTGCGGACTTCCTTGAACTGAACCGCTGCGGTCATGTCAGTCCCGTCCCAGCGGCAGAATCTGATCGAGGCTGCTTACTCGCGCAATGGCCAGCATCTGGGCCGGCATATTCAGAAATCGGATCGCGGTGTCACGACGTTTCGCCGCGCGCATCCATTCCACCAGCAGTGCCAGACCCGCCGAATCGGCGCGTTCCACGTCACCCAGATCCACGATCATCTCGGCGCTGTCATCGAACAGGCGGCGGGCGCGCTCCCAGACATCGGGCACGGTGCTGAAGGTCACCTCCCCACGCAGATAGAGCCGACCGCCTTCCCCCGCCTCGATGGACGCCCCGGTCACGAATCCGCCTTGTGGTTGCGCTTGGCCAGCATGTCGATCAACCCATCGATACCGTGGGAACGCACCGCGCTGGTGAAGGTGCTTCGGTAACTGGAGACCAGGCTGATGCCGTCGACGGTGACGTCGAAGACTTTCCATCCGTCGGCGGTCTTCTCCATACCGTAGTTGATGGGAATCGGAGGCCCCCCGGAACGCTGTACTTCGGTGCGGACGCTGACATGGGTGGCTCCCGGATCCATGCGTACCGGCAGGTACTGGATCTTCTGGTCCCGGTACTGTTCCAGGGCGCTGCCGTAGGTCCGCACCAGCAACGTCCGGAATTCGCCTACAAAGCGCTTACGCTGGGCCGGCGAGGCCTGCCGCCAGGCCCGGCCCAGTGCCCAGCGGGACATGCGCTGGAAGTCGAAATGGGGCAGCACGATGTCCTTGATCAGTCCGTAGAGCTTGCCGGGATCCTTGCTGATCGCCTCATGGTTGTTCTTGAGGGCCGCCAGCATCTGCTCGGATGTCTGGCGCACCAGCGCCTGGGGCGAGTCCGCAACGCTGGCACCGGCGTTACCGGCGAACAAAAACAGAACGAACGTAGCAGCGGCAAACCATTTCATATAAGCCACCTGTAGCTGGAAAACGGGGTCCGGCCGGACCCGGCCGCTCGGGCCGGCAAAGGCTGGTCGCGACGAGCCTCCGGAACCGGACGCACAATTCTCCCAGCTTTGCAGACGCAGACCAAGTGCACCACCGTGACGGTTGGCCGATCGCCGGCCCGGGAAACCGGTTTCCGGACCGGGCTACGGCTTGCCCGGGGTGGCGGCCTTGTTGAAGAGAAATTGGCCGATCAGCTGCTCCAGCACCAGAGCGGACTGAGTCAGCTTGATCCGGTCACCGTTCTTCAGGTAGTGCTCCGCACCACCGGGCTGCAGCGAGATGTACTGTTCGCCCAGCAGCCCGGCGGTGAAGATCCGGGCTGAGGTATCGGTGGGGAACTTGTCGTACTTGTGTTCGATGGTCATATGGACCACCGCTTCGTAGGTGTTGCTGTCGAAACTGATGGAAGTGACGCGGCCCACCCGCACACCGGCCACGGTGACCGGTGCACGCACCTTCAGGCCGCCGATATCGTTGAAATCCGCGGTCACCGTGTAGCCGCCGCTGTTGCCGAACTGGCTGAGGTCGCTCACTTTCATGGCCAGCACAAAGAAGGCCCCGATACCGGCCAGCACGAACAGACCTACGACGATCTCGATCCAACGGCTCGTCTGCATCTTATCCTTCCCTAAACATGAGAGCGGTCAAAAGGAAGTCCAGGGCGAGCACGGCCAGCGATGCGTATACCACCGTGCGGGTGGTGGCCCGGCTGACGCCCTCGGACGTCGGAACCGCATCGTACCCTTCGAACACGGCGATCCACGTCACCACGATGGCGAACACGACACTCTTGATGACGCCGTTGACGATGTCCTCGTGGAAACTGACCTTGGCCTGCATCTGTGACCAGAAGGCCCCCGAGTCCACACCCAGCAACGTCACGCCGACGAAATAGCCCCCGAACACGCCCACCATGCTGAAAATGGCCGCCAGCAGCGGCAGGGAAATCACACCGCCGATAAAGCGCGGTGCGATGATGCGTTTGACGGGGTCCACGGCCATCATCTCCATGCCGGACAACTGCTCGGTGGCCTTCATCAGGCCGATCTCCGCAGTCAATGCGGAACCGGCCCGGCCGGCGAACAGCAGCGCGGAAATCACCGGACCGAGCTCGCGCACCAGCGACAACGCCACGACCACGCCCAGCGACTCCTCGGCGTTGAACTTCACGAGGGTATTGTACCCCTGCAAGCCCAGCACCATGCCCACGAACAACCCCGAGACCACGATGATCAGCAGCGACAGCACCCCGGTCGAATAGACCTGCGCGATCACCAGCCCGGGGCGCGGCAGCAGGTTCGGCAATCCCGCCACTGTCTGCAGCAGAAAAAGGAAGGCACGTCCCAAACGCTCCAGAAAGCCCAAGCCGAACCGTCCGAGCTGTTGCACCATGTTCAGCACTGCCCCACCTCCGTGCACAGCCCGTCGGGTTTGCGGCAGGCGGTACCACGGCGGCGTGATGCGCGTACCGCGAAGACGCTTCGCTCCATTTCAGGCACCCGCCAGCAGGTCGTCGAGGTACTCGGGCGCCGGATAGTGAAACGGGACCGGCCCGTCCGGCAACCCCTTCATGAACTGCTCGACCCATTCCGAGTTCGATCGTCCGAGAGCGGCCGGCGTACCATGCCCTATCACCTTTCCGTCGGCAATCACATACATGTAGTCTGAAATGGCGGTGGTCTCCTGCACGTCATGGGATACGATGATGCTTGTCAGTCCAAGGGCATCGTTGAGCAGCCTGATCAGCTGCACGGCCGCTCCCATGGAGATCGGGTCCAGCCCCGTGAACGGCTCATCGTACATGATCATCATGGGGTCGAGGGCGATGGCACGGGCCAGGGCCACGCGTCGCGCCATGCCGCCCGACAACTCGCTGGGCATCATGTCCCGCGCACCGCGCAAGCCGACGGCCTGCAGCTTCATCAGCACCAGGTCCCGCACCATGGACTCCGACAGGCGGGAATGCTCGCGCAGAGGAAAGGCGACATTGTCGAACACGCTCAGGTCGGTGAGCAGCGCACCGCTCTGGAACAGCATCCCCATGCGTTTGCGCAGCTCGTACAGTGCCCGGTGCCGCAGAAGGGGAACCTGCTGACCGTCCACCTCGATGGTGCCCGACTGCGGACGCAGCTGTCCGCCGATCAGGCGCAGCAGCGTGGTCTTGCCGCTGCCGCTCGGACCCATGATGGCAGTGACCCTGCCCCGCGGAATGTCCAGATCCACGCCATCGAAAATCACCCGCGGACCACGGCTGAATCGCAGATCCCGTATTTTCACCAGGGCGTTGGCGGACCGTTCTTCTGTTGTTTCCATGTCCCCTGCTATGGTCGATGGCACTGTGCCGACCTGCGGCGATAGCGGCCGCGACGCCGCGACGGCACCGGCGCACGGGCAGCCACGGGCGCAGCGGCGCCGCAGAGTGTTGCCAAGGTGCGCTTAGGAGTCAACTCCGGCACCGGCGTCAAGCGCCCAGCAGCCGCGCAATGGTGATGGCATGATGCAAGACATCGATATCCGGAGGATCACCGGCGAAGATCAAGAATGCGTCATCGGCATCGGTGCCGGCCTCCAGAAGACCCTGCAGAAGATCGCGCAGCCCGCGCAGGCCGGTCTGCTCCCCGGCCATCGCCACCAGCCCCAGCGCCGTTCGCCCGTGTACCTGTCGCTGGCCCGCCCAACTCCACTGGGCGCCCGCAGCCTCCACCCATTGCGGCAGCGCGTCGGCATCATCAGGTTCCAGCCACACCGGATACTCGCCCGCCATCTCCGCCACCAGCGCCTCCAGGGCCGGCGACTGCAGCTGCGCTCCTGCGTTGCGCACCAACAGGCCCCCAAGCTGATCCTTCAGCGGATCGAGACGTCGACGCCATTCCTTCAACGGGTCCCGCGGACGCTCGGGCATGGTGCCGGGCAATTCCACGAAGAACACGAAACGTTCCGGCACGTCGGCCGCCCATCCCGCTATCTCGCCCGGGTCCGCACCCTGCCATTGCCCGACCGGCACCAGCACCGTGGAGAACTCGTTGGCGTAGTAGGCCAGCCGCCAGGCGGCGGGCAGGTCGTCGGGGTAGAAGGAACCGACCCAGGCATCGTGATCCCAACCGCGGGCCCCCACCTCCAGCAGCGGCCGATGGCCTGTCCTGTCGCTATTTGCCGTGGGCTTACCAGTCATTGAATACAGTATAACCTGCAAGCACTTGCAACGGATCACCCGAACCCCGAAACTCCTTCGCCATGCATTTTGACCTCTTCTACGAGCTGTCAGTGCCCGGCTTCGCCGGCCGCACCGAAAGCCAGGTCTACCGGGACACGCTCGCCGAATTGGAGCTGGCCGAGGACTGCGGTTTTCGCACCGCCTGGCTGGTGGAACATCATTTCATGGCCGAGTATTCCCACAGCTCGGCTCCGGACCTTTTCCTGGCGGCCGCTTCCCAGCGCACCCGCCGCCTGCGGCTGGGTCACGGCATCGTGCCCCTGCCCTACGAGCACCCGGTACGGGTGGCCGAACGGCTGGCGACTCTGGATCTGCTCTCCGGCGGGCGCGTGGAATTCGGCTTCGGACGCGGCTTTTCCCCCCGCGAATACGCCACCTTCGGGGTATCCATGGCGGACAGCCGCAGCCTGACCGAGGAAGCCCTGACCATTATTCGCCGCTCCTTCCAAGGCCAACCGATCACCCACCACGGCAGCCATTACCATATTGATAATATTGAAATCATACCCAAAGTCGTACAGCAGCCCCACCCCCCCCTGTGGACCGCCGCCGTCAGCCCGGAAAGCTTCGAGCTCGCCGCCCGTCTGGGGCTGGGCGCCCTGGCCGGGCCGTTCAAGCCCTGGTTCATGGTCAGGGAGGATATCCGCCGCTACCGGCAGCACTGGCAGCGCCACCATGGCGCGCAGCAGCCGTCGGCCGGACAGAACCCGCGCGTCGGCATGACCGTCGGCGTGTTCTGCCTGGAAGACCACCGGCAGGCCCGCGAGCAGGCGCGGGAGGGCTTCGTGTGGTTCTACCGTCAGCTCTTCGCCCAGACCCTGCCGGTACTGGAACGCCTGTACCAGGGCTACGAGTACTACCGACGCCTCGGCAAACTGCGCGGCCTGGTGGACAAGGCGATCAATCTGAAGGTCCTGGAAACCCTGGGCATGGTCGTCGTGGGTGATCCCGAGCACTGCATACAGCGACTGCAGGGCCTGCAGCGCGAGGGGGTGGACCATGTGCTGTGCGCCATCGGAGCCGGCGTGCTGCCCACCTCGGCGGTGCGCAGATCCATGGAGGTGCTGGCCCGGCAGGTCATTCCGCACTTCCAGGCCCCACCGCCGGGCGGCTGACGCCGGGCCCCCGACGGCAATGCCCGCCCCATGAGGATCCTGGTCACCGGCAGCTCCGGTCATCTGGCGGCCGCTCTGCTGCCCAGGCTGTGCGACGAACCCGGCGTGGAAGCGGTGAGCGGCCTGGACCTACGCCCCGCTCGGTTCAGTCATCCGCGCTTCACCGCCCTGCAGGCCGATGTACGCAGCGCCCGTGTCAGGGAGATCATGGACGGACACGACGTCCTTATCCATCTCGCCTTCGTGGTGATGCGCGGCGATCTCGGGCGGGCCCGCCACGACCGCGCATTGATGCGCGATATCAATGTCCATGGCAGCCACAACGTTTTCCAGGCCGCCGCCCGGGCGGGGGTACGGCGTCTCGTCCACCTGTCCAGCGCGGCGGTCTATGGGGCCTGGCCCGACAATCCCGAGCGCATCGACGAGAGCCGGCCGCTGCGGCC
>Ga0102956_1000666_pt1 | contig 12087 bp, 9 predicted proteins | sample SalPonF2_A_D2_MG_FD_84515 | JGI IMG/M metagenome (GOLD analysis project Ga0102956, IMG submission 84515) | Salt pond soil microbial communities from South San Francisco under conditions of wetland restoration - Salt Pond MetaG SF2_A_D2_MG ...
CAAAAGGGGCAACCAAGGCTTTTATTGATCGCTATAACAAAAAATACGGATATGTGCCGGATGATGTTGGTGCGTTGACCTGGGATGCCTTGGGCATTGTTCAGGCGGCCATCCAGTCTATGGACAAAATTACAGGCAACATAGAAAAGGACCGCCAAAGTGTTCGGGATGCCATGGCCAAGATTAAAGAATTTAACGGTATTACCGGCAAGATGACATTTACCGAAAATGGTGATCCCATAAAATGTGCTGTTATCGTGAGGATCAGCGATAAAGGTGAATACGAGTTTTTTAAATCTGTTTGCCCTTAAGTGTAAGCCCTTATTAAAGAATCATCGACAACATTTTGTCGAGGTGAAATATCTAATTTCCAATGGTCAACGGCCAACTCGAAAACACTTGACAATTGGTAATGAACTGCTTTAAAGCGTCGCTTTTTCCAATCTTAAGTTTTGGTGAAACGGCAGGTTCTAACGGCCATGATTTGTTTTATTAACTATTTGGTCTGATAGATTATTTTAGCCCGATGCTGGTATTATAGTTTTTTCTTAAAAAAAGGGCGGGCCAGGGCAATGCGCTCTGAGCCCGCTTTTTTTTAAAAGAAAAGGAATAATTATAGATGACGTTTTTCTTCCAAAACCTGATAAATGCACTGCAATGGGGTAGCTTTTATGCATTGATTGCGCTGGGATACTCCATGGTATACGGCATATTGATGCTTTTCAATTTTGCCCACGGTGATATTTTCATGGTCGGGGCTTATATCGGTTTTGGCGTTGCAACCGGAGTAACGGCACTGGCGTCTTTCGGTGCAATCGCGCTGCCCAACTGGTTGATCTTGGTGTTGACCATTATCATTTCCATGTTCTTGACCTCTTTTATGGGCATGCTGGTCGAAAGGCTCGGTTATCGACCTTTGCGGGAAGCACCGAGAGCTTCGGCGGCAATCACTGGGTTGATGATCGGTATCATTCTCGAGACCGGAAACCTGGCTCTCTTGGGCGCCAAAAGAGTCCGATTTCCATCTCTGATCGAATCCACGACATATAATATTGGCGGCGTTTATGTCACCAATAAGAAGATTATGATTGTGGCCGTCTCCCTGATGCTTATGCTGGCTCTGCACCAGTTTGTGAGACGGACCAAGTGGGGAATGGCCATGCGGGCCATGGCCTTTGATTATGTTGTGGTGCCTTTGATGGGGGTGTCGATTAACACCATTGCCGCCATGACGTTTGCCATTGGTTCGGCCCTGGCTGCCGCTGCCGGGATACTTTTCGGGATTGCCTACCCGGTTCTCGATCCCTACATGGGCATTGTGTTCGGTTGGAAGGCTTTTGTGGCCGCCATTTTAGGAGGGAGAGGTTCTATTTTAGGGGCTTGTATGGCCGGGTTCCTGCTGGGCTTCATTGAAATATTTGTGGCCATGATATTCCCTTCGACCCTCCGTGATTTTATCGCCTATTCAATCATTCTTCTCATTTTGACGTTCAGGCCTCACGGGTTTTTTGGAGAGCCTTACAGCGCACGTCTGAGACTATAGGTGTGTATTAAATAAGGATCATCTGTAAAAGAAGTTGATGATCGCAAGAGGATTCAAGGGGTCGAGGGGCCAGGCTTTGGGTTGCCCCTGGAAGGGGCTTGTTTGCCAAAACCGATAAGTGTGAAGTGACTAAAGTGATCTAAAGTGCCTAAAGTTCAGGAGTCGCTCCGCTCCGCTGGTTTTCTATAATTAGCAGAATTCCTTAACTTTAGCTCACTTTAGACACTTGTAAAAGTTTTCTCGGCAGAGCCAAAGAACTCTGACCCCCGCAACGCGGGACAGGCAAGGCCCATCGAAGATCCCGCCATGCGGGGAAGGACCAGGTTTTTCAGGACAAAATAAAGAATTAAAGGTTTGGCAAAAGTTCTTTCAACAATGTTTGGCGGTTTATAAGGTAACAAAAACATTAGAAAACAAAAACTCGAACCCTTGAATCCAAGAATCCTTTAACCCTTTCTTCCAGATAATCGGGAGAAGAACCAAAAATAAAAACTTTCATTTTGTTTACGACCCATCAGGGTTGTTCATGAAGAAAATAACCGGCGCGTTATACTAAAAAAGAAAAGATGATTTTTACAAAGTTACGGAATTCATTTTCACAGGTACCTTTGCTGGGTTGGCTGCTTGGCGCACTGATCGCGGTAGTGCTCGAACATTATTTGGGTGACGCGTTGGCCGATATTGTCAGGCTGCCCAAAATTCCGGTACTTTTCGGCTTTGTTATCATGCTCAAAAAGCCCTTGTTGATTCCCAGCGTTCTGATATTCGTGCTGCTGATATATGCGTTGCCCATCGGCGCCGTCGCCCGGTTGAGTGCACCGGTTGCAAATCGCCTGGTCGCCTGGCTTTTCAAATTTCCCACGATAATTTCGGTAGGTGTTCATCTTGGATTTCTGTATGCGATTTTGCATCTATGGTCTGATATCAGTGCCTACCGGGTTTTGACGCTAAAATTGACCATGATCGCCATTATGGTGACGTTGAGCTTAAACGTGGTTAACGGATACATGGGAGAATTTTCCTGCTCCCATCCCGCCTTTATGGCACTGGGGGCTTATGCAGCCTCGGTGTTTACGGTGCTCCTGTTCGCTAAGGACAAACTTTTCGGGCCTGCACTTCTTCCCGCCGCTTTGGGCCCGTATCTGTTTCCCATTGCGTTGATCGTCGGCGGTTTAGTCGCGGCCGTAGGCGCCCTTGCAATCGCGATTCCCTCGTTCAGGACCAGGGGTGACTATCTGGCGATCATATCTCTGGCATTTATGTTTATCGTGAAAAGCATGATAGAGAATTTGGAGATCGTTGGCGGCCCCCGGGGTTTAAGCAGTCAGCCGAATTATGCCAATCTCCCCACGGTTTTTTTGTGGACCGTTGCCTGTGTGTGGATCATTAACAATTTTGTTCGTTCTACCCTGGGAAAAGCGCTGAATGCAGTACGCGACGACGAAATGGCAGCCAATGCCATGACCGTTAACACCAAAAAAACAAAAATCGTAGCATTTTTGTTTTCGGCTTTCTGGGCCGGTGTGGCCGGAGGGCTTTTTGCCCATGTATTAAGGTATGTCAATCCGGGGACGTTCGGTCTTCAGAAACTTGCCGAGGTTTTGGCAATGGTCTACTTTGGCGGGTTGAATTCCGTTTACGGCTCGATTGTGGGTGCAGTAAGCCTGAGCATGCTCGGTGAAGCCCTTCGTCCGCTGGAGATCTTTAAGTGGATTATTATTCCCCTTTTGCTCATTTTGGTGATGATTTATCGTCCAACCGGCCTCGTCGCCTTTAAAGAATTTGACGTTAAGAAACTTATAAAACCAAAAAACAAGCAGGAAAAAGAGGTATAGAATGTCACTGCTTCGTGTTGATAAAATGAGCCACGACTTTGGGGGTCTTCGGGCCGTCAACAACTTCGATCTAAGCGTAGAACCCGGTCAGATCAGAGGTCTCATCGGACCCAACGGAGCAGGCAAAACCACGATTTTCAACCTTATCACCGGCATTTATAAACCCACTGAAGGGGACATCTATCTGGAAAGCAAAAGAATTACCGGCCTCGAGCCTCACCGGATCGCCCACATGGGCATTGCCAGAACCTTCCAAAACTTACAACTCTGGCGGCATATGACCGTCCTTGAGCACGTAAAGATGGCGTGTTACTCTAAGATAACCTATGGTCTGATCGGGGCCTTTTTCGGTACACCCAAGCGGCAAAGGGAAGAAGCTAAAATCGAGGCGAAATCCCACGACCTTTTGAAAATTGTCGGCGTCGACCACATTGCAGATCAGGTCGTAATTAATCTGCCTTACGGTGATCAGCGAAGGGTTGAGATGGCACGGGCCCTGGCGATAGAACCCAAAATACTGTTTCTGGATGAACCCACCGCCGGAATGAATCCGGAAGAGTTGATTCAGATGATGGAGATCATCAGGCATGTGCACCGAAAGCTGGGCCTGGCCATTTTTCTCATCGAACACAGGTTGAAGATGGTTATGGAGCTGTGCACGATGATCCAGACCCTTGACTTTGGTCGGGTTATTGCCGAGGGCACACCGGAAGAAATTCAAAACGACCCCAAAGTCATTGATGCTTATCTGGGCAAAGAGGTGGTGCTCTAATGTTGTTGTCAGTGGAAAACCTTAAAGTTTCATACGGTAATATTCGCGCGCTTCACGGCATTGATTTTCAGATCGATGACGGCGAAATTGTGTGCATCATCGGTGCCAATGGGGCCGGCAAGAGTACAACGCTGAGAGCAATTTCAAGATTGGTTCCGGTGGAAGAAGGGACAACAATGACCTTCATGGGCAATGACCTGCTTCAATACCCTGCGGACAAGGTGGTGAGCAAATTCGGAATTTCTCATGTTCCCGAAGGGAGGCGACTTTTCGGCAACCTGACGATAATGGAAAATCTCAGCCTGGCGACCTTTGCCAGAAAAGACAAAGAAAAGATCCAGGAGGATCTCGAGAGAGTATTCAGTATTTTCCCGCGCCTTGAAGAGCGCAAAACTCAGAAATCAGGAACACTGAGCGGCGGAGAGCAACAGATGCTTGCCATCGGAAGGGCGTTTATGAGCGGAAGAAGGATTATGCTCCTGGACGAGCCTTCGATGGGTCTTGCACCTTTACTCATGCTGAATGTCTTTAATGCGCTTAAACAACTCAACGAGGAAGGAACCACCATTCTACTTGTGGAGCAGAATGCCCGGATGGCGCTTCAATTTGCGCAGCGCGGCTATGTGCTCGAAAGCGGCAATCTGGTTTTGGAAGGACGTTCTGAAGCGTTGCTTGCAAATCCCGAAGTCAAGCAGGCCTATCTGGGGGGCTAAAATTCAATGTTGGATTTTTGTAATACTTTCGCCCTTTGAAAACGTTACCGCTTCAGGTATAATTAAATTTTTGCTGAAAGAACTCGTGAATAAGGGCTCGTAATGAAAGAACCTGCCCGGGCTATTCATAAAGGTTTTTGCTTTAACAGTGGGTTTCATCCACAAAGTAAAATCGAATATGGTTCTTTCAAAACGATCCCTAATCCACTCAGACAGCTTCCAGTCAAAAATTTAATCATACCTGAAGCTCCTTCTTGTTGGGTCGAAGCTGAAAGCGAAGACCAATGAAATCGATCTGTTTCAAAGGACTAAACTATTTCGAGTTTTAAATATTTTTATCCTGGACCTTGATCATTCAAAACTGATAATTTGGATGATAGACTATTATTTTAAATCTTCAATCCCTCCGGGTCGCAGACTATACGGGTCGGAGACAATGATCATCAATAAAAAATGGGGGACGTTATGACACGGGTAGGTATAATAGGTGCAACCGGTTATGCCGGGGCAGAGCTTGTGCGGATTCTTTGCGGTCATCCCGACATCGAGTTGACCATCCTGACGTCCCGCCAGTATGCCGGTGTAAAGTTTGACGAGATTTTTCCCTCGATGACAGGTTCTGTGAATCTGGTGTGTGAGGCCCTGTCCGCGGATAAAATTTGTGACAACGCGGAAGTTGTATTTACCGCGCTTCCACACAAGATTCCCATGGAGATTGTGCCCGAGCTTATTTCTCGGGGCAAAAAGGTTATCGACCTTTCGGCGGATTTTAGATTCAAAAACCCAACAACCTATGAAGCGCATTATCAGCAGCATACGGCAAAAGATCTGCTTGAAAAAGCAGTATATGGACTCTGCGAAGTCTATTTCGAAAAGATTAAGAATACAACTCTGGTAGGTGCTCCCGGATGTTATCCCACCAGTGTACTTTTGCCTCTGTTGCCGTTATTGAAGCGAAATTTTATTGAACCCCATGCCATTGTTGCCGATTCAAAATCCGGCGTCACCGGCGCCGGCCGCAGCCTATCCCTGACAACGCACTTTTGTGAGGTAAACGAATCGTTTAGGGCCTATAAGGTAGCAGATCACCGGCACAACCCCGAGATGGAGGAGGTGCTGACCATTGAATCCGGTCAGCCTGTGAATCTTACGTTTGTTCCCCACCTTGTTCCCATGTCCCGGGGAATACTTACCACCTTATATACCACTCCTGTAAAGGGTATTGGCCACAAAGATATTGAAGACTGTCTCACCACATTTTATTCCGGACGTCCGTTTGTTCGTATCTGTACAGAAAACCGATTGCCTGACACCCGGAATGTTCGCGGCACCAATTATTGCGACATCGGATTTAAGCTGGATGAACGGAACCAGCGTCTCATCCTGATTTCGGCCATCGACAACCTGGTCAAAGGCGCAGCGGGACAGGCTGTACAAAATATGAACATTATGCTCGGTCTGGATGAAACCGCAGGGCTAAAGATGGTTCCTTTTTCTGTTTAGAACCTATCTCAAAAAAAATCTAACTGCCCATGGCTGCGTTGCGAAACGGTTCAAAATGCTCACATACTACGTGTATGCTCCGCTTTTTCACCGCTTCACGCCCCCGATTCTCGGGATTTCGCAAAGCTCAACTTGCTTTTTGTTGAACCCTAATCTTATTTTTGAGATAGGTTCTATCTTAATTGGGGAAGTTGGCTATGCTGAACCCTGAACCCTGAACCTTTAGCCACTCGACCATTCAACCAATTCTTATCCTGTACTGCTTACCCCGGGTTTATTTCACCGCATGAGGCTTGGCAGCCAGAGGGCGATCTGGGGAAACAAAATGAGGAGCAGATTGCACACAAGCAAAGATATGAGCATGGGGAAAACTCCCCTGAAGATTTTCTCAAGGGGGACATCCCTTGCCACACCATAGACCACATAGACATTAATACCCACAGGCGGTGTAATCACACCCATTTCCGTGATAAGAACAATGACCACACCGAACCAGATCGGATCAAACCCGAGGGTTTGAACCACCGGAAAAAATATGGGGATGGTCAGCATGATCATGGCCAGTGCATCCATAAAACAGCCCCCGATAAGATAGACAAAAATGATCACGCCGATAATCGCATGGGGCGGAAGCGGAAGAGAACTTACGTAATCTGCAAGTATATACGGTATCCGGGTAATGGCCATAAAATGACCGAATATCACCGCACCGGTAACGATCACCATGATCATACAACTTATTTTTGTTGTATCTGCAAGAGATTGAATAAATCCTTTCCAGTGAATTTGTCTCCTGATTATGGCGATAAGAAGGGTCATAAAAGCCCCGATTGCCGCAGCCTCGGTGGGAGTGAATATCCCAAAAAAAATTCCGCCCATGACCAGCGCAAACAATAGCAGGGTTTCGAGAATGCCGGCAAAGGACCTGAATTTTTCACGAATGTTGCTCTTGGGACCCGGGGGGGCCAGAGAGGGGTTTTTCATGACACGAAGATGAATGGTCAAAAGAAAAAGAAGGCAAAGGAGAATACCGGGCAGGATACCGGCTGCGAAAAGTTTTCCAATGGACTGCTCGGTGAGAATGCCGTAGACGATGAAAATCACACTGGGAGGTATAAGAATACCCAGACTGCCAGCCGCAGCCACGGTACCTGTGGCAAGGCCCATATCGTATCCATATCTTTTCATTTCAGGAAGGGCAACCGTGGCCATGGTGGCCGCTGTTGCATTGGTTGAGCCACATATGGCGGAAAAAGCGGCGCAGGCACCCACGGTTGTCATGGCCAGACCCCCGCGCCGATGCCCCAGCAGCACATAGGCTGAATCATACAGCCTTCGGCTGATGCCGGCGTGAAAGGCAATCTGGCCCATAAATACAAAAAGGGGAATAACGGTCAAATTATAGGAGGAAAAAACATCCCAGACATCCCGGGCCAAAAGGTTCAATCCTGCATCAATATTCACCACATAGCTGAATCCGATAAGTCCCAGAAAACCCATGGCAAAACCCACAGGCATTTTCGAGTACAAAAGGACAATCAGGATGATAATCCCGATGATTCCAGTAGTTGACAGGCTCATTTCTCTATGATCTTCAAAACATTTTTGATTAAATCTGATAAAAGTATAAGACAAACGACTGCCGCGGAAAAACCGATGCCATACACAAATGGATAAAAGGGGAGCTCCAATGTTAGTGAAACCTCATGTGAAGCGTAAAGATCATGGGCATAAATGATGGACTGCCATGCAATGAGTGCAAAAAGGAACAATCCAAAGCAGCTGGTGATACATTCAATGAGCATTTGAAGCCTCGAAGGGAAAAGACTGACAATAAAACTCACCGATACATGTCCTTTTTCTATAGATGTATGGGCCATGGCAAAAGAGACGGCGACGGCTCCCAGAAAACAGACCAGTTCATACGTACCGGGAATTGGTCTGCGAAAATAACGTAAAACAACATCTGCGCAGGTCAATAACATCATGGCAACAATGGCCATTCCTGCAACCCAGTACATTTTTTTTGCCAGAGCGTGGCCCAATTTTTCAAAAATGTGCATTTTGCTAAATATTTATTGAGTGATTAAGGCTCGACATCGGTTCAAAAGTAAATAATCCTGATCCAGAGGGATATGCTTTGGTTTGCCTCTGAAAGGGGCTGTTTGCCTAATAGTCAGATAAGTTAAAAGTGCCTATTTATCCCGTATTAAACGGGGAAGTTGTGGAGTCGCTCCGCTCTCTCCGAGCTGTAGGCTCTACGAGCCGGAAGCCACTGATTTTATATAATTGTCAGAATTCCTTAACTTTAGCTCACTTTAAACTTTAGTTCACTTCAAACTATCGCACCGTACCTTCTTGCAGAGCCGCTTAACTCTGACCTATCTCAAAGGACCAGGTTTTCAAGATCGAAAAAAAGGGTTGTCCATGGCCATTCATGTCTGGCCAGGACAACCCGGAAAATCATCGACCTATTTCGAACATTTTTTCATCAACTCTTTTATTTTCTTAATGTGCTTATCCCCGTCAGGAGTATTTGCGATATAATCGTTGATGACGGGTTCGACAGCTTTTCGCCACCTGGCACTCTCTTCATCAGACAGTGATATAATCTCGTTGCCAAGACTTTGTGTATATTTTTTGCCTTCTTGATCGGTGCTGTCCCATACCTTACCGTGAACATCGGTATATTTGTCGCTCACCTCATCGAAAATTTTCTTTATATCAGCTGGAAGTGCGTTCCACTTATCCAGATTCATGACAACAAAGAAGGTGGTGGTGTAACCGACGCTGTAACATTCGGTGGTATATTTGATAACTTCGGCCTGTTTCCATCCCTTCAAAACCTCAAACGGGCCGAACGTCCCTTCGACAACGCCCTTTTTAAGGGCTTCATAGGTGCCGCCCTGGGGCATGGCCACAGGAACTCCGCCGAGGGCCTTTACAATTTTAGCACTCAATCCGGTGGCCCTGATCTTCATGCCTTTTATATCTTCGAGTTTTTTGACCGGTTTCTTGGTATGCAAAAGGCCGGGGCCATGAGCATGGAGATAAAGCACTTTTACGTCACTTAACTCTTTGGGCTTAAAGGTCTTTGCGAACTCCTGGGCCACCCTGCTGGCAACTTTTCCATTGGGATAACCCATGGGAAGGTCAACTGCGGCCATGACCGGAAAACGTCCACGGGTATACGCAAAAAGGCTGAAGCCCAAATCCGATATTCCTTTGACGGTGCCGCTATAGCATTGGGGTGCTTTTGTAAGGGTTCCACCCGGAAAAACGGTGATCTGCACCTTATTGTCGGTGAGCTTTTCAACTTCTTTGGCCCAGTCCATTGCAGCTTTTGTCTGCCCATGGGTCGGCGGGAAAAAAATACTGAAGGTCAGTTTGGTTGGTTTTGCTTCTGCACTGAGCGCGCTCGTCGCTGTCAGGGTTATTCCAATAACAATGGCCCAGAAAAACATAGAGATTCTTTTGATCATCACAGTTTCCTCCTTTTTGAGTAATAAAATGGATGGTAACGTAAAAAAAATGTTGAAATTTCTTACAAATTAATGAAATCCGATATAATAAAATGAGAAATAAGACAATAGATAATTTGATTTCTCGATACAATGGTTTTTCTGTAAGAAGCGTGATGCCATTATCAAAATCAAATGACGAGACTTCTTGACATTATGATTTTATTAGATTAATAAAACGTGTCGTTTTGTTATTGATCATGCCTTTAGCTTTTTTGAATTTATGGAATAAATACCGCATTTAAATAATTTCTAAGCATCCATTAACAGACTAAAACACAAACAACGGAAGCCGAATATCAAAAGGTTTGTATCAAAATTTTAAACTTTTGGGGAAAGGAGATTAAAAATGGCAGCAAAACTAATTAAGGGAACCGAGATTCGTGAACAGATTCTCGAAGAAATTACAGCAGAAGTGGCGGAAATCAAGGAGAAACACGGCGTTGTGCCCGGCCTTGTAACCATTTTGGTGGGTGAAAACCCCGCCTCCATGTCATACGTGACGCTAAAAATTAAAACAGCCCACCGCGTCGGTTTTCATGAGATACAAGACAGCCAGTCCGAAGATCTTTCCGAAGACGCGCTGTTAGGTTTAATTGACAAGTATAACAAGGACGAGACCATCAACGGCATTCTTGTGCAGCTGCCCCTGCCCAAGCATGTTGATGAAAAGAAGGTGTTAAACGCCATAGATCCTGACAAAGATGTGGATGGATTTCATCCGGTCAATGTGGGACGACTCATGATTGGCGGCGGTGAGCTTAAATTTCCGCCCTGTACCCCTGCCGGTATACAGGAGATGATTGTTCGTGCCGGTGTTGAAACAAAAGGCGCTGAAGTTGTGGTGGTCGGTCGTTCAAATATTGTGGGTAAACCCATTGCCAATATGATGCTCCAGAAGGGCGTCGGTGCCAATTCGACCGTAACCATCGTTCACACAGGCACAAAAGATCTGGCGTCACATTGTCAGCGTGCAGACATTCTGATTGTGGCCGCCGGGGTTCCGGGTCTGGTAAAACCGGAATGGATCAAACCGGGTTCCTGCGTAATTGATGTCGGTGTCAACAGGATCGGAGAAAAGATCAGTGAGAAGACCGGCAAAAAGATCGCGATTTTAAGTGGAGATGTCGACTTTGATGCTGCCAAAGAGATCGCCGGCTGGATCACTCCGGTACCCGGAGGTGTTGGCCCCATGACCATCACCATGCTGATGAAAAATACACTGAAATCCCTTAAATTTAAGCTTGGAATCGCTTAATCCTATCATACGGAATAACGGGGAGAGATGCTCTTTCCCCGTTATTCTATAATCATGTCGTTTCCTTAAAGTTTAGACCTTTGCAAGACCCCCCTTTTTGCCCAATTTCTAAGTCTGCCTTTCCTGTCGGAACGTTGTGGAAATCCAAATATGTCAAAAATATCAAGTTCCTATGTGGAAAGGTAGAACTTAACCATGAGAATGTTAATGAGGGGTTTTACAAGATTAACTAATGCTTTAAGCAAAAAGGCCGATAATTTAAATGTGGCTGTTGTTTTGCATGTTGCACGTTATACAGAACGTTCAGGATTACACCAGCAACAGAAGCCGGGGGTGATAAAAGAGTGTCGTCTATTGTAGATTTCGTTGCACTGGCAAATTAGGAGACTAACAAATCGTCCTCGTTATTGACAAACCTAACCTCTTTATGATAGGATACTCCAAATTTTTGAATACTAAAGATTTCCTAAAAAGTCAGTCAATTCTTTTTTATGAAAGAGTTTTGTAGAGGGTATTTTGCGTTTGATGATCCAACAAGATGTATTGACTTATAACCTTTAAAAATTACTATCTTTTATTGTAGGCCGGTGTTTTTCTAAACCGTCAAAAATATTATGGACGAAAAAATTTCTTTTTACATTTTAAATTATACGGGCAAGACTGTGAAACAGTTGGCTGTTTCCAGACGCCATTTATGGATTGTCGGCGGTTTCTTAGCATTCGTTTTGTTAATAACCGCAGCTATATGTGTCGATTACCTTAACCTTAAGATTACATTTAACAAACAGGAAGTTAAAAATACAATTGCCAAACAATCTGACGAGATTCTCAATCAGCGGAAGCAGATTCAAAAATTTGCAGATGAGATCAATTCATTGAAATCTAGTCTCGTTAAATTAAATACATTTGAACAAAAGATACGGGTTATTGCCAACATAGAAC
>Ga0102956_1000669_pt1 | contig 12047 bp, 13 predicted proteins | sample SalPonF2_A_D2_MG_FD_84515 | JGI IMG/M metagenome (GOLD analysis project Ga0102956, IMG submission 84515) | Salt pond soil microbial communities from South San Francisco under conditions of wetland restoration - Salt Pond MetaG SF2_A_D2_MG ...
GGGGCCACCGCACGAGAGGCATCGCTACGCGGGGCGTCAGTACGCGGGGCGTCAGCAGGCGGGGCGTCAGTAGGCGGTGGTGAGCGTGAGGTGGGCCGGCCGGTCGCGGTAGGGCGGGCGCTGGCCGCGCTCCCAGAGCGCCACGTCGAACTCGCGGGCACACACCCGCCAGCCACGGCGCCGCGCCGCCGCCGTCAGGCGCTCGACGGCGTGCAGAGCCACCGCGCGCACCTCGATCTCCTCGGGCGAGCCCGCATCGATGCGCTCTCCCGCATCGATGCGGCGGGCCAGCGCCGGGGCGTACTCGAGCACCCCGTCGGCGCGCAGGACGTGCGGCACGACGTTGTCGGCGAAGACCGTGAGCCTGTCCAGGTCAGTGAACGCTCCGTAGCTCTCGCCGTCGAGCGCGAGGGCGAGGTCGGAGGCGGTGATCTGCGCCCGCTTGTAAAGCGGCACCTCCAGGGCGTCGTAGGGCCACACGTCGCGGAAGAACGGCATCTCCGTCAGGAGCGCGGCGAGGCGCTCGGCGCTGTGCGACGCAGCAGCCACCATGGCCTCGAAGCGCCCGCCGAAGCGCGCCGTGACGTAGGCGCCGAGCTCCGACAGCGCCTCGGCGTACAGGTGCATCAGCTCCGAGCGCAGGGGATGGCCGAGATCCTGCCCCAACAGCTCGGCCACCGTCAAGGCGTCGAACCCCATCAGCGCCTCGGGCAGCGGAGGGCCCGCCGTCTCGAACCAGCGGGTCAACGCGCCGGTCACGGCCGCGTAGCCCGAGGTCCCCGGCGGAAGCTGCAAGGCGGGGAAGTAGCCCGACCCGAAGTTGATGGTGTCGCACACCAGCACGAACGCCACCGTCGCTTCGGGGTCGCCTCGGAAGTGGAGCTCGGTGTCGTAACGGGGGCTGCTCAGCGTCGACCGATCGAACGTCGCCAGGTAGTCCTCGACGTCGCTCGCGACGCGCACATAGCGCGCGCGTTCCGCCACCCGCGCGCAGGCGGTGCGGATGCGCTCAAGCATGGCTCATCGTACGCCCGCTAGGTCGCGGGCTTGACCACCACGTGCCGGTTCTTGCCCTCGCCGGAGGACTCGCTCACGATGTCGGGGTCGTCGGCCAGCGCCATGTGCACCACGCGGCGCTCGGCCGCGCTCATGGCCTCGAGCTCGACCGGCCGGCCGGTCTTGCGGACGTGTCCGGCGGCCTTGCGGGCCTCACCGCGCAGGCGCTCGTCGCGGCGGCGCTTGTACCCGCCCACATCGATCGACACCCGCACGCGCGAGCCCTCGTCGCGGTTGATGACCGCGTTGGTGATGTACTCGAGCGCCGCCAGCGTGCGGCCGGCGCGCCCGATCACCTTGCCGGGATCGCCGCCGTAGACCTCGACGCGCAGCTCCTCGTCGTCCGCCTCGTTCACTTCGACGGCGTAGGTCGGGTCGAAGTTGAGCAGGAGGTCGACCAAGAAGGCCTCGCAGCGCTCCCGCGGGCTCCCCTCGAGGGGGGCTGCGGGGACGGCGAGAGGGACCTCGTACTCTTCCTCTTCCTCGTCGGGGAGGAGCGCCTCCTGGCCGTCCTCCTCCTCCATGTTGATGCCGAGGTCCTCTAGGTACCTGTCGAGATCGCGGTCGTCCATCGATGCCTCACTTCGCCCGCTTGGCGGGCACCACCGCCGCGGGTTGGCCACGGCTCAGCAGCCAGTACTGGAAAACCTGTACCAGCATGGATACCACATAGTACAGCAGCACCCCGGCGGGGAAGTTGATGATGATGAAGACGAAGATCAGGTTGATGAACATCGACTGTCGCAGCGTCTGCGGATTGCCGCGGGCCGAGAAGTAGGAGGTCGCCAGCATCACGAGGACGTAGAGCACCGGAAGGATGTAGTAGGGGTCGGCCTGACCGAGATCGGGCAGCCACAGGAACCCCTGATTGAACTCGAAGTTCACGAACACCCGCCACAGGATGATGAACAGCGGCATCTGCAGAAGGATCGGCAGGCAGCCGCCCGCGGGATTCACACCCGCCTCCTGGTAGAGCTTCATCGTCTCCTGCGTGAGCTTCTCGCGGTCGTCCTTGTACTTCGACTGCAGCTCCTTGATCTTCGGCTGGAGCTTCTGCATACCGAACATCGACTTCGTCTGCGTGGCGATCAGCGGCCAGATCAGGGCCCTGAAGATGAGCGTCAGAACGATGATGGCGAGGCCCCAGCTCCCCACGTACTCGTGGATGAAGACCAGGAGCTGGACGATGTAAAGCGACAGCCGCCCCAGGATGTTGGGCCGGAACAGGCCGGGAAGGCCGAGGTAGCCCTCCTGGTAGTAACGCACCAGCTCGTTCCGGCCGGTGTAGTACTCGGCCTGGAACGAGGCCTGGCCGGCGCTGCCCAGGGGCTTCACGAGGGCCACGCGGTCGGGCTGCAGGAACTCGGCCTGGATGTTCTCCGTGCCGGCGGCCGGCCGGAGCACGATAGCGTCGCCGTTGTTGTTGTTGTTGTTCTGAAGCGATGCGTAGCTCGGGGCGGCGAAGCCCTTGCCGGCCGGCGGCGAGAGCGTGAAGTCCGATCCGTGACCGATCTTCACCACAGGGCTGGCGGTCCGGCCGATCCCGGGGGTGACGAGCGCCACCGTCGGCGGCGCGCCCCCGCTCGAGGCGCCGCCGGCGCTGCCCGACCCCGCCGCACCGGCCGCGGCGCCCGCCGCGGGCTGCACGCTCACCTTCACGTTGACGTGCTCCCGGATCGCGCTGACCGTGACGACGCGCTCCACCTGGTAGTCGCCGGCACGGAAGTGGAAGGTGCCGACCAGGGTGATCTTGCTGGTGCGCTGCCAGCTCCCGCTGGCGTCCTGCGGCACGCGGTAGGCCCCGTCGATGAACACGGCTCCGCCGGGGATGCTCGACTCGAACGGGATCAGGTTCTGGCGCCGGTCGATGGGGTAGTCGTTGTAGGTCTGCCCCTTCTGCGCCTTGGCGTAGGCCGCCACCAGCTCGCCGGCATCGTCGAAGAACAGGTCGACGCCCTTGGTGGGGATGCGCGTCAGGGTGGTGTCCTGGAGCCGGCACAGGAACGACGGGTCGGCCGCCTTGCAGGTGGCCGTCACCTTGTCGAGGTTCTTGAAGTCGGAGACCTTGAAGTCGTTCGCGCCGAAGACGATGCGGGCTTGCGCGACGCCGGAAACGAGCGCCGCGAACAGGAGCAGCGCCAGGGTCAGTGTGCGAGCGGTCTTCAAGATGCCTCCGTGGGAGTCTCCGTGCGCGGCCTCCCAGGCCGCTCGAGCCCGTCCGCCCGGGGATCGGTCAGCAGCCGAGGGGGTACGCTCGCAGCGCCGTGCGGTCGCCGGGCAGGAGCTGTCTGCGAACGTGGCGGCACCGGGTCGAGGCCACCGGGGTGCAGGGGGTGGCACTTCAACACGCGGCGCACCGCCAGGTAGCCGCCCTTGAACACGCCGTGCACCTCGATCGCCTCGATGGCGTAGGCGCTGCAGGTGGGATGGAAACGGCAGCTCGGCGGCCCCTTCAGCGGCGAGAGGAAGCGCCGGTAGAAACGGATCGGCGCCGTCAACAGGCGGCGGGCGAGGCGGCTCACGTGAGCCGCGCCCTGCCCAGGGCTCGTGCCAGCGACGCCTTCAGCTCCCAGTAGTCGACCTCGGCCGCCGACGGTCGTGCGATGACCACCAGATCGAACGAGGCCTCGCCGGCGTGGCAGGCCTCGGGCCGCACGCCGTCGGCCAGCAGGACACCCAGCGCCTCGCGCAGACGGCGGCGGACGCGGTTGCGGACGACCGCTTTGCCCACCTTGCCGCTCACCACGATGCCCACCCGCACCTCACCGTGCTGTGCAGGACGCCAACGCAGACTGAGATGCTTCGCGCCACTGGAACGCCCCTTGCGTAGTCGCTGGAAGGCTCGGTCCCCCTTCAGCGAACGAAGGACCGAAACCGGCGTCAGCGATCGGATACCGACAGGCGTTTGCGTCCCTTGGCACGGCGGCGCTTCAGGACGTTGCGGCCCCCGGGGGTCGCCATGCGGGCGCGGAAGCCGTGCGTCTTGGCGCGCTTGCGCTTGTTCGGTTGGTACGTGCGCTTCATTCACGCTCTCCTTTTGGGAACCCGCCGCTCCGCCGAAGCGGGAATCGCGGCGTTCAGCCCACAGGGGCCCCTGTTCGGCTCTGGCAATCCGGTGGGCCGCTGGCGGAGCCTGACGGTCCGCCTGAACGGTCAAGCCGTAAGAGCATAGCACAGCGTTCCCGGCCTCGCCAACACGCCGCGCCGCGCCGGCACGCCTAGGCGCGCCGGTTCGCCCGCGCGTACGCCAACCGCGCGATGGCAGTGTCCTGGACGCCCGTCCCCGTCAGGTCGCAGACGGTGATCTGTTCGTCCGACGTGCGCCCCTCACGCGTGCCCGCGAGCACCTCGCCCAGCTCGGCGACCCGCGCCTCGCTCACATCGACGCCGGCGGCCCGCGCGGCGCGCAACTCGCCGATCGCCAGGCCCTGGCTGCGGCGGTCGCTCACCACCACGTCGGCCCGAGCCAGCACGGCGGGCTCGAGCTCCTGTTTGTGCTCGGAATCCGACCCCATGGCCGTGACATGCACCCCCGGTTGCAGCCACTCGGCCTCGAGGATGGGCTCGGTGGCCGGCGTGGTGGTGAGCACCAGGTCGCTCCCGGCCACCGCGCGCTCGGCCTCCTCCACCGCCTCCACGGGGATGCCGAGCGAGGCGCTCATCTCGCCGGCGAGGCGCTCGGCCTCCGCGCGACGGCGCGCCCACACCAGCGCCCGCCGCGGCCTGCGCACCAGCAGGAGGGCACGGAGCTGCCAGCGCGCCTGCGCGCCCGCCCCCAGCACCGCCGCCGTGTCGATGTCGGCACGCGCCAGCGCGTCCGCCGCCACCGCGCCGGCCAGCGCCGTGCGCACGTCGGTGAGGTAACCGTTGTCGAGCAGCACGGCGCGCGGCACGCCCGTCTCGGCGCTCAAGAGCACCATCAGCCCGCTCGACGTCGGCAACCCGCGCCCGGGGTTGTCGAAGAAGCCGGACGACATCTTCACCGCGAAGCTGTCCAGGCCGCGGAGGTAGGCGCCCTTCACGTCCACCTCGCCGCGGTGCTCGGGCACGTCGATGCGCATCACCGGTGGCTGCACGGCGTCGCCCGCCGACAGGCGCCGCAGCGCCTCGCGCACCGCGTCGAGGCCCTCGACGTCCAGATCGACCAGCGCCCGGATGGCGTCCTCGCGAACGACCTGCACGCGGGCGCGCCCGTCCCGCGCGGCCTCGTTCGGGTCGCGTTCGCTCATGGGTGGTCCTCTCCGCCGGATGCCGCCGGCTCCGTCGCGCCCTCGTCCGCCGCCCCGGCCTCGCCGATGATGGCGAGAAAGCGCTCGGGGTCGATGTTGCCGCCCGAACACACGACCGCCGTCGGACCCTCCAGCTCGGGCAGCGCGCCCTCCAGCAGGGCCGCGATCCCCACGGCCGCGCCGCCCTCCAGCACCTGCCGCTCCTGCAGGAAGGCGAAGCGCATGGCGCGCGCGATGGCGTCCTCGCTCACCAGCACGACGTCGTCGACCAGCTCGCGCACCATCGTCAGGGTGTAGCGGTTGCGTTCGCCGATGCCGCCCTGCAGGCTGTCGGCGAGCGTCGGCTCCTCGGGCGTGGGCACCGGCCGGCCGGCCCGGAGGCTGCGCGCCATGGCGGCGCCGCGCTCCATCGATACGCCGACGACGCGCACCGCGGGATCGGCCGATTTGACCGCGAGCGCCACGCCCGCGATCAACCCGCCCCCCGACAGCGGCACCACGACCCGCTCGAGCGCGGGTAGCTCCTGTACGATCTCCAGGCCGACGGTGCCCTGCCCCGCGATGACCGCGGCGTCGTCGAAGGGGTGCACCAGGGTGAGGCCGCGCTCCTCGACGAGCTCGCGGGCGCGCACCTCGGCGTCGTCCTGGCTGTCGCCGGCGATCACGAGCTCGCAACCCGTGGCGCGCAAGGCGGCGATCTTGTCCTCGGGGACGCGCCCCGACACGCACACCGTGGCGCTCACGCCGAGCCGCCGCGCCGCCGTGGCCACGGCGCGGCCGTGGTTGCCGGTGGAGACCGCGATCACCCCCCGCGCGCGCCTGCCGGCGTCGAGCGAGGCCAGGGCGTTGGCGGCGCCGCGCGCCTTGAAGGCGCCGGTGAGCTGGAGGTTCTCCAGCTTCAGGTGCACCGGGCCGCCGGCAACGGGCGCCAGCGCGGCGCTCTCGACCAGAGGCGTACGCCGCACCACGCCCTGCACGGCGCGGGCGGCCGCGAAGACGTCGCGGAGCGTGGGCCGGTCCACGCCCCGCGCCTACCGCAGCGGGATGCCGTCGTTCGGCATGCGCCGCTCGAGCACCCGTACCAGCCAGGAGCTGAAGATCGTCAGGACCAGGAACAGGCCGCCCACCATCGACAGCGGGACCAGGTAGCGGAAGGTGCGGTCCCCGATGATGGTCGCCAGGTTCAGCATCTCCAGCACCGTCACGGCCGACAGGATGGGGGTGTCCTTGAGCATCGACACCAGGTAGTTGCCGAGCGCCGGGATCACACGTGGGACGGCTTGAGGCACCACCACGTCGCGGTAGACCAGCCAGGTCGGCATGTTGAGCGCCAGCGACGCCTCCCACTGGCCGCGGGGCACGGCCTCGAGGCCGGCCCGGTACACCTCCGAGGTGTAGGCGCTGTACTGGACCCCCAGCGCGATGGCGCCGGTCATGAAGGCCGGCAGCACGATGCCGTAGTTGGGCAGCACGAAGTAGAGGAAATAGAGCTGCACCAGCAGCGGCGTGTCGCGCACGAACTCGACGATGAAAGCGACCGGCCAGGAGACGATCTTGAGCGGCACGGCACGCAGCAGCGCGAAGATCATGCCGAGGAACAGCGCGACCAGGAAACCGAGCGCGGTCGCCTCGATGGTGATGATCATGCCGCGCAACAGGATGGGGATGATGGACACTGCGAACGCCCAGTCGGTACTGGTGTTCCAGTGGATGCCGAACATCATGAGCGTGCCCTCGCAGCGGTCACGCCGACGCGGTTCGCGATGGCGCGTTCGAGCCAGCGCATGGCGACCATCAGCACCAGCGCCATGGCGAAGTACATCAGCAGCGCGAGACTGTAGATCGGCACCGTCTCCAGGGTCAGGTTGCGCACGTTCTGGGCACGGAAGGTCAGGTCGCTCAGGGTGATCAGCGAGACCAGGGCGGTGTCCTTGAGGTTCTGCACGACCAGGTTGCCGAACGGCGGCATCATCTCCACCAGCGCCTGCGGCAGGACCACGTTCCAGAGCGTATGGCGGCGTGGGAAGTTGAGGGCCACCGCCGCCTCGTACTGGCCGGTGGGCACCGCGAGGATGGCGCCGCGCACGACCTCGGCGCCGTAGGCCCCGATGTTGAGGCCGAGCGCCAGGACGCCCGCGAGGGTGGCGCCCAGGCTCACGCCCAGCAGCGGCAGTGCGTAGTAGAGCCAGAACATCTGCACCAGCAGGCTGGTGCCGCGAAAGACTTCCACATAGACGATCGAGAGGATGCGCGCCGGCCAGAAGCGCGATAGCTTGCCGATCCCGGCCGCGAAGGCCATCACGCCTCCGAGAACCGTCGACATCAGCGCCAGTTCGGCCGTGACCCGCGCGCCTTTGAGCAACGGCGGCAACAGGGTGCTCAGGTCCATGCCCGTTCTCCCCCTTCCCAGGGGTAGCGCGTGCGCCTGGGGCCTCGCCCGGCCGCCGGGGTCCGAAGCCGGACCTGGCGGCCCTCCGACACGACAACGCGCCTCGCGAGGAGGCGCCTGGAGGGGCGGGAGGGCGTCACGGCGTGAAGAAAGATAGGGGGGTGGGTGGGAGCCTCCAGGCTCCCACCCACCCGATCAGCAGCGGTTACTGTCCGCTGCACAGCTCCTGCGTGGTCTTCGCGAGGGCCTGCTGAACGTCGCCCTTGCTCAGGCCGTAGCCCGTGAGGATCTTCTCGTACTCGGGCGTCTGCTGGAAGGCTGCGAGCGCCTTGTTGAAGGCGTCGCGGAACGCGGTGTTGTCCATGTTGAACGTGAACCCGCCCCAGCTGCGAACGGCCTTGCCGTTCACGACCGGGTCCGTGAAGGGCTGCGCCGGCTCGACCTTGTCCGACTTGGCCGCCAGCTGCTGAACCGTGAGACCCGTACCGGCGTAGGCGTCGATGCGGCCGGTCGTGACGGCCGAGAGCGCGTCGGCGTTGGCAGGAATGGTGACGAGCTGACTGTCGGGGATGCCCATGGCATGCGCGAAGTCGAGCTGGTCGGCGCCGGACACGATCCCCATCTTGAGGCTCGAGTTGTCGACGAAGTCCTGGTAGCCGTGGATGTTCTTGGGGTTGCCGGCGGCCACCATCAGGCCCTCACCGTAACTGGAGTTGGGCTTCGAGTAGATCACCTGCTGGCAACGCGCCGGAAGGATCGCCTGGCTGGCGGCCGCCATGTCGAAGCGGTTGGCCTTGAGGCCGGGGATCAGCGAGCCGAACTCGGTGACGGTCCACTGGATGTCGGTGATGCCCATGGTCTTGAGCACGGCAGTGGCAACGTCGGGGGCGATCCCCTTGGCGTCGCCGTTCTGATCCATGTAGCCGTACGGGATCTCGTTGGCGGTCGCGATGCGGATGTAACCCCGCTGTTGAATCTGCTGCATCAGGTCGCCCTGGGCGAATGCCAGCGCGCCGATCAGGGCAGCGAACAATGTCAACGTCAGGGCTTTCAGCGTACGGTTGGCCATGGTTCCTCCTTGCGTCATCGAACGTCGTTCACGCTGGCACGTGGCCACGTGCCAGCGCCTTCGCGGCGTATCCGGAAGGCGCCCGGGGGCGCCAGACCGGTGCCGGTCGGGCGGCCGCGGCCCGCGCGTGTGCGCGAGGCCTCGGCTCCTGACGGCGGCTCCTCGATCATCGCTTCACGTCCTTCCCGTGGCCGGGGCGTTCCCCGGCAACTCGTGGCGGCCGCGCACCCCGCGCGGCTGCCGATCACCCGGGTTCAGTGCTCCAGCACTGCCTTCAGGAAACTCTGCGTTCTGGGGTTCTCGGGGTTGCTGAAGATCTTGGATGGGGGGCCCTCCTCCGCGACCTGCCCGGCGTCGAAGAACACCACCCGATCGGAGACGTCGCGTGCGAACCCCATCTCGTGCGTCACGATCAGCATCGTCATGTTGGTCTCGTGGGCGAGCTGACGGAGGATCCCCAGCACCTCGCCCACCAGCTCCGGGTCGAGCGCGGAGGTGACCTCGTCGAACAGCATCAGGTCCGGGTCCATGGCCAGCGCGCGGGCGATGGCGACGCGCTGCTTCTGGCCGCCCGAGAGCTGCGACGGGAAGGCCTTGAACTTGTCGCCCAGGCCCACCATGTCGAGCAGCTCCTTGCCCCGCTTCTCGGCGTCGGCACGCGGCACCCCCTTGACGTGGATGGGCGCCTCCGTGACGTTGCGCAGCACGCTCATGTTGGGGAACAGGTTGAAGTGCTGGAACACCATACCGATGCGGTTGCGCACCTGCCTGAGCTGGCTCTCGGGAGCGGGCAGGACCTTGCCGTCCACCTCGCGGTGCCAGAGCGGGTCGCCCCCGACGAAGACCTTGCCGCCGTCGGGCTTCACCAGCGTCATCAGGACCCGGAGGATGGTGGTCTTGCCCGAGCCGCTCGGCCCCACGATGGCGACCTTCTCCCCGGAACGCACGGTGAAGTCGAGGTCGTGCAGGACTGTCAGCGAACCGAAGGACTTACGCACCTTCTCGAAGCGCACCATCGGCTCCGCGTTCGCCAGGGTCTCGGCCCGGGCGGCCTCGTCGTGTTGGCCTGCCTCGCTTCCGGTCGTCACTGCCACGGGTCCCTCCTCATGCGTTCGCGCAACGGGCGTCAGCGCAATGCGAAGCTCGCGAGCTTGAGCTCGGTCATCTCTTGGACGGCGTACCGCACGCCTTCTCTCCCAAGGCCGGAACCTTTCACGCCGCCGAACGGCATGGCGTCGATGCGGTAGTCGGTGCTGTCGTTCACCATCACGCCTCCGTAGTGGAGTGCGGAAACCGCGCGATGCGCGGTGTCGAGGTCGTGCGTGAACACTGCGGCCTGAAGGCCGTAGTCGACGTCGTTCGCTACGCGAACCGCCTCGTCCAGGTCACGGAAGCCCTGAAGCAGCGTGACCGGACCGTACACCTCGTCGTGAGCGAGGCGGCTGGCAGCCGGCACACCTTCGAGCAGCGTCGGCTCGAAGTGCGTGCTTTGGTGGCCACCCCCGGTGAGGAGGCGGGCTCCAGAGGTCCGTGCCTCTTCTACCATACTCGCGATCCGCTCCACGTTGCCCGTGTCGATAACGGGCCCCATATCCGTGGCCTCATCGAGCTTCGGGCCCATGTTCAGCGCTTCCGCGCCGGCGACCATGCGCTCGCGGACCTCGTCGTACACATGTTGATGGACCAGGAGGCGTTGCACGTGCAGGCAGTTCTGGCCGGCGGCCCAGAACGCTCCCGAAACGATCGCCGGCAGCGCCGCGTCCAGGTCCGCGTCGGGCATGACGATGGTGGGCGCGTTGCTGCCGAGCTCCATGCTGTAGCGCTTGAGCCCGCCCGCACGCACGATGGCCTCGCCCGTCTCCCTGCCGCCGGTGAACGACACCACGCGCACCCGCGGGTCGCGCACCAGCGCGTCACCGACGACGCTGCCGCGGCCGGTGACGACCTGCAGCACGTCCGGAGGAAGGCCGCTCTCGAGCAGCAGCGCGGCGAGCTTGAGGGCACTGAGCGGCGTCTTCGAGTCGGGCTTGAGCACGACGGCGTTGCCCGCGGCGAGCGCCGGCCCCACCTTGTGCGCGACGAGGTTCAGGGGATCGTTGAAGGGCGTGATGGCCGCCACGATGCCCACCGGCTCCGGAACGTAGTACCCGAAGCGCCCCTCGCTGCCGGGACGCTGATCGAAGGCCAGCGTCTCCCCCGACAGCCTCCGCGCCTCCTCGGCGCTGAGGCGCAGCGTGTCGACCGCGCGGTTCGCCTCCTTGCGCGCCTCGCGGATGGTCTTGATCCCCTCCCGGGCGATCAGCCGGGCGAACGCCTCCTGCTCACGCTCGAGGCGTTGCGACGCCTCCATCAGCACCGCCATGCGGCGGTGCGTCGGGAGCGCGCGAGCCAGCGCCGCGCCGCGCTCGGCCGCGGCCAGCGCACGCTCCATGTCGTCGGTGGTGGCCTGCGGGACGGTGTCGATGACGCTCTCGTCGTCGGGGTCCACGACCTCGATGACCGCGTCGCGCACCACCCATTCGCCCGCCAGCAACATCTCCATGGCTCAGCGCCTCCCGCCACCGCGCAGGGCGATGAGGTCCTCGACGAGCGCGTAGCCGGTGGCGAGCCGGCCCGCCCCGGGACCGACGATGGTGACGTCGTCGAGCAGATCGGTCGTGAAGGTGCAGGCGTTGGTCGGGCCGCCGATCCCCGCCAGCGGGTGCGACAGCGGCACGCGTTGCGGCCCCACCCGCCCCGTGACGCTGCCGTCGGCGGCGCGCTCGACGCTGCCGAGCAGCTTCCAGCGTTCGCCCGCCGCCGTGGCGGCCTCGACGTCGGCCGGCGTGATGGAACGGATCCCGCGGCGCTCGACGTCGTCCATCGTCAGCGGCGCCTCCATCACCAGGTTGGCCAGGATGACCACCTTCCCAGCGGCGTCGATGCCGTCGACGTCGCCGCTGGGATCGGCCTCGGCGTAGCCCTCGCGTTGCGCCTCGGCCAGGGCGGTGTCGAAGTCGAGCCCGGCTTCCATGCGCGTGAGGATGTAGTTGGTGGTGCCGTTCAGGATGCCCTGGATGCGACGGACCCCGGCCCCCGCCAGCAGCCCCGCGCCCAGCGCAAGGGTGGGCGTTCCGCTCATCACCGTGCCCTCGACGCCGATGCCGGCGCCGTGCTCGGCGCCGAGGCGACGCAGCTCGGCGAAGCGCAGCGCGATGGGCCCCTTGTTGGTGGTCACCACGTCCATGCCGCGCGACAGCGCCTCGCGCACGTGGGTGAGCGCGGGCTCGCCGGTCTTCAGGTCGGTGAAGCTGAGCTCGGCGAC
>Ga0102956_1000670_pt1 | contig 12035 bp, 7 predicted proteins | sample SalPonF2_A_D2_MG_FD_84515 | JGI IMG/M metagenome (GOLD analysis project Ga0102956, IMG submission 84515) | Salt pond soil microbial communities from South San Francisco under conditions of wetland restoration - Salt Pond MetaG SF2_A_D2_MG ...
GAAGTTGCCGAACGAACGATGATGGATAAGGTGGCCGTCAGTCGTGCGGTGACCAAGCTCATCAAGGGCGGTCGAATTGATCGCGAGTTTGCCGACGCAGACAAACGCCGTTCGATCCTGAACCTGTCTGAAGAAGGCAAGAAACTCCACGATGAAATCGCCGAGCTTGCGCTGGGATTCGAGCGCGACCTGCTCGAAGGCTTGTCACCCGAGGAACTCGAGCAGCTCAACACCATCATGGAACGCCTGATGGCGCGCGCGCGACTGATTGGCAACCCCTAGAGTTCGGTCCGTACGCGCAGGAGTTCCGGAAAGAACTCAATATCCAGCGCCTTTTTCAGAAATTCCACACCCGACGAACCACCGGTTCCGGTCTTATGACCGATGATCCGTTCCACCGTCTTCATGTGATGGAAACGCCAGAACTGGAAGTTATTGGCTATATCCATGAGCGCCTCGCAGGTCTCGTAGCGCGTCCAGTGACTGGTCCTGTCCTCATAGATTGAGCGCAATACCTCGACGACTGCGTCATCATCTTCACGCAACGTGCTGAAGTCCCTATTCAGCACGTGCTCGGGAATCGGCATGTTCCGGCGCGCAAGGTGCATCAGGAATTCCTCGTAAAGGCTCGGTGCCTCCAGCGCTTCGGTAAGCCGCGCGTGCCACTCCGGCTGATGTTTGTAGTACGGCATCATTCGCCGGCTTTTGTTGCCGAGTGTGAACTCGAGGATACGATACTGGGCTGACTGGAATCCTGAGGCCTTGCCGAACACATGGCGAAATTCAGCGTATTCGCTGGGCGTCAGCGTATCGAGCACCTTCCACTGGTTGTACAGCTGATTCTGGACATGGCGAACACGAGCCAGATTCTTGACGGCCTGCTGAAGTCTGTCAGCCCGCAGGTACCGAATAGCACCGCTTACTTCGTGAATGACGAGTTTGATCCATAACTCCGCGACCTGGTGCTGAATGATAAAAAGCATCTCGTCATGGTGCGGTGGATCACTGAGCGGAATCTGCGCAGACAAGAGCCGATCGAGCTGCAGATAGCCCGTGTAATCGTTATCACGAGACAGATCGGAGTGAATCGTTTTTTCCAGCTGTCTTTTTTTCATTTTAATCGATCGAATGGTTGTATCAGGCTGAGCATTGTAGGCTAAAATCCCGGCTTTCGGGCCGCCTGTACCCATCGGGGCAAATGCAGTGACCACAAAAACGAACCGGCGTAGCTACGATGCTCGACAAGAGATCATCGACGCTATCCTCACGTCGCGCGCTACTTCACACATTCTCAAAAATAAATCAGACATCAAGCGGTACCTGAAGCAGTACTTTGTCAACGTGCCGTACGAGGATCTCGCCGGGCGCGATGCGGCCATCATGGCGCGTGTCGCTCTTGATCATCTGGAATTTGGTGCACAACGACGCCGTGGTGAGGCCTTGTTACGCATCTTCAACGCGAACGAAAAAGAGCATGGATATACGTCCAGCTTCACGTTCGTCGAAATGATCAACGACGACATGCCGTTCCTCGTCGATTCGGTTGCTGCCGCGATCAATCGCCAGAACCTTGGCGTTCACATCACCGTGCACCCGATCATCTCGGTAAATCGCCTCAATGGCGGCAAGCTGGTTGCAGTGACTAATCCTGACGACCCCGATGCATACTCGGAGTCATTCATCCGATTCGCAGTAAGCCGAACGACCGACGAAAAGGCGATCAAGGCACTGCGCAAGGCCATCGTCAAGACACTAAGGGACGTGCGGCTCGCTGTACGTGACTGGGGCGAAATGCGCCAGCGCATGCGTGAGACCAGAGACCTGATAGAAAACGGCCCAATAGGCGTTGACCCGCTGCTGCGTAAGGAGACCCAGGCACTTCTGGACTGGATGGTCGACGAGCACTTTACGTTTCTGGGCTACCGCGAGTACACGCTGTCGAAGCGCGGCAAGCAGACTTATCTCAATGTAGTCGACGGCAGTGGTCTCGGGATTCTCAGCAGCAAGAGCAGTTCGGCAAAAGAAATTGAGCTGACGGCCGAGATGCAGCGGCTTGCTCGATCGCGAGACTGGTTGATCCTGACCAAGGCGAATTCGCGTTCGACGGTGCATCGCTCGGCGTTTCTCGACTATGTCGGCGTCAAGATTTATGACGAGGAAGGAAATCCGATTGGCGAGCGGCGTTTTATCGGGCTACTGACCTCGATCGCGTATAGCGAAAGCCCGAGGAATATCCCGTTGTTACGGCACAAGGTACGCAAAATATTCGAGCGTGCCCATGTAGAAGAAGTCGGCCACCGCGGCAAAGCCCTCCTCCATATCATCGAAACCTATCCCAGAGAAGAGCTGTTCCAGAGCTCGATACAGGATCTGACTCGCACGACGGTTGGCATTCTCAATCTGCAGGACAGGCTACGTGTCAGGTTGTTCCTGCGGCGCGATGCATTTCGACGGTTCTTTTCCTGCCTCGTATTCGTGCCGAAGGAAAAATACACAACGGCCATTCGCCGCAAGATTGAAGCACTTCTGCTCGATGCCTTCGGCGGGGTCTCTACAGACTCAGCCGTGCAGATCTCGGAATCGGCCCTGGCCCGCGTGCACATCATCGTTCGCACGCCCGACAGCAAACGACCACGCATCAGTATCAACAAGATCGAGCGGAAACTCGAACAACTCCTGGTGACCTGGTCGGAAAAGCTGAGTTGCGAACTTCTAGCGTCGTTCGGCACCGATGAAGGCGAAAAACTATTTCAATCCTACGGCACTATTTTTTCCGCCGGCTACCAGGCAGACACCACACCGGCGGAAGCATGTGGTGACATTCGCACTATTAATGACATGCTCAGCAACGGGATTGAGCGCAGCGTAGATCTCTACTCAGCAGATGACGTTGAGCCGGGGGACATGCGCTTCATCGTATATAGCCTGCATCATCCCATTGCGTTGTCCGACGCCCTTCCCATTCTCGAAGAAATGGGCTCCGCGGTATACACAGAACGTCCGTACGAAGCGACGTTGCAGTCCGGCGAATCTTTCTGGATCCAGGACTTCAACCTGCGCCACGAAAGCGGTGCTTCCGTTGACGTAGAGGCAGTGTCGGATCGATTCGAAGAATGCTTCATGGCCGTGCTCAATGGTGACGCCGAGAACGACGGCCTGAATCGCTTGATTGTCAGCGCCGAACTTAACTGGCGGCAGGTCGCGCTACTGCGCTGTTATGCGAAGCATATTCTCCAACTGCGCCTGCCGTTTAGTCAGTCCTACATGGAAGATGTCCTCGTGGCGCATTCCCACCTGGCGCATGCGCTGGTGAGACAGTTCGAGTTGCAGTTTGACCCGAGTGTCGCGAAGTCCAGGCGCAAGCGTGAACTGCAAGACGTTTGCGCCAAGGTCAAGCGGGGACTCTCAAAGGCTCGCAACGTTGATGAGGACCGCATTCTGGCGGCATTCGCCGGTGGCATTGACGCGACCTTGCGCAGCAATTATTTCCAGACCGTCGACGGCAAGCCGAAGAACTATATTTCGATCAAACTCGATCCGGCGCGACTGCCGGAAGTGCCGCTGCCGAGGCCCAAGTATGAAATCTTCGTGTATTCACCCGAGGTCGAAGGTGTGCATCTGCGTGGCGGCGATATCGCACGCGGCGGGCTGCGCTGGTCCGATCGTCGCGAGGATTTTCGCACCGAGGTTCTCGGCCTGATGAAAGCGCAGGTGGTCAAAAATACGGTAATCGTCCCGACAGGCGCCAAAGGCGGGTTCTTTCCGAAACGAGCCCCGGTCGATGATCGCAAGGCGATTTTTGCCAACGGCGTGCATTGCTACAAGCAGTTCATACGCGGCTTGCTCGACATAACAGACAACGTCGTCGACGATGAAGTCGTTACACCGGAGGGCGTCATTCGTCGAGACGGCGATGACCCATACCTGGTTGTCGCCGCCGATAAAGGTACGGCGAGTTTTTCCGACATTGCGAACGGCCTGTCTGCCGAATACGGATTCTGGCTGGACGATGCCTTTGCATCGGGCGGGTCAGCTGGCTACGACCACAAGGTGATGGGCATTACCGCACGCGGCGCGTGGGAGGCAGTCAAGCGCCACTTCCATGAGCAGGGCCTGAATACGCAATCAGACCCGTTTACGGTGGTGGGCATTGGCGACATGAGCGGTGATGTATTCGGCAACGGTATGTTGTTGTCGAAGACGATCAAACTCGTGGCTGCCTTCAATCACCGCCGTATTTTCCTCGATCCCGATCCGGACATGGCGGCGAGTTACAAGGAGCGCTTGCGCCTGTTCCGTAAAGCCGGCTCGACCTGGGACGACTACAACGAAAAACTGATCTCCAAGGGTGGCGGCGTATTCTCGCGCCAGGCGAAGACAATCCGAATCAGCAATGAAGCACGCAAGATTCTCAAAATCGAGGATAAATCGCTGCAGCCGGACGAACTGATTCGCGCCATTCTGAAAATGCCTGCAGACCTGCTCTGGAACGGCGGCATCGGCACCTACGTAAAGGCCAGCAGCGAGGGTAATTCCGACGTCGGTGACCGCAGTAATGACGCAGTACGCGTCAATGCAGACGAACTGCGTTGCAGGGTTATCGGTGAAGGTGGCAACCTTGGACTCACCCAGCGAGCCCGTGTCGAGTTCAGCATGAATGGCGGGCGGATAAACACCGACTTCATCGACAATTCAGGTGGCGTCGACAGCTCGGACCGGGAAGTCAATATCAAGATTCTTCTCAGTGCCGTTGCCAAACAGAGAAGCATGTCGCGCCAAAAGCGCAATGGGTTGCTCGCATCGATGACCGATGACGTTGCGAATCTTGTATTGCGCAACAACTATCTTCAGACCCAGGCCATCAGCATGAGTGAAATGGCGTCGGCGGAACGTCTCGACGAACTCGCGCGCCTGATCTCGGATCTCGAACGCAGCGGTGAACTCGATCGCGAACTCGAGTTTCTGCCTGACGAGAGTGAAATAGAGGATCGCCGCGTGCGCAAACACGGCCTGACGCGTCCCGAACTCGCAGTCGTGTTGAGCTACGCAAAAATCGACCTGTACAACGGGCTGATCGAGTCTGATGACACGCTCGAGGATTTCCTGCAGATCGACCCCCAACGCTATTTCCCCGACGTACTCAGGCACCGTTATGCCGACCTGATTCCTCATCACCGGCTAAGCCGGCAAATTCTCGCTACGCTGATCGCCAACGACATCGTCAATCGCATGGGTCCTGCCTTTGTCAAACGCACACAGGCGGACACGGGCGCCAGCATCATAACGGTTGCGCGAGCCTATGAAGTTGCGAGGATCATCTGTCGGGCAAGGCCGTTACTCAAAGAGATCGAGGCCCTTGATCACGTCATCTCGGCCAAGGCCCAGATACTCATGATGTTCGAAATAAGCCGCACGCTACGCCATGCCGGCTACTGGCTGATCGAGCAGCAAGGCAATGCAATCGACATCGTCCAGACCGTCGATCGGCTCAAGGATGGGATGGCAAAAGTCTACGCTCGATCGAACAGCTATGTGTCGAAGGCCAGCCGCGCCCGGATCGAAAAAGCCGAAAAAGAGTGGCTGGAGATGGGGGTGCCCGAGAAGCTGGCGAACAAGGTTTCGCTCCTGCTACTGACGCGAGCTGCACTCGACATCGTCGACCTCGCAGCCGACCGCAAACGCGATGTGCTGGAATCCGCTCGCTTGTATTCGACATTCAACGATGCGCTCAAATTGCATTTCCTGCTCAACTCCGCCGAAGACCTCGCGGTCAGCGGTCGTTGGCAGGCCATGGCTCGCAGCAACCTTCGTGAAGACTTCTACAAGCTGAGGCGGGACCTGGGCAACAAGCTGTTGACGAAACGCGGCACGCGCGACTCGCGCGATGTGGCCAAACGCTGGCTCGCCAAACACGAACACGAGGTCCGGCGTTTCACGGCCATGATTGAAGAGATGAAACTACGCGGCAACATCGATTTTGCTACGCTGTCGGTGGCAGCGCAGGAACTGCGCGATCTGATTTCAACCTGACAAAAGCATACGGAGCGATAATGGCCGGCAAACTCTTACTCTGCCGTCACGGTCAGAGTGACTGGAATTTGAAAAACCTGTTTACCGGATGGCAGGACGTTGACCTGACAGAAAAAGGCATCGACGAAGCTATTGCAGCCGGAAGACTCCTGCAGGAACTCGGTTACGATTTCGATATTGCGTACACGTCTGTCCTGAAACGCGCCATTCGAACCTTGTGGCACATTCTTGACGAGATGGACCTGATGTGGATTCCGGTCGTTCGGGACTGGCGCCTGAACGAACGCCACTATGGCGCGCTGCAAGGACTCAACAAGGCCGAGACAGCCGCGAAATATGGTGATGACCAGGTGCACATCTGGCGCCGCAGCTACGATATCCCGCCACCAGAACTGGAACCGGATGACGAGCGTCACCCGAGATTCGATCCGCGCTATGCAGGCATCGAGGGTCTTCCGGGTGCGGAATCCCTGAAGCTGACCCTCGAACGCGTACTCCCCTGTTGGACCGATGTCATCGCGCCGGATTTGAAAGCAGGAAAGAACGTGCTGATCGCGGCGCACGGCAATAGCCTGCGCGCGCTGGTCAAGATGCTGGATGAAGTGTCCGACGAAGAAATAACGGGATTCAACATTCCAACGGGCATCCCGCTGGCGTACGAACTCGACGACGACCTGAAACCAACCTCACGAGAATTCCTGGGGGACCCCGAGGCTGTTGCCAAGGCGGCTGCCGCGGTGGCCGCACAGGGCAAGGCCAAGTGATCTACACGCTCGGTGATCGCGCCCCCGAGTTCGAGGGCGCCGGTCACTTTGTTGCGGACAGCGCATCAATCATTGGCAGCGTCCGCCTCAAAGACAAGGCCAGTATCTGGTTCAATTGCGTGCTGCGCGGAGACAACGACTGGCTGGTTGTCGGCGAACGCAGCAACATCCAGGACGGATCTGTTCTGCACACTGACCCGGGCATCAAACTTGTCGTCGGTGACGGCGTTACAGTCGGGCACAAGGTCATGTTGCACGGCTGCGAAATCGGGAATGACTCACTGATTGGTATCGGTAGCACGGTGCTCAATGGCGCGAAGATTGGTAAGAACTCTCTCGTAGGCGCGCACGCACTCATCACGGAAAACAAGGTTTTCCCGGATGGCTCCCTGATATTGGGTGCGCCTGCCAACGTGGTTCGCGAACTTACCGACGAAGAGCGTGCGCTCATCCGCCGCTCGGCGGCCGTCTATGTCGACAATGCGGAGAGGTTCAGCAAGTCATTGAATCGGCTGTAGGACTGGCCGGCTACGCTTGTTTCCTCGGGTCTGACCGTTCGCGAACCTTGCTCGGATCCAGAACCCGAACGAGGCCTTCCTGCGTCGTGGACGCAACCATCGTTCCATCCTGCCGGTAAAATTGACCGCGCGTGAATCCGCGCGCACCTGACGCATTGGGGCTTTCCATCGAGTACAGCAGCCATTCGTCCATGCGGAACTCACGGTGAAACCAGAGCGCGTGATCCAGGCTGGCGAGGATGACATTGCCGCGCGTGAACGGCAGGGCATGCGGCAAGGTTGAGGTTGCGAGCAACTCGAAATCAGACACGTAGGCCAGAAGGTTTTGATGTAACGCGTTGTCATCGGGCATCCGATCAACGGCCCGGATCCAGACGTGCTTCTCAGCCGGCCGTTTTTTTGGCTCATCGAAATTCGACTGTTCGACCGGACGAAAATCGAAGGGCCGCTGGTCCGTCATGAAGCGGCGCAGTTTGACCGGTATCTTGTCGAGCTTGTCGGCTGCCAGGTGCGTCAGGTCCTTCAGTCCCTCCGGCGCAGGTACGTCAGGCATTTGTGCCTGGTGCGACAAGCCATCTTCCGGGTTCTGAAACGATGCCGCCAAGTTGAGTATCGGCCGCCCGTGCTGAATGGCGACGACGCGCCGATTCGAAAAACTGCCGCCGTCACGGGCGCGATCGACTTCGTAGATGATCGGCGCGTTCATATCGCCGCGGCGAAGAAAATAGGCGTGCAGCGAGTGCGCTATCCTGCCCTCTACCGTGCGCTGAGCGGCCGACAGGGCCTGGCCCAGCACTTGCCCGCCGAACACCTGTGGGCTGCCGATATCGCGGCTCTCGCCGCGGAAAATGTTCTCCTCGATACGCTCCAGGCCGAGCAGCGTAATCAAGTCATCGAGAACAGGGTGCATCAGTGACCCATGCGGCCACCGTCAACCGCCACGCCGGTGCCGCTGACAAATACAGCATCATCGCTTGCCAGGAACAGCGCGACCTTCGCGATATCGATAGGCTCGCCTAGCCGGCGGGCCGCGGAACTTTTAATGCAATGATCGCGCAATGCCTTGTCCTTACGAAAAGCCGCACGACTTTCAGGCGTCATCACGGCACCAGGCTGAATGTAGTTTGCTGTAATTCCAAATTCGGCCGTCTCTACAGCGAGCGCGCGCGTCAGGTTGGCGAGATCCTGCTCCGCTCGGGCGCTGGCTTCGTCGGCATCCGCGGCAAAGAAGCTGCGCAGGAACCCGATGTTGATTATTCGCCCTGCTGGACTCGTCTTCATGTGTGGAAGGGCCGCACGACAGACAGCCATCGTCAACGTCGCTCTTGTCCTCAACACACGCTCGAGTACCTCGTCAGCCTTCGCGAGTGGCGCCTCCTGCTTGAGCAGGAAGTCGTTCACAACGATGTCGAGACCACCCAGTTTTGCGACGGCATCCTGCACCAATACGGCGAGCTGGTCAGGGTCCGTGAGATTCGCCACGTGGCCTGTTATGCCTTTCACCGACGCAAAGTGCTGCACGACGCCGCTGTTGCTCGTATCGGCCGCGATGACGGCCGCGCCGTGCTTGACCAGCGTTCTGGCTATTGCCTCGCCGATGCCATCAGCTGCATTGAGAACCAGTGCATTGAGTCCGTATAGGCGCATAGGGTCACCCATGGAAAATCCTCTGGACGGGGTATCTATTCAGGAAGCGCATAGTCGGCGAATTGCTTGCGTAATTCAATCTTCTTAATCTTGCCCGTCGCCGTATGCGGCAACTCGTCCACAAATGCAACGTCGGTCGGAATCCACCAGTCCGCCACCTTCCCTTTGAAGAAAGCCAGCAGTTCATCTTTAGACACATCATGCCCTTCGGCTTTCACGACGATCAGCAGCGGTCGCTCGGTCCATTTAGGGTGCGCCACACCGATGACGCCGGCTTCGGCCACGCCCGGGTGGCCCATCGCGGTATTCTCCAGCTCGATGGAGCTGATCCACTCGCCGCCGGACTTGATCACATCCTTGGTTCTATCCGTGATCGCCATGTAGCCTTGCGAATCGATGGTTGCGACATCGCCCGTGTCAAACCAGCCGTCATTCGTGTGCGCGCCGGCAACGCCCGCCAATTTGAAGTAGTCGCTGCAGACCCAGGGACCACGAACCTGCAGCGCGCCATACGCAACACCGTCCCAGGGTAATTCGTTTCCTTCATCGTCGACGATGCGAAGCTCGCAGCCGTAGACGCCACGGCCCGCTTTTGTGGCGAGATCGAGTTTCTCGTCGTCACTTAGGTTCTCGAGCCCGGATTTGAGTGTATTGACAGCCCCGATCGGGCTCGTCTCGGTCATGCCCCATCCCTGCCCGGCCTGCACGTCATGCACATCACGAAATTCCTCGATCATGGAACGCGGGACAGCAGCGCCGCCAATTACTGTCTTTTGCAATGATTTCATTACTTTATCATTTGCTCGACAGTATTGAAGCAGCGCCATCCAGACCGTCGGCACACCGGCTGCCAGCGTCACATTCTCGGATTCAATAAGTTCGAATAACGCTTCGCCATCACCCATTTTCGGACCCGGAAACACGATCTTCGCGCCGGTCATCAGCGCAGAGTACGGCAGGCCCCACGCATTGACGTGAAAGAGTGGAACGACAGGCAGAACGACATCAGTGCTGGATAGGCCGAGAACATCCGGCGCCACGCTGGCGTATGCATGCAAAACGGTCGAGCGATGATCGTAAAGGACTCCTTTGGGGTCGCCGGTCGTGCCCGAGGTATAGCAAAGCGCCGATGCCGTTCGTTCATCGAACTGCGGCCAATCGTAGTCTTCCGACTCTGCGGCAAGCATGGACTCGTAGCAGACGGCGTTGGGCAGCGAAGTTTTGGGCATGTTCGCCTCATCAGTCATCACGACAAATCCCTCGACATTGGCAATATGCGGCAACAACTTCTCCAGCAGCGGCACGAACATCAGGTCGGTGAAAACCCAGCGATCCTCAGCGTGATTGATAATGAAAATCAACTGCTCGGGAAAAAGCCGCGGGTTGATCGTATGGCAGACTTGCCCCGCGCCGCTTACCGCGTAGTAAATCTCGAGATGCCGGTAGTCGTTCCAGGCAATCGTGGCGACGCGATCACCGCGGTTGAGGCCCAGTCTGCCGAGCGCATTCGCGAGTTTCCTGGCGCGTTTCACGGATTCACGCATCGTGTAGCGGTGCCGCGGATTGTCCATCGTTACAGATACAATTTCGCGATCACCATGAAATTTCTCGGCATGCCCCGCAATCGATGAGATCAACAGGGGGGTGTCCATCATAAGTCCGTGCATCAGCGGCTCCTCAACGGCCAGATTATCCAAGCATAATCGCGTAACTTTTCATACGCTTATAACAGAATGCTGCAGCCCAAAACCATGTTATCCTTGGCGGTGATAATAAGCCAAATCCCAAGATAGGGGGGAGAAATGAAACCCGTTGGTACCAACATACTCAATCTCGGTCGTGCTATCGCATTGCCTTTGGTCGGCCTCGCCTTGGCCACACCTGCAGTTGCACAGGACGATGAGCCGCTTTTAGAAGAAATCGTCGTCGTCGCACAAAAACGCGAACAGAACATCATGGACGTCCCGGTGGCGATAACCGCTGTTACTGGCGCACAGATCGAAGCATCCGGCATCAAGGATGTATTCGACCTGCAACAAAACGTTCCCGGCCTGATTGTCGGCCGCAGCCAGACAGCCACGACATCCAACTTTGCGATTCGCGGCATCGGCAGCACATCGAACAACTTCGGTGTCGAATCTTCGGTAGGTCTCTACGTGGATGGTGTTTACCGTTCGCGCCAGAGCTCGATGATCAACGAACTCATCGATGTGTATGCGGCGGAAGTACTGCGTGGCCCGCAGGGCACGCTGTTCGGCAAGAACACGGCGTCCGGCGCCATTAACATTCGTACCGTTGCGCCCGACCCGGACACGCCCAATGCATTCGTCGAACTGACGGCTGGTGATCTTGACCTGCAGCGCATTTCGGCAGCCGGCAACATCAGGCTCTCCGACAACGCGGCTCTTCGCGCTACGGTGTTCAGCTCGCAACGCGATGGATACGTCGACAACTACACGTACGATTTCGGCGCACCATTTATTGGTGTCGAAAAGGACGTGTTCAATGATCGCAATCGCTGGGGCGCCCGCGTGCAGCTGGCGTACGATAACGACGACGACTTCAATTTGCGCCTGATCCTCGACTACGCCGAGATCGATGAAGTCTGCTGCGCCGGTATTTCGCGTGTTGATGCCCTGTTCGCGCAGGACGCCCTCACACGCGGAATTGTCGCGTTCGGATCCGACGCGGCCCGCTCGCTCGATCCCAGCCAGACCCTGGTTGGCACCACGTTCACGAACTTCCCTTACGAGGCCTTTCTTGGACCACTGCCCCCGACCGTCGTCCAGGGTGTTCGTTTCGAAGACTATGTCACGGCCCAGGATATTCTGCCGTCCTCGCAGAATGAGGACCAGGGCATCTCGCTGGAGATGAACAAGACGTTAGACAACGGCGTAACCCTTACGTCCGTTTCGGCTTTCCGCTCGTTCGACACCTATGACTATATCGACGTGGATTTCACTGACTCCGCGATCGCCGAGCGTTATAACGATGCCTCCCAGCATTCGTTCTCCCAAGAGCTGCGTTTTGCCGGTGAATTCGGCGAAAGCAGCAACTGGGTTGCCGGCGCCTACTA
>Ga0102956_1000672_pt1 | contig 12008 bp, 10 predicted proteins | sample SalPonF2_A_D2_MG_FD_84515 | JGI IMG/M metagenome (GOLD analysis project Ga0102956, IMG submission 84515) | Salt pond soil microbial communities from South San Francisco under conditions of wetland restoration - Salt Pond MetaG SF2_A_D2_MG ...
CTGCGGCGCCAGCACACCCGTGGCCATCAGGACGGTGAGCACCCCGGCGAAGACGAGATCGGCGCCCACACGCGTGAACACCAGGGCTGCCAGGGCTCCCAGAACCAGGAAGGCGGTCAGTGCTGCGGCCGCTGTCATCGCACGTTCAGGGCTTCCGGCCGTCGATCAACGAGAGCAGGTAGCGGCCGTAGCAGTTCTTGCGCATCGCGTCGGCCAGGCCCTCCAACGCTTCGGCGTCGATCCAGCCTTGGCGGTACGCGACCTCTTCGGGACAAGCGATCTTGAGCCCCTGCCGCGCTTCGACCGTCTCGACGAAGTTGGCCGCCTGCAGCAGGCTCTCGTGCGTCCCGGTATCCAACCACGCCATGCCGCGGCCGAGCACCTCCACGTGCAGCGCCCCCTCGGCTAGATAGCGAAGGTTCACGTCGGTGATCTCCAGCTCGCCGCGCGCCGAGGGTGTCAGCGCCCGCGCGAACTCGACGACGCGTGCGTCATAGAAGTAAAGCCCCGTGACGGCGAAGTGACTGCGGGGATCGGAAGGTTTCTCCTCGAGGCTGACGACGCGGCCGGCCTCATCGAACTCGACGACGCCGTAGCGCTCCGGGTCGCGCACGTTGTAGCCGAACACCGTGGCGCCGTCTTGGCGGGCAACCGCGTTCTTGAGCCGGCCCGTGAACCCGTAGCCGTAGAAGATATTGTCGCCGAGGATGAGCGCGACCCGGTCACCGGCGATGAAGTCCTCGCCGATCAGGAAGGCTTGTGCCAGCCCTTCGGGCCTCGGTTGCTCGGCGTAGGTGAGCTTCACACCCCACTGGCTGCCGTCGCCGAGGAGCTCGCGGAAGAGCGGAAGGTCGCGCGGCGTGGAGATCACCAGGATCTCCCGGATGCCCGCGAGCATCAGCACCGACAACGGGTAGTAGATCATGGGTTTGTCGTAGACCGGGAGGAGTTGCTTGCTGATGGCGAGTGTCGCCGGATAGAGGCGGGTGCCGCTTCCGCCGGCAAGGATGATGCCCTTCACCGCATGGTCCTCGAGGCGCCAGGCATCCATGGGGCCACCGGTGCCAGGGTCATGTCGTGCGACCCAGTCTTTCGAGCCCGTACCTACCTGCGGTGACGGTGGCGCACCAGGCGGCATGCCCGAGATACCACCGAACGGTGGCTCGGACGCCGTCCTCGAACGCCATCGATGGTGCCCAACCGAGCTCCGAACGAACCCTCGACGCGTCGACCGCATACCGGAAATCGTGCCCCGGTCGATCGGTCACCAAGGTGATCAGCTTGCGGTAGTCCTGGTCGGAGGGCACGAGCTCGTTCAGGACGCCGAGCACCGTGTGAACGACATCGAGATTGGTCCGTTCGCTGGACCCGCCGATCAGGTACGTCTCGCCAGGGCGCCCCCCGTCCAGGACGGACAACAATCCCGCCACGTGGTCCTCCACGTACAGCCAGTCGCGCACGTTGGAGCCGTCGCCGTATACGGGCACCGCCACGCCCGCCAGGGCCTTCAGGATCGTGAGGGGGATCAGCTTCTCGGGGTACTGGTAGGGGCCGTAGTTGTTGGAGCAGTTGGTGACGAGCACGGGGAGCCCATAGGTGTGCCCGTAGGCGCGGGCGAGATGGTCCGCGCCGGCCTTGCTGGCCGCATAGGGGGAGCGCGGCCGGTAGGGGCTTTCCTCGGTGAACGCTCCTTCCGGACCGAGGCTGCCGTAAACCTCGTCGGTGGAGACCTGCAGGAAGCGGAAGGCCTCGCGCGCTTCGCCGTCCAACGACGCGAAGTGCCGCCGCGTAGCGTCGAGCAGGCGTTGCGTTCCCAGCACGTTGGTGTGCACGAACGCCTCGGGGCCGTCGATGGAGCGGTCGACGTGGCTCTCCGCCGCCAGGTGGAGCACGGCGTCGGGTCGCTCCTCCTCGTAGAGGGCGCGCAGTCCGTTCGCGTCCGTGATGTCCAGCTCGACGAAGCGATGGTTGGGCGCGTCCTCGACGTCGGCGAGGTTCTCGCGGTGCCCGGCGTAGGTGAGCGCGTCGATGGTGACGACGCGCCGGTACCCGTCGTTCACCAACCGCCGGACGACGGCCGACCCGATGAAGCCCGCGCCGCCGGTCACGAAGATGGTCCTGTCCTTCACGTTCTGCCCCGTCCTCTCGTCCCCAGCCTACCTGTTCGTGCCCCTGACGCCCACGTCGTACGCGAAGCCGGAGTCGAGACTCGCGAGCGTCGGTAGGCCCTGGTCCTTCGCGGATACGATCGCGTCGCCCACGCCCCAGTCGATCCCGAGCGCGGGGTCGTCCCATCGGAGGCCGCCCTCGGCTCCGGGCGCGTAGGGCGCATCGACCTTGTAGAGAACATCGGCGACGTCGCTCCGCACCGCGAATCCGTGGGCGAAACCGGCCGGAACGAAGAGCTGCTGCATGCGCTCCTCGTCGAGGACGGCGCCGACCCACCGGCCGTAGCTGGGAGATCCCACTCGGATGTCGACGGCGACGTCGAAGATCGTCCCACGGGTCACGGAGACCAGCTTTGCCTGCGCGTGGGGCGGCCGCTGGAAGTGCAGGCCACGGACGGTCCCTCTTGCCGAGCGCGACTGATTGTCCTGGAGGAAGTCGTTGGTGATGCCCGCGCCCACATAGGCGTCGCGCACGTACCGTTCGAGGAAGAAGCCGCGCTCGTCCCGGTGCACCCGTGGGGTGACGAGCTTCACCTCCGGGACCGCCAGCGTTGTCACGTCGATCACGTTTCGAAGCTTAACGCGAACGGCTCAAGAGTTCAGCTTCGCCTTCAGCGCCTGCCAGCGCGTCACGTCGAGGGTGATGTCGTCGGGCAGTTCGACGCCGGCCTCGCGCTTGCTCCCGGGGCGCACGTCCGGCCGGCGCCGACGCGCCAGCTCGAACGCGCTCTTGCGCTCGGTGGCGATGTGGAGCGTGTCGTGGGGGATGGCGTCGAGGCGACGGACCGCCAGCGCGATGTCCGGCGCGATCACGTCGATGTAGTCCTGCGAGGTGAACACGTCGGTGAACGCGACCGGGTAGGGCCAGGCGTTGGGGCGGAAACTCGTGCGCACGACGAGCGTTCCGGGCAGCGTACGTGCCACCTCTTCGGCCGCCAGCTTGCTCAAGGCGTAGTAGTTGCGGACCGGTCCCGGTGGGTCGTCCTCCCGGTAGCCCTTGCCTTCTCGCGCGCCGTCGCCGTAGAACACGTAGTCCGTTGAGATGTGCACCAGGCGCGCCCCGGCTTCTCTGGCAGCCGCCACCAGCGCACGGGTGCCCGCGACGTTCACGCCCCAGCACGCCGAGCGTTCCCGCTCGGCCGCCGCGACGTCGGTGTAGGCCGCCGCGTGGACGATGACGTCGGGCCCGTACGCCTGCACACGGTTCATGACCTCAGCGGCGTCGAGGAGATCCAGCTCGCTCCGCGCGGGTGCGTGGAGGTCGGGCAGGAGCCCGCGGAGGGCGGTGCCCAGGACGCCGTTGCCTCCCGTGATGAGGACGCGCGCGCTACTCACGGGTCGAGCCACACGAACATGTCTCGCCGTCAGCGCTCGCCCTGCCCGGTGTCGACGGATCTCGACCGAGGGCGGTCCTCGGGCTCTCTCGCTCGCTGTGCCGACGCCGGTGGATCGACCGCGGCCCGCTGCGCGCGCGCTCCCGCGCTCCCTCCGGCGTCCGCCCTCGGCGACGGCCCATCGCCATGAGCGTCATCCGGAGCGCCTCGGTGGGGGCGGTCATTTTCCGGTTCCTCGGCAACGGCCGCACGCAGGAACACGAACAGCACCATCGCGAAGAAGGCCAGCACGAAGGCCACGGCCGTCACGACGGCCGTACGCCGACCGGCGGGCCGTTCCGGTACGGAGGCCGCGTTGAACACCCCCGCCATGCTGGGCACGAGCTTGTCGGCGACGTCGATCAGCGGTGCCGTCTGGGACACCTGGTCGTATGCCTTCTGCGCGCTGTCGAGCTGCCGCTGGAGCTGCTGGGCGGTCTGCTGCTGGGTGGCGAGCCGGTCGCGCAGGTTGCTCGCCTGCTTCGAGAAGCCGTCCAGCTGCTGGTGGACCGTCTGGCGCTCGGCCACGTAACCGGCCAGGTTGGCGGTCTGCTGCTGGAGCTGCGCGCGGGCCACCAGCGTCGCGAGGTCCTGGCTCGCCACGGCTGGCGTGCCGGGCGCCGAGGCGATGGCGTCCGTGAGTTGCTGCGCCATCTCCGGCGTCAGCACGCCCTGGTTGCTGAGCGCCTGCATCTGCGCCGAGAGGTCGGCGGGATTGCCCCGACTCCGGGCGTCGATCACGCTCTGGAATACCGCCTGCTGCGCCTTGGCCGTCGCGATGTTGCGGTCGAGCTCGTCGAGGGTCTGCTGGGCCGTGGTCGTGCGCGTGTCGAGCGAATCGAGCTGAGCCTGCAGCGAGGTGCGCTCGTCCTGCTTCTGGAAGCTCGCCCAGCGCGTCTCGGCCTGGGTCAGGGTGCTCGACAAGCTGGTGACCTGGCCGTTCATGGTCGAGCGCACGCCGCCGAGCGCCTTGCCGATCGACGTGCGGGCCGCCTCGGCGCTGGCGTTGCCCCAGGCGTTCGCGAGGGCGGCCGCCTGCTGAGGGTCGTCCGTCGAGACCTCCTGTGACACGATGAGCGGGTCGCTTCCGCCCCCCGAGATCTTGGTCACCGTGGCCGCCTCGGCGAGTTGCTTCACGCCGAAGCCGCTCGGCAACGAGGGCGTCGCCTCGACGGCACTCGCCAGTACGCCGTGCGAGAGCGCGATCGTCCGGTAGGCGTCGAAGCCGATCTGGGTCACCGAGTTGACGTCGATGAGGTTCTGCTGGAGCTGGCCGTTCTGCAACGTCTGCCCCTGCACCTGCAGCGGGGAGATGCGTACCGTGGCGGTGGCCTGGTAGCGCTCCGGCTGGAGCCGCATGACGATGAAGGCCAGCACGGCCACGCCGATGGAGACGACCAGGATCCAGCGCAACCCGCCCTTGAAGATCAGGTAGAGCTCGCGAAGCGAGATCTCGTCCTGCGGCTCACCCACGGCAGCACCTCGTGCGGCACAGCCGCGTTCCGGAAGGTATCGAAGGTCTCGTCATACGCTCAGGCTCCATCGTTGGACGGCGCACGGTTGGCGCCATCCGCGGTCTCGATTCCAGCGAGCGCCGGTGTGAAGGGCGTTCACACCCCACTCGCCCGCACCAGCCCCTCGTCCTCCAGCCGCTTCAGCCACGGCTTCAGCTCCTGCAGGTCGAGATGGAGCAGCTCGGACGCCTGCTCCAGCGTCAGCCCGCGCCCCAGGGCCTCCAGGACGCGCTGGCCGACGCGCCCGAACGAGGTGCGGAAGTGCATGGCCAGCTCGGTCATGGGGTTGAGGGCGTCCTGACCGCGGAGCGTGAGGGCGTAGCGTTGCTGCTCCCAGCCCGGTGGCTCGTCGGGCAGGTGCAGGTCGGGCATGGCGGCGTCGTCCTCGAGCAGCGCGAAGCGCGTGGTGGGGCCGCCGGCGCCCCCTTCGACCTGCAGGTAGGGCTGGCCGTTGCGCACGAAGCGCGCTCCCTGCGCCTCCAGCACCAGCCCGTTGAAGGTGCTGGGGTCGGCGTTCGGAGCGCTGCGGCCCAGCGCCATGCCGAGCAGGCTGCGGACCAGGAGCGGGTCGAGCGCGTCGAGCTCGAGCTCCGGCCCCTCGGCGTCGAGCCCCGCCCGTTGCAGCACGCGCATGGCGTCCGTCCCGACGTGCACGTGCCCTGCCCGTTCGGCCGCGGCGGCGCCGATCCGCCCCTGCAGGAACAGCGCTGCGGCGCTGCTCCCTTCGGCCGCGAACGACAGCGCCCCGTTGAAGGCGCTCCCCCGCAGCTTCTCCAGGAGCATCCTCAAATCCACCAGCGCGGGCGGCAGGATCTTGGGCGGCGCGAAGCGCGGCATCGCCCGCAGCAGCGGGCTGGCGCTCTCCGGGCAGCGGCTCGGCAGCCGCGGCGCCTCGCCCGGCTCGTGGGGGTGCAGGTGGAAGCCCTGCCCGGTCGCCTCCAGGCTGTCGTAGTGGCCGAGCTTGTAGCTGGCCTCGACCTGGCCGCGCGCCACCTGCAACAGCACCGCGCCGCTCTCGGCCGACAGCGCCAGCGTCCCGCTGGCGCGGAGGTTGCGAAGGCCCTCGAGCAGGTCCTGGCCGCTGAGCGCTCCGGTGGTGCCGACCAGACCGAAGCTCACGGGCGTCGCCTCGAGGCGCGCGGCGCGGCGCCGCTCGCTCCGGGTGGGAAGGGCGTGCCGATGCTCACGCCCCGCCCTCCGACCCGCTTCCGCCGCCGGCCAGCACGCGCTCGAGCAGGCGCCGGTCCTCGCTGAAGCTCAACCGCTCGAGCGCGTCCCCGGGCGGCACGAAGGCGCCGTCGGGGAAGAGCTTCTCGCGCAACACCGGCGCGCCGGCGTCGGTGCGCATCCGGAACCAGGTGATGCGGCGCAGCTCGCCGCGGGGGTTGTGGTAGCTGGTGGTGAAGGTCTCGTCGGCGTCGTCGCAGCGGGCGGTCACGCCGGCCTCCTCCTCGATCTCGCGCAGCGCGGTCTCCAGCGGCCCCTCGCCGGGCTCGATGTGCCCCTTGGGGAAGACCCAGGATCCGCTCTGGTGCCGGAGCAGCAAGACGTCGCCCGCGCTGTTGAACACCACGCCGCCCGCTCCGCGGACGACCTTGTCCCCCACGACCTTGCCCCCCACGCGGTCGTCGCTCACGGTATCCTCGTCGCTTTCGGCGCGGGCTTCGTCGGCGGCCTCGGAGGCGTGACGTGATGCGGAGTCCGACATGCTGCGGTCATGCTACCACCTGCCCCACTTGCCCTCAGGGGCGGCTCCCACGCGAACGGGGAGTCCCACGGAGGCTCCGCCACGGGCTCTCCGGCGCGGGCCTCTCACCGCTGGGCCAGCATCCCCCCGCCGTGCAGGAACGCCAGGATGCCGGATGCGAGCCCCTGGGCGAGCTTCTCCTGGTAGCTGGAGGAGCGCAGGTCGCGCCCCTCGGTCGGGTTCGTCACGAACCCGACCTCCACCAGGATCGACGGGATGCGGGCGGTGCGCAGCACGTAGAACAGGTTCTTGCGCACGCCGCGGTCGGTCGCGCCGGTGGCCGAGATGAGGTGCTGCTGCACGTCGTCGGCCAGCGTCATGGAGAAGCTGAACTGCGTCTCGCGCAGGATCTGCCCGGCGATGTCGTCCGCCGTCTTGCGCGCCTTCTCGGTCAGGGCCTGTCCCTGCGCGCCGGAGCCGTTCTCCTGGATGGCGAGGTTGATGTAGTTGGGGTCGAGCGGCTTGCCGAACACCCAGGTCTCGATGCCCGATGCGCTCGCCACCGGCGCGCTGTTGGCGTGGATGGACACGAACAGGTTGCGCTCGGGCGTCTCGAACGCCGAGCGCTGCGCCAGCGTCAGGAAGGTGTCGTTGTCGCGCGTCATGATGACCTTCACGTCGTTGCTCTCGAGGATCTTCTTGAGCTTGAGCGCGACGTCGAGCACGACGGTCTTCTCGACCGACCACTGCGACGAGGTGCCGGGGTCCATGCCGCCGTGGCCGGGGTCGATCACCACCACCTGCGGCTGCGGCTTGGGTGCGGCCAGCGCCTGGGGGGCGCTGGGGTCGTTCGACAGCAGCTTGGCGATGGGCTGGCCCGTCAACGAGGGCGCGAAGTCGACGTAGAGCGTCTTGGTGTCGCCCTTGTCGAGCGTGCCGACGTTGAAGCCCTTGCCCTCGGGATCGATGGCATAGCGCGTGTGTACGACCAGCGAGGCACGCCCCGCGCTCTGCGTGACGTCGACCTCGCTCAGGTTCGGGTCGCTCATCTGGGTGCTCTGGGCCTTGGCGTGGGCGTCGGGGAAGCGGATGACCAGCGCCTTGCCGTCGGCGGCCACGGTGTAGTCGGCCGCGGACGGGATGTCGACGGCGACCCGCGACACCCCGTTCGACAGGCCGGTGCGGGGCTCTCCCAGGGTGTAGCCGAGCTGGTCGGCCGTCTCGACGGTGATGACGTGCTTGTCGCCGTTCCACGGGCTGATGCCGCCGAAGGCGGCCACCGTCGGCGTGATCGGGACGTAGGCCGTTCCGTCCACCAGGATGGCCAGGGGGCTGGGCACGCTGCGGCCGCCCACCACCAGCCCGCCGTCGTGCTTGACCAGCCCCTGGGCGATGTCGCCGGTGGCCCGGAACACGGCCCTGGTGGAGCCGTCGGAGAACGTCAGCGTCTTGGCGTCGGCGTCGTACTTCACGTCGAGGTTCATGGCCTTCGCCAACGGCGCGGCCTTCGCGAAGGCGTCGACGTTGTCGCCCTGGTCGAGGAAGTAATAGGGACCGGCGGCGTCGAGTAGGGCGCCGTTGACCGCGAGGTAGTTGACCTTCTGCTGGCCGCAGGCCAGACCTGCCATCGCGGCCGCCAGTGCCAGGAGGACCGTGAGGAAGGGACGATTCACTCTACGGTCGAGTCTAGCACGGCATTCCGCCGGGGTTGGGGGGAAATTCACGCCAGGGGCGGTATTTCTCGGCGCCGGGCGTGAGAAACGTGAAGGCGGCCCGGCCCGCCTCAGGGCCGAGAATTCCCGTCGGTGACAGAAGGATCGGCCTCGCGCGAGGCGGCGTTCGTGGCGTCGGACCCCTCCGGGACCGGTGTCGGGCGCTCCGGTGCGTGCTCGAGGTCGCGCAGGCGCTGCTGCAGCGCCTCCTCGCCCACCAGTTCCGCCGCGCGGTCCTCGACCTCGCCGTAGAGCTGCTCGAAGGCGCCCCGCAGGCGGCTCAGCAGCTCACCGGTCTGCGTGAAGTGCCGCGCAACTTCCGCCTGGTACTGGTCGTACTCGCGCCTCAGCCGCCGGATCCGCTGTTCGGTATCGCTCCCGCGCCGGAGGAGCGCGGTGATCCCGCTGCCCACCAGGATCCCTGCGACGAAGCTGCCGGCCAGCCAGAGTCCGACATTCATGACGACCTCCGGAGCCAGCATAGCAGCCGCCCTGGGCGGCGCACCAGGAAGATGCGCGTCCCGGACGCCCGTCGAGGCCGGTACACTGGCGGGAGCATGACGGGCCCTGAAGACGGTGGCGGCGGCGGACCGGGTGGCGCGAGTGCGCGCGATCCCGCGTCGCGTCGCGTCTACCTGCGCTCCCTGCCCGACGCGCTCGTGCCGGGCCGGCACTCCATCGGCGCGCGCCGCCGCACGGCTCAGCTCCAGCGCTTCTTGCAGCCGCTGGAACGCGTCGCCCGGGAGGCGCTGCCGATCGAGGGGAAGGTCCAGTTGCTGGTGGCCGCCACACGGGACTGGCGGCGGCTGTCGAGCTACCCCTACGGCCTGCCGTTCGCGCGCACCACCCCGGAGATGGTGAGCCTGGTGGTCGCCGCCGATTACCCGCCGCGGCTGACCGCACGCTTCGACGAACTGCTGCTGCGCGCGAGCAGGAGCGGCGTGCGCGCCCCCGGTGACATCCGGGAGTTCCTCGACCTGCTGCTCGGGCACGAGTGGGGGCATGCCGCGGCCAACCGCGCGGGGCTGCGCACGCGCGTCAAGTGGTTCGACGAGCTGATGGCCACCTACCTGTTCGCGCAGGCGCTGCGGGCGGCCGGCGCCGACGGCACGCTGGCGCGGCTGGCGGCCTGGGCCGAGCTTCAGACGGCGGCCACCGCCGAGGAGCGCAGCGCCCTCGACGGCTTCGAGTACCCGCGCGGCAAGATGCCGTTCGCGCGCATGCTGTGGTACCAGGGGGTCTTCACCGAGCGCGCCGTCGCGCTCTCGGCCGAACGCGGCTGGGACTTCCCGCGCGCGCTGACCGGTCGGCTTCCGGCCGCCGACCGTGGCGAGCTGGCGCGGGCGCTGGTCGAGGTGGAGCCGGGTTTCAAGCCCTGGTTCGTGGTGTTCGCGCCGGAAGACGACGATCTCCGCGTCGGCGGCGCGCCCGAAGCGGGGGAGCGCGCCTGACGCCGAGCGCCGCTCCGTGCCCGTCGCCGGGCGCCGGCCGCGGGGGGCCCGGGCGTCAGGCCAGCGCCTCGGCGTCGCTCTGCAGCCGCTGTTCCACGCGCTCCAGCTCCTCCCGCTCGCTCTCACCGCTCTGCTCGATCCAGCCGTGCGCCCGCGTCAGCTCGGCTTTCGCCCGCGCGCGGTCGCCGCGTGCCAGCGCCGCGTTGACGTAGGCGAGCGCGCCCTCGGCCAGCAGGGCCGCCCCCAGGTCGAGGCCCAGCAGGCGCTCGTAGAGGTCGTCGGTGCGCTCGGCATCGCCCCGGGCCGCCGCCTGCTCGGCGGCCGTGAGGTAGTGGCCGTAGGCGGCGTCCGGGGACCCTCCCCGCTCGAAATGCTCGGCGATCAGCTCAGAGAAGGTCAGGGGGGCGTGGCTCTCGAGCCAGGTGGCGATGCGCAGGTGCAGCAGCGGGCGGTCGGAGAAGGGGATCATGCGCAGCACGGCCTGGCGCAGCAGCTCGCTCTGGAAGCGGTACTCGATGTCCTCCGGGATGCTCGAGTGGGCCTCGCGGACCAGCAGGTCCTGGTCGACGAGGGCGCGCACCAGATCCTGCTGGCCGGCCGCCAGCTCCAGCAACAGCCCTTCCCAGGTGGCCTCGCCGGTGAGGGCGGCCTGCGCCAGCAGCAACCGCGCGGGCACCTCCACCATGTCCAGCCGCGACTGCAGCAGCGAGGCCAGCGATCCCGAGAACGACCCGCTCTGCGTCAGCGAAAGCGCCCGTCCCAGCTCGAGCACGTAGGCCGGCACCCCTCCCACCTGCCGCACCAGCGCCTCGCTGACCGTGCGCATCTCGGGGCTCGCGAGCTCGTCGAGGAGCGCCAGGCTCTCGTGGAAGTCCAGCGGCCCGAGCGCGACGCTCTCGCTGGCGTCGGGCAGGGTCTCCCAACGGCTGGTGCGCAGCAGCAGGATGGGCGCGTCGGCGCTGGGCAGCAGGGCCAGGAACTCCAGCAGCGTCTCGTCGCGCGGTTCGTTGTCGACGGCGACCACCAGGGCTTCCCGGCCGCCGCCCGTGCGGGCCAGCGCGACCAGCAGGTCGCGCCACGCGAGGTTGGTGCGGTCGACATTGCGCCGGTCGAGACGGGTCCAGGGCTTGGTGCTGATGAGGTCGAGGCTGCCGAGGATCGCCTGGTGCCAGCGCGGCTCGCCGGGGAGCAAGCGCTGCAGCACCTCCTGCACGCGCCGCTCACGGGCGCGCGCGTCCTCCTCGACGTCGGTCCCGAAGAGCTGGGGCTCGAGGGCCGTCCACGAGAACTCCTCGGTGGGATGCACCTCGATCCAGAGACTGCCGAGCGGGTTGCTCACCGACTTCAGGAACTCGCTGAGCAGGCGCGTCTTGCCGCGCCCGGCCTCGCCCACCAGCCACAGCTCGCGCGCCTTGCCCTCGCCCGCCGTCCGCTCGTACGCCGCCCGCAGGGCCCCGAGCTCCGCGGCCCGACCGATGAAGCGGATGTCGGCGTACGGGTCGGACCCGCGCGGCTGCACGGTCGACACCAGGCGGTGGGCTCGGCGGACCGCCGGGAAGCCGGGCAGCTGCAGGGGCCCGGTCTCCTCGAAGGCCAGCCGGTTGCGCGTCGTCTCGAAGGTCTCGTCTCCGACCCACACCTCGCCGGGCGTGGCGGCTTCCTCCAGCCGGGCGGCCAGGTTGACGGCGCTGCCCATCACCGTGTAGCTGCGGACGCGACCGGAGCCCACCGCGCCGGCGATGACCACGCCGGTGTTGACGCCGGCCCTGCCCTCGAGCCGGATGCCGCGGCCGCGGCCGATCGAGCGGATCGCCTCGAGGCTCGAGGCCGCCGCCAGCACGGCCCGGTTGGCATCGTCGGGGTGGGAGTGGGGTGCGCCGAACAGCGCGATGAGCCCGTCGCCGCGGAAGGCGTCGACGTGGCCGTCGTACTCCTCGATGATGCCGGCGACCACGGTCAGCACCTCGTCTGCCAGGTCGCGCAACTCCTCGGGGTCGAGGCCGTGCGTGAGGCTGCTGAAGCCCGCGAGGTCGACGAAGACGACGCTCACGCGGCGGCGTTCGCGCGCCGTGAGCTGGCGCTCCAGGCGGCTGCCGCACATGC
>Ga0102956_1000673_pt1 | contig 12004 bp, 8 predicted proteins | sample SalPonF2_A_D2_MG_FD_84515 | JGI IMG/M metagenome (GOLD analysis project Ga0102956, IMG submission 84515) | Salt pond soil microbial communities from South San Francisco under conditions of wetland restoration - Salt Pond MetaG SF2_A_D2_MG ...
AATAAGAAAATCTTCCTGAATCGATTAGAGATTATTTATTTGTGTCAATTCAAAAGGATAGTCCGGTATCAGTAGTGCTTTTCAGATCCGGTTTGACAAAGAGGTTAGGTAGATGGACCCCACTCCGGAAAAGCATGGAGTGAAGCCCATCGATGATAGTTCCAACATTTGGATTTAAAATTTGAAACGAATCCATTTAGAAATCGATACCGTAAGTGACATCATGAGGACCATTTGTTGATGGGCTCCACCTAAATGGTGGGGTCCATCTAAGAAAGGCTAAAAACGTCCATCAGAATTATTCACGTTACCATGAAAAGCCCAAAATAGTTGGGCAATACAATAGCTCTTTTATTAACGTTTTGGACAGATGTGCAGCTATTTAATAAAGGTTTGGGAGGAAAATAATCCTGATTGATGAAAATGTTATATTATGAATTTTCGAACAGCTGATGAATAATGGATTAATTTTGTACTGCCGTGAATAAGAGGTATCTTTATAAGTTTTTCATATTTAGATGAATTTGTATTTAACGCGTATTCTTGATGAATTCGAAAGATAATAACAAGTCGAAACTTGAGAGAAGTAAATATTCAGTAGAGGCGCTCATTCGTTTTTTAAGATATGTCCGGTTTGGATATCTATTCTTTACTTCTCTGATTATTGTGGGCGCCGTATATGGCGTTTTTGAAATCTTACAAATATTGTTTATTCGCAATGTTTCGCTCGAAACTTTGCGCTGGTTGTATGTGAGTCGGGGAGTTGGATCATCACTTTTATTAATGATGTGGGCTGCATGGACGGTTTATAATTACAGAGGTATTTATAAGGGCCGGCTTCAAAAAACAGAAGAACGGTATCGTGATATCATCGAAAGTTCTGCGGATGCTATTCTGAGTATTGATGGTAATAATATTATAAGAAGCTGGAATCATGGTGCGGAAGAGATTTTTAAATGGGAAAAAAGTGAAATCATTGGAAAACCAATATCACTCTTAATTCCTCGGGATATCAGGAGTTCTAATGAGCTGGAGGTTATTGAGAAGGGGCTTTTGGAACATGGTTATGTCAGTAATTATGAAACGGAAAGACTCAACAAATCTGGTGGAAAAATATTGGTTCAACTCACCGAAACGGTGATTAAAGATGAAAAGGGGCAAGCGGTGGGACGTTCTTTGATCATGCGGGATATCACGGAAGCCCGCATGCGTGAGAAGCAATTACAGCAATCGGAACGTTTAGCCGCAATCGGACATATGGCAGCAGGCGTTGCTCATGAAGTGGGAAATCCGTTAGCTTCAATTTCTTCATTGGTTCAGCTTGTTCAGAGAAGAACAAAAGAGCCGTTTACTAAAGATAATCTTGGAAAAGTTCGTGAGCATATCGATAGAATCACAAAAATTGTTCGGGATTTGGTAGACTTTTCACGTCCCTCCATTGCCAGAGCAACACAAACACAAATTAATGAAGTCATAGAATCGTCAGTAGGATTATTAAAACATGATGCTCGGTGTCGTGATGTAACTTTTGATCTGCAATTCGATAAAAGACTACCCAGAATTAATTGTGTTCCTGATCATATTAATCAGGTTATCGTTAATTTATTGTTGAATGCTGTGGACGCTATCCAGAACACTAAAGATAAGAGAATAACGATCTCTACTGAAAAGGATACCAAATTTGTTAAAATTAAAGTAAGTGATAATGGACCAGGTATTTCTAAAGATATTAAAGGCAAAATATTTGAGCCATTTTTCACTACTAAAAAGGTCGGAAAAGGCACGGGCTTAGGACTTTCCGTAAGCCATGGTATTATTTCACGTTTGAATGGTTATATTCGGGTGGATTCAGCAAAAAATGAAGGAACAACTTTTATTATAGAATTACCTCTCAATAATACTGATTTATGAACGGAACAATTCTTATAGCAGATGATGAAGTTGAGATAAGAGAATCATTGTCATTGATACTTCAGGATGAAGGATATCAATGTATAACGGCTGGTGATGGTGAGAAAGCGCTTGATATCCTGATGAATGATGATATCGATATTTTGATCACCGATATCCGTATGCCCAAAATTGATGGAATGGAGCTTCTCAAACGTACCAAAGAAGTCTCTCCGAAAACATTAATTATCTTAATTACGGCTTATGCAACGGTACAAACAGCTGTGGAATCTCTGCGCAGCGGTGCTTCCGATTATCTGTTAAAACCACTCGATTTTGATGAAGTCCTATTGCGTATCAAACACCTGATGCGCCATAAGGAACTGGAATACGAAAATAAATTTCTGCGCGATCAGATCAATCAGAATTATAACTTTAATTTTATCATCGGCGAAAGTCCTGCGATGAAAGAGCTTTACCGAATGATCAAACGCGTGGGTAAAGCGAATACAAGTGTTTTGATCACCGGACGAAGTGGTACGGGTAAGGAATTGATTGCCCGGGCCATACATGCGGATAGTGATCGTGGTGATAAACCGTTTATACCTGTCAACTGTGGAGCTATTCCTGAAAATCTCTTTGAATCTGAATTATTTGGTTATCGTAAAGGGGCCTTTAGTGGCGCGGATAAAAATAAGGATGGGGTTTTCAAAGCGGCAAGTGGTGGCACATTATTTTTAGATGAAATCGGCGATTTGCCGGAAAATGTTCAGGTCAAATTACTCCGGGCTATACAGGAAAAAGAAATCCGACCATTAGGAGCAAATTCAGCGATCAATGTAGATGTTCGTTTGATTTCCGCCACGAATAAAAATTTAGAGCATGAAGTGGAAGAAGGACGATTTCGTGAAGATCTGTATTACCGAATCAATATTATCGAATTGGAAGTACCGGAGCTGAGTGAGCGTAAAGAAGATATTCCATTACTGGTTCGTCATTTTATTGATAAATATAATCATGAATTTCATCGCGAGGTCAAAGGGGCTAATAATGAGGCGATGAAAATACTGATGTTGTATAAGTGGAAGGGGCAGGTTCGTGAACTTGAAAATGTTATCGAACGAGCCGTTTTGTTAACCGATGATGATTACATCACGCCGGCAGATTTACCTGCCTCTATCACTAATATAAAAAAAGATTCCGTTATATTATCGGATACCGATAACCTGAATGATGCCATTGCAGCATATGAGCGAAATCATATAAAGAATGTTTTAAACAGAACGGACTGGAATCGATCGGAAGCGGCAAAAATTATGGGTATCGACCCATCAACCTTATCTCGAAAAATGGCAAAGCTGGAAATACAAAATGATAGTGAGTAAGGTTATATGATTTAAATCTTAGCTAAATCTCACGCTAATATTTATCGTTATGTTCGTCTGTCAGATTGCTTTGAGCGACATACAGATCAAAATGAACAGTGATTTCATCTTTCGTCTTGATTAATCCCCAGAAAGGTGAGGGAGGATCAATACCGAAACTTGTCATGTCAATATTTTTTTGCCCTTCTACATGAAAACGACCATCAGGGAGCATATGGCCGTCAACAGTCATGTGTATTACTCTCGATTTACCGGCAATTGTTAATTGACCGGTTGTATTAACAGTAAACCATTTACTGGATGTATCGGATTTTGTGAAATTTTTGACGTTGAGCAAATCGTATTTAATAGAAGGATATTTCTGTGCCTTCATAGCATGATACATATCCTTATTCATTCTCTTTTTACCACAATCCATTGTATTAACTGGTAATGTAACATGAACTTTTGTTTTGTGGTATGTTGTAGGAAGTGAGGTTCTCATAGATTGCGCCGTATCAACCAGGACTCCGTAGCCATTTACATTTTTTGAGGAACAACTAAAATTATTAACTGTTGTTTTTCCATCAATCCATATTTTGCTACCGTCCTGAACGTAATATCGGCCGTTTTGTATCGGTTGCGCGTTGCATGTTAAGGTAGGCAATACAACAGCCAATACAATGAAAAGTGATATCAATATTTTACTCAATTTTGTCATAAATTCACATTAATGCTCCCTGATAGTAACGAAAACAATTACAAGTATATTGGCATATAATTAATAAATATATAGTTATATAATGCTAATATTTGTGAATTTTAAACTAATTTAATTACTCATTACTGATGCCGGAGCTTCTTTGGCAACGACATTGAAATTTACAGTAATTTCATCATCTGATTTGATGGTTCCAAAGAGTGCTGTCGGAGGTTTAACACCAAATGTCGACATCTTCATGTCTTTGCTTCCTGTGAAATGGATACTACCGTCAGCTTTTTTGGCAGCACTAACTTTCATTTCAATAGGTTTGGTGGTTCCATGTATGGTCAGATTTCCGTTGGTATCGAGCGTAAACGAGGTGTCGTTAACGGAAACAACTTTTGCAGAACTTAATGAATAAGTAATGTTTGGATATTTTTTAACTTTAATGGCTCCATAAATTTTCTTGTTCATTCCACCTTCACCACTGTCTAATTTCTTTGCCGGAATAGTAACTTTTGCATCTGTAAATTGATCACCTACTTTAGCATTTTTTACTAAGCTGGAAGGAATATTGAAATATCCACTAGCATCTTTAGCATCGGCACTCCATTTATGTAAGGTAGAGTTACCATCGACTTTTATTTTACTCGTTGGTTGAATAGTAAACTGCACCGTGTCTGATTGTTGTGCAAATAAATTAGTGCTTAAGCCAAGGACAAGCATCAAGCCTATAGTGAAAAAACTTTTTTTAAACATCTTAAGATCTCCTGTTTTGAAATAGTAATGATAACGAATTTAAATTTTTCATTTGTTACTTAGAATGGTTGCAAGGATCATTCCAGAATTGTCATTTCAAATAAAATTTTATTTAAAAAAAACTCAACAGGGGAGTCTACTTACTTGTAAGCGGGGAGTTTGACTACAATTTTATTGATTTACGAAATCTGATCATTTTGATAAAGTACCAGTTAGATCATAAGGTATTGATAGCTTCAATGCAGTATTGCATGATTGCAAGATCGTAACTCTTGCAATCTTGCAAGAAAACAGGTCTCATCTTTAAAAACAGATTTTAGTTTTACAAAGATCGAAGAATAAATGCTGTTAAAATGCCGGTAAAACAACTTGAGAGAGCATATTAAAATTATTTTTCAAAAAAATGATTTCAATATCAAAAGTTGGTACGCGAATTGTAACTAAATAAAACAGATCTTTGAATTTTTTGAATTGTTAAAATCAACTATTGTTGATCAGTCCTTATAAGCGATGTCTATATAAATTATTGTTGCTAAATCAGTTTAGATCGAATAAGCCGGATTAAAACAATGTTTTGGAAAAAGGACTTATCAATAGAAAAACAAAATATAATAAGTAGTAATAATCAAAGCATCGATAAACTCCGTTTTGGTTGAAATAAGCAACGGAAGTATTATCGAAGAATCAATTTAAACATAATTGATGATGGGTTCGGCAGCTTTTAGGCCGGGTCCTTCTTCAACAAAATGACTACTACGGGATTGAATGGCTTAGCGTTGACAAAATATTTATCACAATACGTTACTTATTGGATGGGAATATTTGAGAATATTTCAAGAAGACGCAAAAATAAACTATTTAATGAGAATAAATAAGAGAGATGTTAATTCATCGAAGAATAGAGAGACATAATACGAAGTAGAAATAGACCCCGATATCAAGAGATTTAAATTATTTATCAAGGGGGGCGCTACTGAGTTTTTTATTGAATTTATACGCAAGATTTGTCATAAATCTCAATAGTCACATTCTCCACCGATTGAACATTAAATATTCACGTAAATAATAATATGGCACAAAGCAAATCATATAGAATGACCTGTTAAGGGTTTTGTATGAGGAGATTATAATATGACTAAGGGTACGGTATTAATAGTAGACGATGAACAGGCCATACGGGAATCACTTTCGATGGTTTTAGAAGATGAGGGATTTATCTGCTTAACGGCTGCTAATGGTAAAATAGCCTTGGATATATTTAAAAAGAATGCCATCGATATTCTGATAACTGATATTCATATGCCTGTTATGAATGGTCTTGAGTTATTTGAAGAAGTGAGAAAACTTTCACCGGCTACCCGTACTATCATCATTACAGCCTATTCTGAAACAGATACAGCCATTAAAACAATTAATGAAGGAGCTGCCGGCTATTTCATAAAACCCCTGGATTTTGATGAGCTAATCGAACGAATTAAAGTAATTAAAGACCAAAAATAAAAAGCTCTTCTTAGGTCTATACCTGAAGTTACTCCAAAAAAGAAAGCTTTTTCAGATTATCCAGATTTGGGGATAATCTTTTTTTATGGTCAATTTCATGAACTAAATAACATTTTCTATACAATTCTATATATTAATTTTGGTATATGCCTTGACCTTCAGGTTTATTCATTTAATATGAGACTTTACTCATTTTAATATTAAATCATTCGGAATTAAGTTATGTCGAGAATTACGGTCTACCAATGGCTTTTGGTATTGGGGACCAGTGCCATTTTATATTTTATTTCGCCGATTTCACATTCTATTGAAGGCTTTTTTAAAGGAAAATCAGAGAACCGGACCGAACCCGGATTCTGGATGCTGACATCAAGTCTTGTGATTTCCTGGATTTTTGCAAAATCGGTGACCAATGCCGCCAATTTGGGTCAGGCTTTCGGTTTTATTGGCGGTTTGGCTTACGCCATTTATTATGGATCATTTTTAGTTGCCGGTTGGATTATTTACCGGATGCGGATGAAAGGGAATTTTGGGAGTATTCATGAGTTTTTATACTCCAGATATGGCAAAGCGGCGGTCATTATTTTCTCATTAGTGATTGGATTTAGACTTTTTAACGAAGTTTGGTCAAATACGGCAGTTATCGGTGCCTATTTTGGTCCCAGGGGAAGCATAGGAAATATATCGGCAATTGTAATTTTTACGGGACTCACTCTCGCTTATTCCTTGAAAGGTGGATTTCGAAGTTCTTTGGTAACTGATATGATTCAAATGGGGGCTTTTGCTGTATTATTATTTATCGTTTTGAAAGTATTAATGCCTTCTACGAACGATATCTCTAATTATGTTCATACAGGAAAATGGACCATGGCAACCGGATTAAATTTATGCTTTGTAGCATTTATTCAAATCTTCAGTTACCCATTCCATGATCCGGTTTTAACTGATCGCGGTTTTATTAGTGAAGAAAAAAAGACACTATGGAGTTTTGCAGCGTCTGCTCTTATCGGCTTTGTTTGTATTCTTTTGTTTAGTTTTGTTGGTATTTATGCCCGTTTACATAATATTTCAGGAAATAATGCTGCTGTGGATGTATCTCATAGTTTGGGAGCCGGATTAATGTTAATTATAAATGTGATCATGATTACATCGGCGGCTTCAACACTTGATTCAACATTTTCGTCTGTCGCAAAACTAAGTGTCGTTGATATTAGTCCGAATAAACTTCCCCGATTGGATAAAGGTCGCTGGGCGATGATCATTATTGCTGTTTTAGGGTCGCTTCCTTTGTTATTATCGCCGGCGATATTATCAGCAACAACAATCAGCGGGACTATGGTCATCGGACTCGCACCCATTTTCCTTTTTTGGAGTCTCGATGCTCCAAAAATCTCATTTTATTTATCAATGATAATAGGTTTTGCATCAGGTATTTTATTGTTGACCAATTCATTGCCAGCGGAATTATTTGTATCAACTGGTAAGTATGCAGAATTATTAGCGGTGAATATATATGGCAGTATTTTGTGTTTCATGGGTTTTCTCATTCCTTATTTTATAAAGAAACAAAAATCGTCCGAACGGTCTGAAAAAGAATTATCTTATGAAATGCAGCAATGATTCAAAAAAACAGATTCATATTGGATCTTGGAATTGTAGAACAAGATCAAATACTTATTTTTGGAGGCGTATAACGTAATCTGCAATCATGGCAGAAGATGATGGAGATTGCTGACGAATTGGGAATGAATGTATACGTCAATATTTAATAAATCAGACATACCCATTCCATTATGTATTCTGACACGGAATAATTTTGAAAGGTAAGGTCGGAAATTATATCGATTATGCGGTCTTGTAGATTAATCCATTGGGATCATTTTCTAATTCTTGCATGGCTTTTTTAGCATTATCAACATGTTTGTCGGTACGGAAGATACCGTCATAAATAGTCCTGATTTTCAATTCCGGATCAATTACAAAAGTCATTCTGCTTGCTTGTCCTAATAATGGTCGATACGCACCATATAATTTACACACATCACCGGCTGGATCAGACAGCAATTGATAAGGAAGGTTATGAGCCTTTTTAAAACGTCTGTGTGACTTCATATTATCGGTACTGATGCCGATAACTTCGGCTTTGAGCTCCCTGAAAGGTTCAAATTCATCCCGGAAGTTACACGCTTCCCATGTGCAAAGCGTACTAAAATCACCAGGATAAAAGAATAGAATGATGTTTTGATTATTACTTTCTAAGGCTTCACTTAATGTGAAATTCTTCCCTGCTGTTGAAGGAAGGGTAAAGTCGGGAGCCAGGTCGCCAACTTCAAGTCTCATAAAGACAATAAGGTTAATGAATATTTAATGTTAATGTTAATGTTATTGGTAAATAACAATGAATTAATATACGAATTTTTCAGTCGAAAAATTGAATCAAAAATATATCATAAAGGAATCCTATGTAAAACCGTCCTTTTGCCCAATATGTGCATTTTCACGACTTCGAAATCCTCGAATCCCGAAAGCATTCGGGATGCTGCGGTTCCGAAGTCGCTCAGGCTTCGATATTGAACAAAATACCTGGTTTTGCAAAGCCTTCTAAAGAATAATCTTCATTTCATAAATTTCGTTTAAAATGAACTGAAGATATTATCTTTGTGTTTTCTGTTCACTACAACGAAATGGTCATGATTTTAGTGAGTATTTTTTCGAAAATCAAATAATTTTAATGTGTAAATATGAAGCAATCACTTGCAAAGAAAGGCAAAAATGACACTAAGCGCATGAGCAATGATGTTTTTATCGAGTTACACAATGTCGTTAAAACATATACGGAAGGGGAGACGCTTCGCCAAGTCGTTAATGGAATTGATCTGACCGTTCAGAAAGGAGAAATAATAGTTTTATTAGGACGCAGCGGTTCGGGTAAATCAACCATCCTAAATTTATTGGGTGGTATGGATATTCCCGACAGAGGTACCATAACGATAAACGACCGATCTATCAATGAGATGTCTGAAAATGAGCGTACCCTATTCCGAAGAAAACATCTCGGATTTGTGTTTCAGTTTTTCAATTTGATTCCTACGCTTACCGTCGAAGAAAATCTATTATTGCCACTGGAACTCAATGGGAAGCTTACTGAAGAGTCCTTAGAAAAAGTTCGGGAATTATTGCGAAAAGTAGATATGGAGGATCGTTTAGATAGCTATCCCGATAAATTATCAGGTGGTGAACAACAGCGCATAGCCATTGCCAGAGCTCTTGTCCACAATCCAATGCTTATCATTGCTGATGAGCCTACGGGTAATTTAGACGTACATACAAGCGAAAAGGTCATTTCTTTATTACATGATTTAACCAAGGAAAAAACAAAAACACTTATTATGGCAACACACAGCCGTGAAATTGCGAAGTTGGCCGACCGTATATTTGTCCTCAGGGAAGGTCAATTACATCCTGAAAAATTGGAGGAGCTTTTGTGATTTCAACAAAATGGAGGGCGAGTTTACGATACTTGTTAAAACATCCCTGGCAGTTTGGCCTTTCCATTCTTGGTGTAGCTTTGGGGGTGGCCGTTGTCGTATCCATTGATGTAGCGAATAACAGTGCAAGACAGGCTTTTGATTTATCGTCAAAAAGTGTGACGGGCAGAGCTACCGATCAGATTGTGGGGGGAAGTATGGGAGTTCCGGATTCCGTGTTTCGTGTTATAAAATTGAAAGGTTCTGTTAAAAAAGTAGCGCCTGTGGTTGAATCGTATGTTACGATAAAAGGGTATCCGGGGCGTGATTTCCATTTATTAGGCGTTGATCCTTTTTTTGAACCTCCCTTTCGACCGTATTTGGGCAATGTGAGGGGAAAATCATCATTTAGTTTATCTAATTTCATCGCTGGTGGTAATACTGTTTTATTGGCAAAAGGAACAGCTCAGGATATGAGCGTAACAATAGGGGATTTATTAACCGTCAAAATAGGGATGCATGATTATCGTGTGAAGGTAATCGGACTATTAAATCCAAGCAGTGGTTTCAACCGGGAAGTGATCCGCAATTTGATGGTGACGGATATCAGCACAGCTCAAAAGCTTACAGGTCGGAATCATACATTGTCGCATATTGATCTCATCTTACCTAATGGTAAAAAGGGGAATCAACTACGCAAGAAACTATCACAAATCATTCCTTCGGGAATAACATTACAGCCGGCAAGCGAGAGTAAAAAAACGATTGAAAAATTGACAAGTGCATTTAATCTGAATCTTTCAGCACTGAGTATGCTCGGTTTGGTAGTGGGGATGTTTCTAATTTACAATATCATGACATTTTCAGTTGTACAACGCCATGAACTGATAGGTCGTCTCCGAACGCTGGGAATGACACGAAGCCAAATTTTTTGGCAGATTGCAGGAGAAGCTTTCCTGATAGGTGTAATTGGTACGGGAATCGGGTTTTTCCTGGGAATCATTCTCGCTGGTGAACTGGTACACATGGTCACCCAAACAATAAATGATTTGTATTATGTATTATCGGTCAGACAGTTACATATCTCGGTCTTTACCATTGTTAAAGCGGTGTCTTTGGGAATTTTAGCAACGATGGGAGCTGCTTTATTTCCGGCTTACGAAGCTACTAAAACGACACCTGGTGCGGTTTTAAAGCGATCTTCAACAGAGAAAAAAATCAGAGAAAAACTTCCCTTGTATTCTATTCTGGGGATAGTGTTGTTGGCTTCAGGGAGTGGTATCTTATTGATTCCAACCGACAGCATCGGTATTAGTTATATAGCCATGTTGTTTATCATTCTGGGCTTTTCATTTCTGATCCCTTTCGTAGTGGTTTGGGGCATGAAAGGGATAAAGCCTGTTTTAAGAAAAATGATGGGAATATCCGGAAGTATGGCTGCACAAAATGTGAGTAGTCAGCTTAGCCGTACTTCCATAGCGATCGCCTCCCTCATGGTCGCCGTTTCGGCGATGGTTGGTTTGGGCATCATGGTTCATAGCTTTCGTCAGACTTTGGTACAGTGGCTTTCCACAACATTACAAGCTGATATATATGTGTCGGCTCCATCCCTCGTTTCCAATCATCCCGATGCCTATATGGATTCAACAACTGTTCATAAATTGGCGGAAATTCCAGCTATTAAAGCTTATGGGACAATTGGCAGATACACTGTTTTGTCGGGAAAGGGAAAGATGCAACTAGCCGTGGTCAAATTACCGTCACAGGCTTATTCATCTTATTCTTTTAAATATGGCAAAAGAAATGAAATCTGGAAAAAATTTAAGGAAGGGGGATATGTGATCATTTCCGAACCATTATCTTTCAGAAAAAAATTAAAACCGGGGAGTCCATTAGCACTTAAGACACCAGCAGGTACACAAAAGTTTAAGGTAGCCGGTATTTATTATGATTATGGTTCAAGTGAAGGTACAATAATGATGTCTCTTCATGATTATCGAAATTATTGGACAAAATATCGGATATCAGGGGCCTCGTATTATGTGAAAAATGGGAAAAATATTAATTCGGTAATAAAGGATATGCAAAAGAAAGCGGGAGTCTCCCAACAATTAAATATTCGATCGAATAAAATGTTGAGAGAGAAGTCACTTAACGTATTTGACCGGACGTTCAAAATTACGACCGTTTTGCAATTTCTGGTAGCAGGGGTAGCTTTTGTTGGTGTTTTTGGAGCATTAATGGCTCTGGAGCTCGAAAAAATGCGGGAACTGGGAGTAATGAGAGCTATAGGTTTCACACCAAGACAGATCTGGTCGGTC
>Ga0102956_1000674_pt1 | contig 11980 bp, 9 predicted proteins | sample SalPonF2_A_D2_MG_FD_84515 | JGI IMG/M metagenome (GOLD analysis project Ga0102956, IMG submission 84515) | Salt pond soil microbial communities from South San Francisco under conditions of wetland restoration - Salt Pond MetaG SF2_A_D2_MG ...
GAGGATCCGGCCCTCCCCGGCATTGTCCCGCAGGCCATGGAGGGTGGTGGCAATGGCCGTCGGATGATGGGCGAAATCGTCGTACACCGTCACGCCGTCCACTTCGCCCCGCCGTTCCAGGCGGCGTTTCACCCCCGAAAAAGCGGCCAGGGCCGCCACCGACTCACCCACCGGCACGCCGGCGTGACGCGCTGCGGCGATGGCCGTCAACGCATTGTGCACGTTGTGGTCGCCCAGTTGCTCCCAGTGCACCACGCCTTCGCAGCGACCCTTCGAACAGACCTCGAAGCGGCTGCCGTCCGCCGCCAGCTTGCGGGCGCTCCAGTGGGCTCCGTCGCCGCCGGCTGCCGACGCCGTCTCCACCGGCGTCCAGCAGCCCATGGCCAGGGTGTCGGCCAGGGCGGTATCGGTGGCGTTGGAGACGATCAGGCCATTGCCCGGCACGGTACGCACCAGGTGGTGGAACTGGCGCTCGATGGCAGCCAGATCGGGAAAGATGTCGGCGTGGTCGAATTCCAGGTTGTTGAGTATCAGGGTGCGCGGCCGGTAATGAATGAACTTGGAGCGTTTGTCGAAGAAGGCGGTGTCGTACTCGTCGGCCTCCACCACGAAGAACGGCGCCTGTCCGAGGCGCGCGGAGACGCCGAAGTTGCCGGGCACGCCGCCGATCAGGAAGCCCGGCGACAGGCCGGCATGGTCCAGGATCCAGGCCAGCATGCTGGCGGTGGTGGTCTTGCCGTGGGTACCCGCCACCCCCAGCACCCAGCGCCCGGCCAGCACATGCTCGGCCAGCCACTGGGGCCCGGAGGTATAGGGCAGCCCCGCATTGAGCATATGCTCCACCGCGGGATTGCCCCGCGACATGACGTTGCCCACCACCACGCAGTCCGGGGCCGGCTCCAGATGGGACGGGTCGTAACCCTCCCGCAGGCGGATGCCGGCGGCTTCCAACTGCGTGCTCATGGGCGGATAGACGTTGGCGTCGGAGCCGCTCACGGTATGGCCCGCCGCCCTGGCCAGCAGCGCCAACCCACCCATGAAAGTGCCGCACACGCCCAGCACGTGGATATGCATATCAGGTAACCGCCCCGAACAGGACCTGGGCCAGCCCGTAGGAAAGCACAGTGTACAGCACGCCCAGGGCGATGCCGGAACCGAAAGACACCGACAGCGCATGGCGCAGGATATGCCCCAGCACCACCACGCTCCACACCACCAGGGCGAGCCACACCAGTCCCAGCGCCCCCGCTCCGCTGCCGGCGCGCTGGGCGGCCATCAGCCCGGCCACCATCGGCAGGGCCAGCAGCCCGAGCACCGCGCCGGTGCCGGTCAATGCCGTCAGTGTCTGGCGAAAGCGCGCCGGCTTGCGGCGCCACTGCAGGGCCGTCCAGGCAAACGCCGACAACACCAGCAGGTCCGCGAGGCTGACCGCCAGCGCCCGGGGCAGTGCCCAGCTGAGCAGGGACAGAGCGACATTGACGGTCAGATAGGCCAGCAGGGTGAGGCCCAGCAGAAAGCCGGACGCAGGCAGGTCCTGGGGATTCGCCCGCAGCAGGCACAAGTCGATCCAGATGCCGAAAAAGCGCTTCATGGCAAACAGACCGCGCCCGCCACACACCAGCGCGAATCGGTCACCCGCCTATCGTCACCGATCATCTTGGCCCGGGATCTGTTCACACCATGGAGTTCGCCGCTGCCGGCGGCGCAACGGTCGCTCAGCCCATCAATCCAACGGGCCCGACCGGGACTGCCGGCGTCCTACCTCGGGTGGCCCACGGCGGACGAGCCACCCGGCATCATGCCTAAACCCCGAAATACTTCGCCTGGGGATGGTGGACCACGATAGCCGAAGTGGAGTCCTCAGGCCAAAGCTGGTCTTCGTCCCCCAGCACCACACCGATGCGTGTCGCATCCAGCAGTTCGAGAATCTTATCCTGGTCATGGAGATTGGGACAGGCCGGATAGCCGAAGGAATAGCGCGACCCCCGGTATTTCTGTTTGATCATCTCTTCCATGGCACGGGCATCCTCGCCCGCGAATCCGAGCTCGGCGCGAATGCGCTTGTGCACGTATTCGGCCAGCCCTTCAGCGGCCTCCACCGTGAAGCCGTGCCAGTAAAGGTAGTCCTGGTACTTGTCCTGCGAGAACAACTCGCGGGTGAAATCCGACGCATGCTGGCCGCCGGTCACCACCTGGAAGGCGACCACGTCCATCTCACCGGAGCTCACCGGGCGGAAGAAGTCCGCAATGCACAGATGGCGATTGCCCTGCTGACGGGGAAAGGTGAACCGGCAGCGCTCCCGGAGGCCTTCGGCGTCCTCATAGACGATCAGATCGTTGCCGTCCGACTGGCAGGGAAAGTACCCGTAAACAGCCTGGGGACGCACGATGTCGTCCCGTTCGCTCTCCTGCACCAGGCGATTGAAGATCGGATCGACCTCCGCGCGCGCCCACAGCCGGTATTCCTCCTTGCTGCGACCCTGGGCCTTGAAGCCCCACTGGAACTTATAGAGCGTGGTGCGGTTTATATAAGGTACAAGGGCACGCAAAGGGACCTGCTCGATGCAGCGGCTGCCCCAGAACGGCGGCGCCGGCAGCGGATTGTCCTGTTTCACTTGCGATCGTTCCTGGATTTCGCTCACGGATGGGACCTCTGGGTACGATTCATCAGCCGACCCATCATAACGTCTTTTCATCAAAGGGAAAAACCGGACTCTCAGTATTGAACTTGACCACCGGATAGGCCGCAACTAGCTTCTTGTATCAGGTGGAGACAAGTACGTTCGGCGCGAGGTATGAGACCATGTATGTCAAATCCTTGAAAGACCGAATCCGCCACGGCGGCGTCAACCTCCACCTCCCCGACGGGGAAACCCATACCCTGGGCAGCGATCGCCCCCTGATCGACTGGCATATACGCCAGGCCGGCACTCTGGGGCGGATCGTGCGCAACCCCGAGCTGAATCTGGGTGAAACCTACGTGAACGGCGAGTGGGATGTGAGCGACGGGCAGTTGTCCGCCTTTATCGGACTGCTGATGCGCAACGTCTCCCAACCGGACCCCGGCGGCCTGCGGCGGGTCGCCGACGGCCTGCTCCAACTGCTGTATACCTGGAACCCGGTGCGCCGCAGCTACCGCAACGTCGCCCACCACTACGACCTGGATGAGTGGCTGTTCCGGCAGTTCCTCGACCAGGACATGCAGTATTCATGCGCCTATTTCACCGAACCGGACATCAGTCTGGAAGAGGCGCAACGGGCCAAGTGCCGTCATATCCTGCACAAGCTGCAGCTCCAGCCGGGCCACCGTGTGCTGGATATCGGTTGTGGCTGGGGAGGCCTTGCCCTGTACCTTGCCGAACGTGCCGGTGTGCAGGTCACCGGGCTCACTCTCTCCAGGGAACAGCTGCGGGTTGCCCAGCAGCGGGCCCGGGAACGGGGTCTGGAAGGGAAAGTGCGCTTCGTGCTGCAGGACTACCGCCAGCACGAAGGGAGCTACGACCGCATCGTCAGCGTGGGCATGTTCGAGCATGTGGGCAGGCCCCAGTACCGGCGCTACTTCGAACAGGTACGCAGGCTGCTCGCCGAACACGGTACCGCCGTGGTGCACACCATCGGCCGTCAGCAACAGAACAGCACGACCAATCCCTGGATACGCCGTTACATCTTCCCGGGCGGCAGCATCCCGTCGCTGTCGGAGATCAGCCAGGCTCTGGAATCCAACACCCTGATCACCACCGACGTGGAAGTGCTGCGACTGCACTACGCCTATACGCTCGCCGCCTGGCAGAACCGCTTCCGCAAGGCCCGGCCGCGCGTCGCCGAACGTCTGGGCGAGCGTTTCTGCCGCATGTGGGAGTTCTACCTCGCCGGCTGCGAAAATGCGTTCCGCTGGCGCGATCTGGTGGTCTTTCAGGTCCAGCTGGCGAAGCAGCACGCCAGCGTACCGATCACCCGTTCCTATCTCTACGCCCCCGACGAGCCGGCGGACACGGCGGTCAGCGCCGAGCTGCCCGATTCCGCCCTCGGTCACCCCGCCCGTCGGCCCCATCGCTGAGGCCGTTTGCGGGCATTGTCCGCGACGACAGGGGGCGGCCCCGCCCGTCTCCCCGCCGCGTCGTCTTGGTCGCCCGGGACCGGCGCCGCCGGCTGTGCCGGCACCCCGCCTTTTCCCGCAACGAGCCCATGAAGGTCATCGGCGGTACCGGACATGGTGTGTGCACCTCCTCCGGGCCCGCAGTACACTGGGGTAAACCAACGAGATTGCACCCACCGACGGCGCAGACAACAGGTGGCCCGACGCAAGAAATCCTACCGATTCCCGTGGCGCGAGGGGAACAGCTTCCGTCTGCTGGATGACGGCGGGCGCTTCTTTCCCGCCATGCTGGATGCCATCGAACACGCCCGGCACAGCACGATACTGGAAATGTACCTTTTCCAATCCGGCGCGGTGGCGACCCGGTTCGTCAATGCGCTGGTACGGGCCGCGCACCGGGGCGTGCAGGTACAGGTGCTGCTCGACGGCTTCGGCGCCCGCAAGCTGAACCGGCGGGACCAGCAGCACCTGACCTCCGCCGGCGTGCAGCTGGCCTTCTACAATCCGCTGAAGTGGCGGAAGCTGTACCGCAATCTGCTGCGGGATCATCGAAAGCTGCTGGCGGTGGACGGTACCCGGGCCTTCGTGGGCGGCGTGGGCATCACCGACATGTTCGATCCCCGCACCGCCGGGCCGCACCACTGGCACGATACCGTGGTGGAGATCAGCGGGCCGTGCGTCGCGGATTGGGTCGCCCTGTTCGCGGACAACTGGCGGCGCTGGGCAGGGGCTCCGCCGCTGGAAGCGTCGCCCGACCAACCGGCAACGATCGGCACCGGTCGCGGGCGTGTCACCTTCACAACGGGCTGGCCCTACACGGAGATCAAGCGTTCCTACCTCAACCGGATGCGCTCCGCCCGGGAGCGGATATGGCTGGTCACCGCCTATTTCGTGCCGGCGCGCAAACTGCGCCGGGCGCTTCGGCGAGCGGCCGAAGCCGGCGTGGACGTGCGTCTGCTGCTGCCCGGCACACATACGGACCACCCCGCGGTGCGCCACGCCGGTCGGCGCTTCTACACCCGCCTGCTGAGCCATGGCGTGCGGATCTTCGAATACCAGCCGAGCTTTCTGCACAGCAAGGCGCTGTTGTGCGACCACTGGGCGTCGATCGGCTCGAGCAACGGCGACCGCTGGAACCTGCGCTGGAATCTGGAAGGCAACCAGGAAGTGGCCGACCGGGCCTTTACAGACCAGGTGCAGGCCATGATCGAAGCGGACTTCGAGCAGGCCCGGGAGATCACCTACGGCGAGTGGCGGCGACGCCCCTGGTACCTGCGGTTTGCGGAACGGTTCTGGGGCGGCGTGGACCGCTGGCTGGAAAAGCGGCCGCAACGGAGCCTGGAGGACTGACCGGCCGAAGCGAGGCTCGTGCTCGTTTTCGCCACCGTCGCAACAGACGGAACCCGGGGCCCACGGGGGCCGAAATCAGGCGCCCGCCGACCGGGCCTGTCGGCCGGCCGGCGGCTCCGCGCCTGTCCCTGGGTCGACCGCCCCGCTCAACGACGGCGCTTCTTCGCCGCCGACTTCTTGCGCGCAGGCGCCTTTTTCCGGGTGACTGCCTTCTTCTTGGCAGTTGGCCGTTTCCTGGGAGCCGGCCGTTTGCCGGCGGGCGCCTTCTTCTTGGCGGCGACCTTTTTCCTGGCCGGCGCTTTCTTCCTGGCGGGCCCCTTCTTCACAGCCGATTTCTTCCTGGCGGTCACCTTCTTCTTGACCGGTGCCTTCTTTTTGGCCGGCGATTTCTTCACGGCGGCCTTTTTCTTGACGGCTGCCTTCTTCTTGCCGACGGCCTGCCTGCGGACATTCGCCTTCTTCACCGCCGCCTTCTTGACCGCCGCCTTCTTCCTGGCCGCCGGCTTCTTCTTGGCGGGCCCCTCCTTCTTGAGCGCCATCTTCTTCCTGGTGGGCGCCTTCTTGGCGGTTGCCTTCTTCCTGGTCGTCACCTTCTTCTTGACCGCCGCCTTCTTCCTGGCTGCCGACTTCTTGATGGCAGCCTTCTTGCCTGCGGCCTTGGTCTTGGCGGCGGCTTTAGGCTTGGTCGCCGATTTCTGCGTCGTGGCGGCCTTCTTGGCGGTGGCGGCCTTCTTGGCGGTAGTGGCTTTCTTGGCGGTGGCAGTCTTCCTCCCGGCCGTCGTCTTCTTGGTCGTGGACTTCTTCGCTGCCGCTTTCTTCTTGGCGGGCGCTTTCTTGGCGGCCGCCTTCTTCTTCACTGCCGATTTGGCGGCCGTGGATGACGTTTCCGACCTCGGTTTGCTGCCGGCGCCGGTTGCGGTCCGCTTTGTCGATGCGGTTCCGGCGCTGGTGGCCGTCTTCTTGGCACCGCCGGCGCGGGCGGAAGCGGACGTCATCAGCCGGCCGGACCCGGGCTGTTGCCCCGGTGCCGCAGCAGGTGACGGCTTGCGGGCAGCGGGTGCGGGTTTGGGCTTCGGGGCAGGCTCCGGGGCTGCCGGAGTCGGCGCCGGCGCTTGCGCCGCCGCCGAGGCGGCATCGTCGACCACCTTGCGCACGGCACTGAAAATATCCTCGATCTCGCCCACGCCCTGCACGGTACGCAGCTTGCCCTGTCGGCGGTAGTAGTCCACCAGGGGCGCGGTCTGGCTCTCGTAGACCCGCAGTCGGTTGCTGATGGTCTCTTCGTTGTCGTCGGCCCGATGACGCAGGTTGCCACCGCAGCGGTCGCAGCGGCCGTCGAGCTTGGGCGGGGACGTGTAGACGTTGTACATCTGACCGCAGGACTCACAGGTCCGCCGACCGGTCAGGCGCTGCATGAGCACGTCGAAATCCACGTCGATCAGCAACGCAAGCCCCAGCGGCTGGCCCAGCTCATTGAGCATGCGGTCCAGGCCCTCGGCCTGCGGGATGTTGCGCGGAAAGCCGTCCAGGATGAAGCCCTTCCGGGCATCGGGTTCGGCAAGGCGTTCGCGGATCATGCCCAGCACGATGTCGTCGGACACCAGCTGCCCGGCTTCCATGACCGCCTTGGCGGCCTGCCCCAGGGAAGTGCCGGCGGCCACAGCCGCCCGCAACAGGTCGCCGGTGGAGATCTGAGGAATCTGGTAGTGCTCTACCAGCAGCTTGCTCTGCGTGCCCTTTCCGGATCCGGGCGCTCCCAACAATACGATTCTCATGGCGAAATTCGGCTCCCCTGGTTCTTGGAATTATTCAATCCCCTCAGCACCTTAAGTTTTTTACATGACCTCATACAATTTTTTGCATGGCCCCGCACACGGTGTGCGATTAAGCTACTCTCACCGCCTGGGGTAAGTCAACGAACCGTATGAAAAAAATCGGGTTTTAGGCTATCCTTTGCGCTATTTGCCGCACAGGCGGCCCAGGACGCCCCGGCGCGGCGTCGCAGCCCAAAGCAGGACCCATGCACGGTACAATTCCCGACTTCACTGACAACGAGCTGTGGGCCATCGAGACCACGCTGCGTGAACGCTACGGCGAGCCCAAGGAAATCCAGCTGGCCGAAAGCGAGCTGCGCCTGGACCCGCACTCCGCCGAGCTCAGCAGTTGCCCCACGGTCTACTGGACCCACGACAACTGCCACTTCGTGATCTGCAAGACCGACGATCACCGCTACCGGGCCCAGTTCTTTTACCGGCTCTATCAGATGTTCGGGACCGGTGTGGACGAGTTCGACAATGTGGCCGAATGCGCCGTGACCCTGCTGCAGATGCAGGCCGATCACGAGCGCAAAGAGAGCGAGGAACGCCCGGACCGCGCCTGAACCGAGTACCGCCCGCGCTGTCTACCACGCGTAATTCTCACATAACGACGAGCGCCCGGCGCCTTGAGGATTTCACCAATCTGCAATCGCAACTGACAAGGGGAAGCAACTGATGGCCAAAAAGACGGCGACGAAGAAGAATGCCTTTTACGCCCAGTCGGGCGGCGTCACCGCAGTAATCAACGCCTCGGCCTGCGGCGTCATCGAGACCGCCCGCAAACACAAGGATCGCATCGGCAAGGTCTACGCCGGGCGCAACGGCATCATCGGCGCGCTCACCGAGGACCTGATCGACACCAGCAAGGAATCGGCCCGGGCCATCGCCGCGCTGCGCCACACCCCGTCGGGCGCCTTCGGGTCCTGCCGCTACAAGCTCAAGGGCCTGGAGGAGAACCGCGCCGAGTACGAGCGTCTGATGGAAGTCTTCGAGGCCCACAACATCGGCTACTTCTTCTACAACGGTGGCGGCGACTCCGCCGACACCTGTCTGAAGGTTTCCCAGCTGTCCAAGACCCTGGGCTATCCCATCCAGGCCATCCACGTGCCCAAGACCGTGGACAACGATCTGCCCATCACCGACAACTGTCCGGGCTTCGGCTCCGTGGCCAAGTACATCGCCATCTCCACCCGGGAGGCCAGCTTCGACGTGGCCTCCATGGCCAAGACCTCCACCAAGGTGTTCGTGCTGGAGGTGATGGGGCGCCACGCCGGCTGGATCGCCGCCGCCGGCGGCATGGCGGCCGATGAGGACACCGATCTGCCCATCATCATCCTGTTTCCCGAGGTCACCTTCAGCCAGACCAAGTTCCTGGCGGCGGTCAAGCAGAAGGTCCAGACGCACGGCTACGTGTCCGTGGTGGTCTCCGAGGGCGTGCGTGACCGCTCCGGCAAGTTCCTGGCCGATCAGGGGCTGGTGGACGCCTTCGGCCATGCCCAGTTGGGCGGCGTGGCGCCGGTGATCGCCAACCTCATCAAGAGCAAGCTGGGCTACAAGTACCACTGGGCGGTGGCCGACTACCTGCAGCGCGCGGCCCGTCATATCGCCTCCAAGACCGACGTTGACCAGGCCTACGCCACCGGCAAGGCGGCTGTCGAGCTGGCCCTGGCCGGCAAGAACGCCGTCATGCCCACGGTGGTGCGCACCTCCAACTCGCCGTATCGCTGGAAGGTCGGCCAGGCCCGCCTGTCGCGGGTGGCCAACGTGGAGAAGATGATGCCCAAGGGCTTCATCAGCCGGGACGGCTTCGGCATCACCGAACGCTGCCGCAAGTACCTGGCGCCGCTCATGCAGGGCGAGGACTACCCACCCTACAAGAACGGCATGCCCAAGTACGTCACGTTGAAGAATGTGGCGGTGAAGAAGAAGCTCGATACCACGTTCAAGCTCAAGTAGCAGACACACAAAGGGGCGCATTCGCGCCCCTTTGCATTGTAAAGGCCGTGTCATGACATTGGAGAAGGCCCGGGAACTGCTGCAGGTTCAGGCGAGCCTCGGCGGCGGCTATAACCGCAATTCGGCGAAACTCATTCTCGCCGAGGTACAGCGCGATCATGGCCAGGGAGCGGTCGACAGGCTCATCCGGGAACTGGACCTGGAAACGGTGTTCGGCTTCACGCCGGGCACCGAGTTCAAAGGTCCCTGAGCGCTGCCAACAGCAGGGCCGACAACAACAATTTTTCATCGAAGCAATCACTTAAACCTGGAGGAAGACCCATGTCTGTCGAACTTGTGTTCGCGCTCGCCTGTGCCGTCGTGGCACTGGTCTACGGCGCGGTGTCAGTAAGGTGGGTGCTGAGCAAATCCGCCGGCAACGAACGCATGCAGGAAATCGCCAAGGCGATCCAGGAGGGGGCATCGGCATACCTCAACCGGCAGTACACCACCATCGCACTGGTGGGGGTCGTGCTGTTCGTGATCCTCGGCTTCACGCTGCACAGCTGGGCCACGGCCATCGGCTTCGCCATCGGCGCGTTCCTGTCGGGCTCGGCCGGCTACATCGGCATGAACATCTCGGTGCGCGCCAACGTACGTACCGCCCAGGCCGCCCATGACGGCATCAACGCCGCCCTGCAGGTGGCATTCCGCGGCGGCGCCATCACCGGGCTGCTGGTGGTGGGCCTGGGCCTGCTGGGCGTGGCGGGCTACTACTGGATCCTGCTGGCCCTGCATGTGTCCCATCCGGTGCACCATCTGGTGGGGCTGGCGTTCGGCAGCTCGCTCATCTCCATCTTCGCCCGACTGGGCGGCGGTATCTTCACCAAGGGCGCCGACGTGGGCGCGGACCTGGTCGGCAAGGTGGAAGCCGGCATTCCCGAGGACGACCCCCGCAACCCGGCGGTGATCGCCGACAACGTGGGCGACAACGTGGGCGACTGCGCCGGCATGGCCGCCGACTTGTTCGAGACCTACGCGGTGACCGTGGTCGCGACCATGGTGCTGGGCGGGCTGCTGGTGAGCAACGACCCGAAAGCGGTGACCTATCCGCTGGTGCTGGGCGGCGTCTCCATCCTCGCTTCCATCGTGGGCACCTTCTTCGTCAAGGCGCGCGAGGGCGGCAAGATCATGAACGCCCTGTACCGCGGACTGGGGGTCTCCGGCGTGCTGGCGGCCATCGGCTTCTACCCGGTGACCACCTGGCTGCTGGGCCACACCATCGACCTTGAGGGGCAGATCATTCCGACGGTGAACCTGTACTACTCCGCCCTCATCGGCCTGGGACTCACCGGCGCCCTGGTGGTGATCACCGAGTACTACACAGCCACCGAGTTCGGGCCTGTGCGCCATATCGCATCGGCCTCCACCACCGGCCACGGCACCAACGTGATCGCCGGGCTGGGCGTGTCCATGAAGTCCACCGCGGCACCCGTGCTGGCCATTGCGGCGAGCATCTGGGGCGCCCACGCGGCAGCCGGGTTGTACGGCATCGCCATTGCGGTGACCGCCATGCTGTCCATGACCGGCATCATCGTGGCCCTGGACGCCTACGGCCCCATCACCGACAACGCCGGCGGCATCGCGGAGATGGCCGAGCTGCCCGACGAGATCCGCGGCATCACCGATCCCCTGGACGCGGTGGGCAATACCACCAAGGCGGTCACCAAGGGCTATGCCATCGGCTCCGCCGGCCTGGCCGCCCTGGTGCTGTTCGCCGACTACGCCCACAGCCTGGCGGCCGAACACGGCGGCATCGTGACCCGGTTCGACCTGTCCGATTACAAGGTGATCGTCGGCCTGTTCATCGGCGGTCTGGTGCCCTATCTGTTCGGGGCCATGGCCATGGAGGCCGTGGGCCGTGCCGCCGGCGGCATCGTCAACGAGGTGCGCCGTCAGTTCAAGGAGATCCCCGGCATCATGGAGCACAAGGCCAAGCCGGACTACTCCAGGGCGGTGGACATGCTCACCAAGGCGGCCATCAAGGAAATGATCATTCCGTCCCTGCTGCCGGTGCTGGTGCCGGTGGTCGTGGGCTGGCTGCTGGGACCCAAGGCCCTGGGCGGCGTGCTGCTGGGCACCATCGTCACCGGCCTGTTCGTGGCCATCTCCATGACCACCGGCGGCGGCGCCTGGGACAACGCCAAGAAGTACATCGAGGACGGCAACTACGGCGGCAAGGGATCGGAAGCCCACAAGGCGGCGGTCACCGGCGATACCGTCGGCGATCCCTACAAGGACACCGCCGGCCCCGCCGTCAACCCGTTGATCAAGATCATCAACATTGTCGCCCTGCTGATCGTGGCGCTGGTCTGACCGATAGCGGTGTGGCGGCCCTGGTCGCCGCACCGCATTCCCAAACACCAAAAGCGCCACGGAAGACACGGAAAGCACGGAAGCAGGCAATGCATGAGGGCGATCCTTGGCGGACATTCCGTTGGGTGTAGCACCATGGGAATGATCCGTGGGCTTCACGCGGCCCCGCCTAACCTCCCCCTAAAATGCCAGACGTTGCGCCTTGAATGCACCGATGAGATGCAGGTGCCCCACGCGGCGTAGACACAAGCGCCACCCTCTCCCGGCATTTCCCCTTTCCGTGCTTTCCGTGTCTTCCGTGGCGCCTTTTTCTCGATGCAAAATTAGAATCCTCTGATACATACCCGCTATACTACGGGCCTGCGTTTCTCTCTTTCGCGTCAGCGAGGCCCATCATGAATCTGGA
>Ga0102956_1000676_pt1 | contig 11944 bp, 9 predicted proteins | sample SalPonF2_A_D2_MG_FD_84515 | JGI IMG/M metagenome (GOLD analysis project Ga0102956, IMG submission 84515) | Salt pond soil microbial communities from South San Francisco under conditions of wetland restoration - Salt Pond MetaG SF2_A_D2_MG ...
CCAACGGCGTGCCGTCCCTGTATCGCGACGGGCTGTCCACCATGTCCAATACGCCGACGATGACCAAGGAGGAGCTGGTGACCGGCGTGGAGAACATGCAGATCCGCTACGGCGAGGCCACGGCCCCCGATCAGGCCGCCGTGCGCTACGTGAAGGCGGACCAGGTCGCGGACTGGGGCAACGTGGTGAGCGCACGGGTTCAACTGCTGGTGCGCAGCGTCGAGCAGGTCAACCCCACGCCGGTATCGATCACCTTCGACGGCAAGACCTACAACGACCGGTATCTGCGCCGGATCTTCAGCGACACCATCAAGCTGCGCAACCGCGGCCTGAGGTGACAGCCATGGGCGAGGGAGCAATGATCATCAAAAGCCTGTCCCGCGGCCGCGTCGCGAACCAGCGCGGCTCGGTGCTGGTGGTAAGCCTGCTGATTCTGCTGGTGATGACCCTGATCGGTGTGACGGCCATGAACACCTCCACCCTGGAGCAGAAGATGGCCTACAACTTCCGCGATCACCAGACCGCCTTCCAGGCGGCGGAAGCGGCACTGCGCGACGGCGAGGCCTTCGTGGAGGCCAACTCCCTGGGACCCTCGGACTTCTCGGCGGCGTGCACCAACGGCCTGTGCACCGAGGCCTCCGGCACCACGCCGGTGTGGTTCGACCAGACGATTAAGGTGTGGAGTACGGCCAACCTGCACCGGACCGCCACCTATACCGCGCCGGAGGTACTTCAGAAGCCCATCTATATCGTGGAGTGGCTGGGTTACGTATTTCCCGCCGGCTACGTGCCGCCGCCCGGCACCAACCCGGGGCCGGGCGATCCCGAGATGTTCCGCATCACGGCGCTGGCCACCGGCGGCACCACCCAGGCCCGGGTGATGCTGCAGTCCACGTACGAGAAGAAGTAGGCGGGAATGACAAGGTTGCGGCCTGCGGCCTTTTACCGAAGGGGACAGACATCATGAACAAGACCGCACTCCTTTGCCATGGCCTGCTGGCGGTCGCCCTCTGGCTGGCACCGTTGTCCGGCGGCGCCATGACGGCAGCCGGACAGACGCCGCGGCACAGCGACGCCGGCGAGGCGGCGAGCTTCCTGACCGGTGAATTCGTCGCCTGGCAGGGAAACACGCTGATCACCACGGTGGGCAAGTTCACCATCGACTCGGGCGTCGATCTGCTGGACCGCGCCCACACAACGGGCCGCAGCTATGCCGACGACGGCGGGCAGCGCAGCAGGCGCCCGCACGTACAGCTCGAATTCCAACGGGGTGAGTTGCGCAAGGTCACCATCTACTGACGGCGCAGGTCCCTGTCGGTACAGCCGCAACCCAGTCCCGGTAACGGGGGAAACGCGATGAACACCACAAAGTCACGACCGACCGGCCGACTGAGCCGCAGTTGGCACAATGCCCTGACCCTCGGCGCCTCCCTGGCGGCAACGCTGCTGCTGGCGCCCGCGGTATTCGCCAACGGCAGCATGCTGGACTACACCGCGCTTCCGCCGTTGATCAGCCCCTTCTCGCTGTCGGACATGCCGAACGTGCTGGTGGTGCTGGACAACTCCAACAGTATGGACGAGGCCCCCAACGGCACGGCAGTGGGCAGTGCGGACCCTTCCAGCAAGTCCGAAATTGCGCGCCACACCATCAAGGGGCTGATTCAGTCCCTCCAGGGTCGCATCCGCATGGGTCTGATGGCCTATCAACAGAGCAACGTTAAGCTTTACTACATTCATAACTCCTTCTACTACGCCAGCTACGACCCGAGCACCTACGATCCCAGCTATGTGCCTGGCGGTGCGCCGAGCACCTGGACAAAGAACAATCAGCGCATCCCGAATCCAACCGACACCGGCAACTACCTGTACTACAACCGGGCACTGCCGTACTACGATTCCTCGGACCAGGGCAATGCCTTCTGCTACTCGGACACCTATAGCGAAACCGTCGATCCGACTACCGGCAAACCCGTCTACAACTCTTATGACTGCTATCGGACCAAGACCGGCCAGTCGGACGCCCACACCGGCTACAGCAACTACATGTGGTCGGGCTCGTTCAAGCCGACGGACAGCGACACCGCCCAAGGCTTCTACTACTTCGGCCAACGCCTGGCATGGCAGAAGGTTCACGAGCCCGACCCCGACCATCCGGGCCAGTTCACCAATAAGACGTACTTTTCGGACTCCCATCCGGGGCGCGGCTATCTGTACGTTCCCGTCAATACACTGGATGCCTCTCAGGCCAGCACCCTGGACAGTTGGCTGGCCACCGAGAGCTTCGCCAATCCCAGCAGCAACAAGCCCCTGCGCAACGCGGGCTTCACACCTATCCAGGGGACGCTTCTGACCGCCAAGGACTATTTCGAAGGGAACCTGACTGACACCGCGCAAGGCGGCCCCGCCAACGCGCCCCCCGCCAACGCCTGCGGCGTCAAGAACTACGTCATTCTGGTTACCGACGGCCTGCCGTCGGTGGACAAGGACGGCAATCTGGTCACCGATCCGAACACCGCCATCACCGATGCGGCCAACGCCGCCCGCCAACTTTCGGCCATCGGCGTAAAGACCTACGTGGTGGGCTTCGGCCTGCCCCAGGGGGTGGACTCGACCAAGCTGGACCAGATCGCCAGTGCCGGGGATACCGCCAGTGCCTATCTGGCCAGCGACAGCGCGTCCCTTCTGAACGCGCTCAACAGCATCTTCCTGGATATCGCCAAGCGGACCTCTTCCGGCACGGCCGCCACGGTGGTGAGCAACAGCAGCAACGGCACCGGCGCCGTCTACCAGGCCTACTACACGCCGAGCATGACCCTGGCGCAGAACGTCTCCGGCGGCGCGCTGTCCACGGTGACCTGGGTGGGCGGCGTGCATGCGTTGTTCATCGACAAATACAGCTATCTGCGGGAAGACGGCAACCAGAACGGCAAACTGGACGACTACGACGCCGACAAGATCGTCGAGCTGCAGTACGACCCGGGCAGCGGAAAGACGGTGGTCGCCCGTGCCACCAGCACCGACCCGAACGTTCCCAAGGGGCTTACCTGGACGACCGGTCCTCTCGGCGGCCTGAAACCGATCTGGAACGCCCAGGACCGGCTTGCGAACCTGACGGACGTCGTCACCCAGCGCACCTATAGAAGCAATGCCAGCCAGGGCCGCTACATATTCACCACCATCAATGGCACCAAGGTGGACTTCGACGAGACGCAGTTCGGGTCGGGCGGCGGAGACAATTACCTCTACCTGGATGCAGGCAGCACCGCTCAGGCGCAAAAGATCGTCGACTACATCCGCGGCGAGGAAATCCCCGGCTTCCGCAACCGCACCATCGACTACAAGCAGGACGGCACGCTGAAGGTGTGGCGTCTGGGTGACATCATCCATTCCACACCGGCAGCGGTGGGCGCGCCCGACGCCGGCTACGACGTCACCTACGGCGACACCAGCTATGCAGCGTTCCGCCAGCAATACGCCAACCGTCGCCAGGTGGTCTACGTCGGGGCCAACGACGGCATGCTGCATGCCTTCAACGGCGGCTTCTGGAACGTCAAGCAGCAGTCTTTCGATACCGTGGATCCCTCCGGCTCGGGGGCGACCCCGGATCCGCTGGGCTCGGAGCTGTGGGCGTACGTTCCGGAGAACCTGCTGCCGCACCTGCAATGGCTGACCGACCCCAACTACAACCATGTCTACTACATGGACGGGGCGATCAAGACCTTCGATGCGCGCATCTTCACGGCGGACGCCGATCATCCCTATGGCTGGGGCACGATTCTGGTGGCCGGCATGCGTCTGGGCGGCGGACCGTTCAGCATCGACACCACGGGCGACGGCAACGCCGACACGACCATGCGTTCGGCGTACGTGGTGATGGACATCACCAACCCGGAGAAGCCGCCCCGGTTGCTGGCGGAAATCACCAGCCCCAAGCTCGGCTTCACGACCTCGGGGCCGGCTCTGGTGAAAGCCGCGATGCCCAGCAACAGCGGGGACTGGGGCAGCCCGCTGACCAAGCAATGGTATCTGGTGTTCGGCTCCGGGCCTACCGATCTGGTAGCCGGCACCAGCAATCAGGACGCCCAGCTGTTTGTGTACAACCTGAACACGCTGTCATTCGAAACCGGGTTCGCACCCCTTGACCTGACGGGCGCTCCCGACAGCTTCGTCGGTGACGTCTCAGTGGCTGACTGGAACCGGGACTTCCTGGACGATGCCGCGTACTTCGGCATTGCCGGTGGCACCACCGGCAGTCCCACCGGAGAACTGGATCGCCTGGTCTTGAACTCCAGTGTCAGTACGACCGGCGGAACCGTGACGGCGCCCAACCTGCTCTCAGGTGCAACGGTGAACACGCTGCTGAACATCGGCAAGCCGTTCCTGAACGCGCCGACGCTCAGCACCGACGTGCTCGGCGCCCACTGGGTGTACGGCGGAACCGGGCGGCTGCTGGCCTCGGCGGACAACACCAGCACGGCCCAGCAGAGCGTATTCGGCGTCAAGGAGCCGGTGGACAGCAGTGGCCAACTCACCTGGGGCGCGGCCAACAACCTGGCCGACGTAACCGGCATCGGGGTGTACAGCGACGGCACCATTACCCCGACGGGCACCACCATCGACGGCAACACGGTGGCAACAACCACCGACGTGGAACAGGCCATCCAGAACATGGATGGCTGGGTCCGGCAGCTGGGAACCGGCGGCCCGGCCGAGCGGGTGCTGTCCAGCCCGGTGGTGGCGCGGCAGGTCCTGCTGTTTCCCAGCTACACGCCGGACAGCAACGTCTGCGAACCGGAAGGCACCAGCCTGCTGTACGCGGTGGACACCCGCGCCGGCATCGCCCTGCCCTTCGATCCGCTGTACGCGGACCAGCACACCGGCAACGCCAAGTACAAGGTGGTCGACACCTACGACATGGGCAAGGGCGAAACCGGCCAGTTGTCGGTGCACCAGGGCGGCGCCCTGGGGCCGGGCAAGGCCAAGATACTGCACCAGAACAGCACGCTGGACACCAGCATGATCAACTTCAACACCGGGGCGGTGCAGGGCGGGCGGCGCTCATGGCGGGAAATCGATTTGCAGAACCTGCCGTAGCCTGATCGGGGTGTGGCCCGGCGGGCCACATCCCGCCCGACACCTTTCGGCCAGCAGAACGTATGGGGACCCATGCAATGAATCGAAGAAACACCGCCGGTTTCACCCTGATAGAGCTGATGATCGTGGTGGTCATCGTCGGCATCCTCGCCGCCGTCGCCTATCCGGCCTACCGCAGCTCGGTGATCAAGACCCGGCGCTCCGACGCCAAGGTCGCGCTGACCAATGCGGCCGCCCTGCAGGAGAAGTGGTACATGGACCACAACTCCTACGCCACCAACACGGACATCGCCAAACTGGGCGGCGCGAACAGCCCGGAAGGCTACTACACCATCGCCGTCACCAATGCCGGCTGCAGCACCATCGTCGGCGCCAAGAACGTCTACAGCTGCTTCACCGCGACCGCCACCCCCACCGCCAAAGGGGGCCAGAGCGACGACACCGAGTGCGCGACGCTGACCATCGATCAGGACGGGGTCAAGGGCAATACGGGAACCGGCTCGGTCGCGGACTGCTGGTAGGAGTGCCTTGCCGCAGCGCTACCGGCCATGAAATACGGTGGCGCTCGACACGGCGGTCGGTGAGACGAAGGAGAAACCGACCGGCATCCGGAGGCATGGATACCGTTGTCGGGTGCTGACGCAGGGGTCGGGAACAGAATAATCCGCCAGGGCGGTGACGAATACGGCGAAACCCCGGCAGCCGTCCAAGCCGGTCCATCACTGCCGGGGCGGCGTGCTTTCGGTGCGGACGAGTCTAGACAGCCAGTTCCCGAGGCAGTGAAAACACCACCTTCTCGCGACGCCCCTCGGTTTCCTCGGCCTCCGAGGCGCCCCACGACTTGAGCCGCGCCACCACCTCCTGCACCAGCACTTCCGGCGCGGACGCACCGGCGGTCACGCCCACCACCGAGCGGCCGGCCACCCACTCGCGATCTATCTGATCGGCACTGTCGACCAGAAAGGCGTCCACGCCCTGCTGCCTGGCCAGCTCGCGCAGGCGACTGGAGTTGGAGCTGTTGGGCGAGCCCACCACCAGGATCACATCGCTGCTGCGCGCCAGCTTGCGCACCGCGTCCTGACGGTTCTGGGTGGCATAGCAGATGTCGTCCTTGCGCGGCCCCAGGATGGTGGGAAAACGTTCACGCAGGGCGTCGATCACTTTCGCGGTATCCTCCACCGACAGCGTGGTCTGGGTCACGAAAGCCAGGTTGTCCGGGTCGCGCACCGGCAGTTGCCAGACGTCTTCGGCCGCTTCCACCAGGTACATGTCGCCGCCGCTGGAACGGTCATACTGGCCCATGGTGCCCTCCACTTCCGGGTGGCCGGCATGACCGATGAGAATGCATTCCCGACCGGCGCGGCTGTGGCGGCTGACTTCCATGTGCACTTTGGTGACCAGTGGGCAGGTGGCGTCGAAGATCTGCAGGCCCCGCTTTTCGGCTTCGGCCCGCACCGCCTGCGATACGCCGTGGGCGCTGAAGATGACCGTCGCGCCGTCGGGGATGCGCTCGAGATCTTCCACGAACACGGCCCCGCGCTCGCGCAGTCCTTCCACCACATGACGGTTGTGAACGACCTCATGACGTACGTAGATGGGAGCACCGAACAGATCCAGGGCGCGCTCGACGATATCGATGGCCCGGTCCACGCCGGCACAGAATCCACGGGGGTTGGCTAGGAGAATATGCATGACCGATGACTCCGGTCCTAGAAAGCTACTGGCGGGCCATTATAACGCATAAAGGCCCCGCCCCGCTCAGTCGTCGTCAGCGCCGGGCGGCTCGACGGCGAGAATCCGCACTTCGAAAGTCAGCGTGTGGCCGGCCAGCGGGTGGTTGAAGTCCACCTTCACCTCGTCGCCCTGCACGGCCTGCACCGCGCCGGGCACCTCATCGCCGCCGGGTGTGGTGAACCCGATGATGGTGCCCGGCTCCAGGTTCATTTCAACCGGAAAATCGCTGCGCGGCAGCGTATGCACGTTGTCCGGGTCCCGATAGCCGAACGTCTGCTCCGGCTCCAGCCGCAGGCTCTGGGTGTCCCCGGCCCGCAGCCCGTAGAGGGCCAGCTCCAGCCCTTCCACCACCGTCCCGTCGCCCATCACGAACGTCAGCGGCTCGCCGCCGGCGCTGTCTTCGGCCACCATGCCGTCCTCCAGGGCGATGGAAAAATGCATGGTCACCCGACTGCCGGCCTGGATCTGCGCTGCCTCGGCCATTTCAGGATTGCCTCTCCGCGCTCCGTGCGCCCAGCAGGCCGTCGATGATCAACAGGGCGACGCCGATGGTGATCGCCGAGTCGGCCACGTTGAATGCAGGCCAGTGCCAGTGACGGTAGTACACATCGATGAAGTCGATGACCCGGCCGTGCCATACGCGGTCGATGACATTGCCCAGGGCACCGCCCAGAATCAGGGACACCGCCATGCCGCCCAACCGGTCCCGCGCGGACAGACGGCTCAGCCACACCACCATCACCACCGCCGCCAGCAGACCCAGCGCGATGAAGAACCAGCGTTGCCAGCCCGACGCGGTGCTGAGGAAACTGAAAGCGGCGCCTGTGTTGTACACCAGGGTGAGATTCAACGACGGCAGCAAATGCAGCGGGTGCTCATAGGTCAGCAGGCTGTTGGCGAGCTGCTTGGTCACCTGGTCGAGCACCACCACCAGCACCGACAACCACAGCCAGCGCAACCCCGAACCGCGCGCCACCCGCTCGCCCTGCAGGTCGCTCACCGGTTCGGGTACCGGTTCGCCGCTGTCCATGGGCCGCTCATGCATAGCGACGGCGCTCGCCGCTGCCGGCGACGTTTTCGGCGCACCGCCCGCAGATCTGCGGATGCTCCGGATGGGAGCCCACATCTTCCCGGTGATGCCAGCAGCGAATGCATTTGTCGTGGGCGCTGGTGCTGACCTTCACCCACAGCTTGGCGGTCTTCAGATCCGTTTCCACCGCCTCCTCCGGACGCTCGGCCGCCGGATGCACGCGGGCATAGGAGGTGATGAGCACGAAGTGCAGCTCGTCACCCAGCCGTTCCAGCTGTGTACGCAGCTCGTCGTCGCAGTACAGATCCACTTCGGCGTCCAGCGAGGCCCCGATGCCGCCCGCCACCCGCAGCTTCTCCAGCTCACGACCCACCGCCTCGCGCACTTCGAAGATGCGGTCCCAGAACGCCATGTCGAACATGGGCTGCTCGCCGGACTCGGGCGCGTAGAGCGCCGGCAGCTCGTACCAGGTCGCGAAGAACACCGACGGATCGCGGGGGCCCGGCATCTGCTGCCAGATCTCCTCGGCGGTAAAGCTCAGGATGGGAGCCAGCCAGCGCGACAGCGCTTCGACGATCAGGTACATGGCGGTCTGGGCCGAACGCCGCGCATGGCTGTCCGACTGGGTGGTGTACTGGCGGTCCTTGATGACGTCCAGGTAGAACCCGCCCATGGCCACGGCGCAGAAGTTGTGCACCCGCTGGTAGATCAGGTGGAACTGATAGTCCTCGTAGGACTGACGGACCAGTTCCTGCAGGGTGCGGGCGCGCTCCACCGCCCACTGGTCCAGGGGCAGCAGATGTTCCGGCGCCACCATGTGCCGCTCCGGATCGAAGCCGTGCAGGTTGCCCAGCAGAAAGCGGGCCGTGTTGCGCATGCGCCGGTAGGCATCGGCGGTGCGCTTGAGAATCTCGTCGGACACGGCCATCTCGGCCCGATAGTCGGTGGCCGCGATCCACAGCCGCAGGATATCCGCGCCCAGGGTGCCCACGACCTTCTGGGGCGACACCACGTTGCCTTTTGACTTGGACATCTTCTGGCCCTTGGCGTCCACCGTGAAACCGTGAGTGAGAACGCCCCGGTACGGAGCGGCGTCCCGCATCGCGACGGAGGTCAGCAGCGAGGACTGGAACCAGCCCCGGTGCTGGTCGGAACCTTCCAGGTACAGGTCCGCCGGATACCTCAACTCTCCCCGGCGCTCCAGCACACAGGCGTGGGTCACGCCGGAGTCGAACCACACGTCCAGCGTATCGGTGACCTTTTCATAGTCGGCAGCGTCGGCGCCCAGGAGTTCCCCGGCATCGAGCTCGAACCAGGCATCGATGCCGCGGCGCTCCATGCGCAGGGCCACCTCCTCGATCAGCTGGGGCGTCTGGGGGTGCAATTCACCCGTGCGGCGATGGACGAACAGGGCAATGGGCACACCCCAGGTGCGCTGGCGGGAAATGCACCAATCGGGGCGGTTGGCCACCATGCTCTCGATGCGCGCCTGGCCCCAGTCCGGTGTCCACTCCACCTGGCGGATCGCCTCCAGGGCGGAGCGGCGCAGGCCCTGGTTGTCCATGCTGATGAACCACTGGGGCGTGGCGCGGAAGATGATCGGGGTCTTGTGACGCCAGCAGTGAGGATAGCTGTGGCGAATGGCCTCCTCGTGCACCAGCGCACCGTTGGTCTTCAACACTTCGATGACATGGTCGTTGGCGGCGAACACATGCTCGCCCGCAAACAGCTCGGTGTCGGGCAGAAAGCGTCCGTCGTCGCCCACCGGGTTGTCCACCGCCAGCCGGTAGCGCGACCCCACCACGTAGTCGTCCTGGCCGTGGCCCGGCGCGGTGTGCACGGCGCCGGTGCCGGCATCCAGGGTCACATGGTCTCCCAGGATCACGGGCACTTCGCGCTTGTAGAAAGGATGGGCGAGCTTCATGCCCTCCAGCACGGCGCCGGCGCAGTAGCCGAGGATCTCGTATCGGGAAACGCTCCAGCGCGCCATGATGTCCTTGAGCATGGCATCGGCCAGCACCAGGCGCTCCGGACCGTGCCCGGTATCGCACTGCACCACCGCATAATCCACTTCCGGATTGAGCGCCACCGCCCGGTTGGCGGGCAGGGTCCAGGGCGTGGTCGTCCAGATGACCACCGACACGGGACCTTCGCCTTCATGACCGGCCACATGATGGCAGCGCGCCATCAGCGCGGCGTCATCGAGAACCGCGAAACGCACGTCGATGGCCGGCGATTGCTTGTCCTCGTATTCCACTTCGGCTTCGGCCAGGGCCGAGCCGCAGTCGGTGCACCAGTGCACCGGCTTGAAGCCCTTGTGCAGGTGACCGTTGGCGGCCACCCGGCCGAGGGAACGCACGATGTCCGCCTCGAAGCGAAAATCCATGGTGAGGTAGGGATGGGCCCAGTCGCCCATCACGCCCAGGCGCACGAAATCGGCGCGCTGACGATCCACCTGCTCGGCGGCGTACTCGCGGCAGGCGTTGCGGAAGGTGGCCACATCCACCTTGTGCCCCGCCTTGCCGACCTTGCGCTCCACGTTCAGCTCGATGGGCAGGCCATGGCAGTCCCAGCCCGGCACGTAGGGCGCATCGAAGCCTTCCAGGGACTTGCTCTTGACGACAATGTCCTTGAGCACCTTGTTGACGGCGTGGCCGATGTGGATCTCGCCGTTGGCATAGGGCGGGCCGTCGTGGAGGATGAACCTCGGTTGCCCCTTGCGGGCCTGTCGCAGCGCTCCGTGCAGGTCCATGTCCTGCCAGCGCTTGAGCGTCTCCGGCTCGCGCCTGGCCAGGTTGCCCCGCATGGGAAAATCGGTCTGCGGCAGATTGAGGGTGTCTTTGTAGTCGGTCACATCCAGGCTCGTTACGTGCGCGCCCAGGGCGCGATGAATGTCGGTTCAGGGCACCGCCCCACTCACATGGCCGCGAAATAGGCCCGCGCATCCCGCGCATCCTGATGGATCTGTTCCTTCAGCGCCTCGAAGGAATCGAAGCGCAGCTCCGGGCGCAGCTTGTGCAGAAAGTTGACGTACACATAGCGCCCATAGATATCCTGGTCGAAGTCGAACAGGTGCACCTCCAGCAGGGTGCGGGTGCCGTCCACCGTCGGGCGGGTGCCCACGTTGGCCACCCCGGCCACCGGCTCGCGGTCCAGCCCGAACAACTCCACCGCGAACACGCCCTGTACCGGCGTGGCGTGACGGTGCAGGTGAATGTTGGCGGTGGGAAAGCCGATGGTGCGTCCCCGCCGGTCGCCGTGGGCCACCCGGCCGCACATGCGGTAGGGCCTTCCCAGCAGTTTCTCGGCGCCGGCCATGTCGCCGGCGGCCAGCGCCTCGCGGATGCGCGTGCTGCTCACCCGCCCGCCGTCGACGTTGAAGGTGTGCATGTTGACCACCTGAAAACCCTGCTCCGCGCCGGCCTGCTGCATGAAGGCGAAATCCCCCTGGCGGCCCTTGCCGAAACGGAAGTCGTCCCCCACCACCAGGTAGCGCACACCCAGCCCGTCCACCAGCACCACCTTCACGAACTGCGCAGCGCTCAGACCCGCCAGGCGGCTGTCGAAGCGCAGGCACAGCACCCGGTCCACGGAAAAGCGGCGCAGCGCCAGCAGCTTTTCCCGCAGCCGGGTCAGGCGCGCCGGCGCGGTCTCGGGCGCGAAAAGCTCCCGGGGCTGGGGCTCGAAGGTGATCACGCAGGTGGGCAGACCCAGGGCACTGGCGCGCTCGGAGAGCTGACCGAGCACCGCCTGGTGACCCAGATGCACGCCATCGAAGTTGCCGATGGTCGCCGCGCAACCGCGGTGTTCGGGGCGCAGATTGTGCAGACCGCGTATCAGTTCCATGCCGGATCCCGGGGGATACTCCCGCGCAACGGGTAAAAATGTCGATTATAAAGGACTGGCAGCGCTTGTCATTCATGGCCCTCCAGGGCCGGCGGAGGGGTCCACAGGGAGCTCAGACGCAAGCCCATCAGGCGCAGGGTGACCAGATAGAGCACCACGCCGATGACGATCCAGGTCACCAGATGGCCCGCCCGCAGCCACGCCCGGCCGGTGAGCCATTCACTGAGGGGCGGCGCCCCC
>Ga0102956_1000677_pt1 | contig 11931 bp, 10 predicted proteins | sample SalPonF2_A_D2_MG_FD_84515 | JGI IMG/M metagenome (GOLD analysis project Ga0102956, IMG submission 84515) | Salt pond soil microbial communities from South San Francisco under conditions of wetland restoration - Salt Pond MetaG SF2_A_D2_MG ...
ATGGGACCGTCCCGGCCGACCGTTCCGAGTCCGTCTCTGCTCCATGACGTAAAAAATGCCCCCTCGTGGAGGAAACCCCGGGGTTGCCGCATAAGCGTCCGAGGCGCGGATTGCGGCCAGACAACTGGGGACCAGAGCGACTTCAAGGCAGGCCCCTGCAGCAGTATCGTCGGGGGTCAGGCCGAACTGTCGACAATGGTCCTCCATGCCTTCGATTTCTCGACGGTAGACCGCCAACAGGTCATTCCCCGCGGCCTCGACAAAAGGAACAGCCCGTTCAGCCTCTGCCCAGGACAGGCCAGGTGCAAGACGTGCCGCTTCCTGAGCCAGGATCGCTTCCATCATGTCCAACTCATCCTGTAGCACCGACCCAATGGAATCGGTACTCTTCCCGCTGCCGAGGTGGTCAGTAATCAAACACTCCAGAACCTCTCCAGGCAGAAGAGGGCTGTCGACAATCTTGGCTCTCTTTATAGCACCCTGGAAAGCGCCCAGTGCTTTCAGTATTTCACCTGTATCAAAGCCATCGGCCTGCAGACGTAAAATCCAGTCATGGATGTCGCGCAACATCTCAACACCGAGGGTTTGAAACAACTCGGGGACCTTGTCGAGACACCCTGTTGCGCGCTGGAGAAAATCCGGGGCCCCCGCGACCCGCCCAGCCCAGGCCCGGGGTTCTGATGAGGCAAGCGCTTCGGCAAGGCCGGCAGCAAGGATGGTCAGATGGAAGGTCGGCTGTGAACGATGTGGGCCGACTTCGGTCAGATGCTCACGCAGAGTCCGCAGCACCTGCAGCAGAAGCTCGGCGTCAATCCGATCATCGTCGTGCAAATCCCCCTTAACCAGTCCCGACAAGTCACTTTCATGCCCCCGTAAAATATCTGCCACTGCAGGAACCCGCTGCGCTGAGAAATCATCCCAGGCCTTCCAGTCCTTGTCTGTTTGCACAACCTGCGGAAAAAAGTAGAACTCATCACTAAAAGCACAGACCGGGAACGCCGAGGCGATCATGGCATAAGCCCGTCCGGCGATTGCCTCCAGTGAGGTCGTCATGCTTCCACCACATTTTGTCTGTTGGGTCATCCTTTTTATCTCAGGTATAGATTGCCTTCAGTGCGATTCGTATTAAGCTTTAAACCGTGCCATTATACAACATTATCGGTTTTACCAGGAGAGTTCCCCTTGATCAGACGTTGCAGCTGGTGCGGCAGCGACCCTCTTTACGTCGCCTATCACGACAACGAATGGGGCGTGCCCGAGCATGACGACAGGAAACTCTTCGAGATGCTGGTCCTCGAAGGGGCCCAGGCCGGCCTGAGCTGGCTGACCATTCTGAAAAAGCGCGACAACTATCGGCGGGCTTTTCAGCATTTCGACCCGGCACGGATTGCCTTCTACGGCGACAGGGATATTGACCGTTTACTAAAGGATTCCGGGATTGTCCGCAACCGCCTCAAGATTGAAGCCGCGATCAGGAATGCCCGCGGATTCCTGCAGATTTGCAGCGAGTACGATTCCTTCTCGGCTTATCTCTGGGCTTTCGTTGGCGGCACACCGATGATCAATAATCGGCAGACCCTGGCCGACATCCCTGCGCAAACTCCTGAATCAGAAAAAATGAGCAAAGACCTGAAAAAACGCGGCTTCAATTTTGTCGGGCCGACCATCTGCTACGCCTTCATGCAGGCCGTCGGCATGGTCAACGATCATACGACCGACTGTTTTCGATACCAGCAACTTATATCGTCTTCTGCTTGAAATCCTGAGCTGATCACGTGAAAGTGTTTCGGCCACTATGTGGCCGAAACAAGGCTTTTGGATAATACGCCAGGGGCCATTTTTGACAAAATCTCCTTGTCCTTATTCGACAATCTCGATACAATGTGTTGCAAATGCAACGCAAGGAGACCGCCATGAAAACAGCAAGCATGCCATCTCTACGAGTGGACCCTGAATTACGTCAAGACGCCGAAAGCGTTTTGCGTGATGGAGAAACCCTCTCCAGCTTTATGGAGCAAGCACTACGGTCGAGTATCCAGTCCCGTCGAGTACAAAAAGAGTTTATCGCACGTGGATTGACATCTCGTGATCAAGCAAAGAGAACGGGTGAGTATTTTGCGGCAGAGGACGTTTTGGTTGAAATGCAGGAGATGCTGTCGCAGGCACAAACCAAGGCTCGCAAGTGAAATATCAGGTACGTTACACAAAAGCAGCCAAAGACGACCTACTACGACTTTATAAATTTCTTTTAGAGAACGATCTAGATGCTGCGAATAGTGCGTTTGAAGCAATCAGAAAAAGTATAGATCTTCTTCAGGATTTTCCTTTCACCTGTAGAAAAGCATCGCCTGAAAACCCTTTTTTGAGGGAAATGGTGATCAGCTTCGGGGCTTGGGGATACGTTGCTCTATTTGAGATTGAGGCAGATAGTGTTGTGACCATTCTAGCGGTTCGGCATCAAAGAGAAGAGGATTATCATTGAGGACAGACCCTTGTGTCAGGACCACGGCCCTGGATCACGGAGGCGACAACTATGTTGACACCTGCCGAGAACGTAAAACAAGAATCTGCATTATCAAAAAAGCCCCCAGTCTTAAAGACTGGGGGCTCAGACTGTTGACAAAATCCCCGCCTGAAAGGCAGGGATTTTGTTTATCTGGAGGGTGAATTCCTGTAAAATGTCGGCATGTTACGAGAACATGACAACAAACAGGTCGGCATGGAATTCGTCTGCATCGAAGAGTTGGTTCCCCACGATCACCTGCTGCGCAAAATCGAACGGGCCATTGACTTTGATTTTATCCGCGACAAGGTCAAAGAGCTCTATTGCGCCGACAATGGTCGCCCGGCAGTGGATCCGGTGGTGCTGTTCAAGATGCTGTTTTTGGGCTATCTCTACGGGGTTCGCTCCAAGCGGCAACTGGTTCGGGAGATCCAGGTCAATGTGGCTTATCGCTGGTTTATCGGCTATGGGCTGACCGACAAGATTCCCGACGCTTCGACGTTCAGCCAGAACCGCCGTCGTCGCTTTACCGAGAGTACGGTCTATCAGGAGATTTTTGACGAGATCGTGCTGCAGGCGATGCGCAGGAAGTGGATCAATGGTCGTATTCTTTATACCGACTCCACACATCTCAAAGCCAACGCCAACAAGCACAAGTTCAAGAAGAAGCACGTTGAGGCGTCGACCCGCAACTATTTGGCCGAGCTGGAAGCGGCGATCGAGACGGACCGCAAGGAGCACGGCAAGAAGCCACTGAAGGCGAAGGAGCAACCGCCTGAGGTCAAGGAGATCAAAGAGAGCACGACCGACCCGTACCATGTAACCGCTGTCCGGGTGGCCAGGAACTGACTTATCGGACGACGAACCGTGACGGGTATCGAGAGTACCGCTCGGAGCCGACGCTTTGCAGAGCTTGCCCTTATCTTGGGCAATGCACCAGCAACGCCCAGCATGTCAAAACCGTGACCCGGCATGTCTGGGAGGGTGACCGGGAGGCGGTTGACTCCCATCGTCAGACAGCAGCGGGCAAGGCGATTTACAAACGACGCAAGGAAACCATCGAACGCAGCTTTGCCGATGCCAAACAGCTCCATGGTCACCGTTACATGCGCATGCGGGGATTGCTGCGTGCCAAGGAGCAGTGTCTGCTCAGCGCCGCCTGTCAGAACATGAAAAAGATGGCCTTGTTGGCGGAACGGGAGGCGGAAAAGGCCTCTGCCGGGTTAAAAACGCTGTTGTCGATGCGCCTGAAAAGCTTCCAAGCGACCCTGATGGCCATCTGGCCATCAAAAACGCTACGGGCAACGTAAGATCAGAGAACTTACCAAAGAGTACAAAGCAACAAACCCCGCATCCAAAAATGCGGGGTTTGTCAGTGATCTGAGGCCACCCAAACCTGGGTGGCCTTTCTTTTCCTTAATCAAGATACTTGCCCCACTTAAGGAGTTGCACCCTGATGTGGAGCATCAACCGGGATAGGTCCAACATGAAGCGGCCTCATCATTTCATTGTCTTCATGCTCAACAATATGACAATGCCAGACATAATAGCCAGCAAGGTCAAACTTCATTTTGATTCGAGTAACTTCACCAGGATAGGCAATGACAGTGTCTTTAAAACCGGTCTCCCAAGGCATGGGAGCATTAGAAGCACCACCGAATGGTTGTCGATCCACAACCTCGAATTTTACCAAATGAACATGAATCGGGTGGGCATCGGCTGTAAAATTATAAATTTCCCAAGTCTCGGTTGAGTTTAAAGCCGGATTTTCGGTTATTAAATCCGCCCACTTCAACGAGATCGCTTGACCCGTGTTTGTATCATACGTACCAAGCAAGGCCGACTGTGGTCCAAAGGGTTCACCGTCAGCAGCTAAAACAATATCGCCACTAATCAATTCTGTAACTCTGACGCTGCCGGATTCTTCTTCATTCAGTGATAAAGCTCGCGTTGCGTCAGCTGGCCCAAGTGGGGCTGGCACGGGAAGCTCCAATTCAGCCGGTGGAACTGTAGTATCAGTGCCGTTAAAAGCTTTGACAACAAATTTCATGACCTGACCCGTGGAGTCTGGATCCGCAGGGTCAAAGTCGAAACTAGGAGTCCCTCCTTTAAACGGTTCATCGGGGCCAAGGTTTAACATAATAATCTCTGTGTCCACCGGAATACTGGAGAAATCAACAATGACATCAGCTCGTTCAGCGGGTCCCATCAGAAGATCTGTCAATTCAACAGGAGATGGCAAGAAACCTTGTTCCGCACCAATCTGGTAGAACGGCATCCCGTTGTCCATTTTGAGGATTAAGAATCTTGAATTGCTCCCGTTGAGCAAGCGTAAACGATAGCGCCTTTGTTCGACCTCCAGATAAGGCCAGGTATTGCCATTGACAACCATCATGTTGCCAAAAAACTCCGGATTCCAGATTGGCGAGATATCACTGGGTAAACCATCAAGGGCTGTGTCCGGAATGAACGGAATCTGTAGTTGTCCAGGACTCAATCCTTCAAAGAAAGCCCTGTTATCAGGATAAAAAAGCGAACCATCTGCATTGAAAGAGCGGTCCTGAATCGCAATCGGAATTTCCGTATATTCGCCATAAGGATCATCGCCAACACCAGGCGCAACATAGCCGAGATCGAGGTCATTCGGGCCGCCACGAATCAGCCAGAAGCCTGCCGGACCAGCATAGACGTTGGCTCGAGTCATCCCAAGAGTGTGATCGTGATACCAGAGCGTGGCAGCCGGCTGATCATTCGGATATTTGAAGGTCGCTGTACCAGGAGCCCAATTGTGGCGATATTTTTGATCAAAATAATCGAAAAAAGTCCCGGTCGTCGCATAGCCGGCGGGGATGTTCATAGCGTTGGGTAAATACCAAGCTTCAGGATAGCCATCACTATCTTCGGCTGTGTGCGCTCCATGAACATGAGTCACTAGTGGGACCGGTCCCGTATAGGGCTCCGGATCGTAACCATGTTTATCACGTCCGCTGATCCCCCCAGGTGGGTTTGCCCAATGCAGCGTCTGGTCAATGGGCAAAAGGTGCGGCAAAAAGTTGCCATTAGAATCGACAAGATCGTTGATCCAAATTACTTGAACATCTTTGTTGTGAGTTGCTTCGATTGTGAATGCTGGATAGTTGAATGTCCCGCCCTGAAGCACAGTGCCTGGATAATCAACCGAGCCATAACTCCAGACAGTTGTTGCTGGATGGCCTGACGGCAGGACTTGTTGACTGAACTGGCGCACCGCAATTTTGTATTTATCTTTATTATTCTTAAAGTCACCAGGCATGGCGGGAGGTTTAACCAGAGGGGCAACATATTTATCTACGTCAACTGGTGACAGTGTTCCTCCTGGAATCGGTGCTGCGAAAATGTAGCCACTTCCACTCAGCAGTATTCCCAAAAGAACAATAATTGCCAATAACAGCTTTCCGATGCAAAAAGGTAGTTTTTTCTCCGAAATTCGTCTGCGTGTCATCGTGATTTTTGTGTTCATTTTCTCCCCCTTACTTTGAAAACCTTGTTGAAGTCCTTTCTTCTTCGCACCTATTGTGTTTCAGGAATGATGGCATCACGCTATTAAAAAGCCGGACCTGCCAAAACATTGAAACTTGTCTCGGCGGCCCGGCTGTCTTTGAAATCCTAGTTGTAGTTAAGACCCGCGGCTTTCCGTCACTGCTTTGCAGCAGTTTTGGCTTTTACGTATTTAAGATTCTAATTAACAAACAAATTAAAACTGTCAAGAACCAAGAACAAAAAAATTGATAAAGCATACTAAATAAATAAAGAATAATCCGCATTATTTGTTCGACAAAATATAAGTGAATGGATTTATTGCATTTTATTCGCGGTTTAAACTTCGAAGTTTTGGATAAACATCAGTCTCGAAGAAAAATGAACTCCCAAAATGTAAGTCATTAAAAGTAAACTTACTAAAAGTTCTCTTGCTAATTATTGGTCTCTAAATGTGTTGGTATAGATGAGATTCTTAAATTCTCTGACAAAAAAGGCCCCACAGTCAGGAGGGGGGAGAGACTGTGGGGCCGTGCTTCTATGTTCAGTAAGATCAATACTTACCTTAAATAAATAATACCTTTTTCGTTATTTATGAGTCAAGAGGAGGTAAAAGATTAGGCGTCTCGTTAATCCTCCTACATTATTTCGGGCTCTCCAGCTTGGATGAAATGCGAGTTTATTGCTGACCCTGCAATATAGGAATGGCCCCTCCAAGTCGGAAGGGCCATTTTTGTATCGTTTTAATGGTGATTAAGAAGAAAGGTTCTCCGACTCAGGGTGAAGTCTTATAAATTTTGACTTATTTTTGATGAAACGTCATGCTTCTTGTACTGGCAAGGATTCGTCCCTATCCCCATTTTTCTTCGCGGCAATAAATGACCTTACCATCGGGAAGAAGAGAATAAACAAGGTTGTGATATTGATGCCCAGTGTTAATGGTCGCTCCCACATAAAGCTAATTGACTCATCATAAATCAGCAGGGCTCGACGCAGGTTATCTTCCATCAGACCGCCAAGGATAAAACCAAGCAGCAAAGGGGCCATTGGAAAGTTCATCATGCGCAGGGCCATGGCCGCAATGCAGAAGATCACCATCATCTGGATATCAAAATCGTTGAAGGTCACAAGATAAACCCCCATCAGTGAAAAGAAAAGAATCATCGGGACCATAAAATTGCGCGGAATCGCAAGCAACCTAGCAAAGTACGGGATCAACGGCAGGTTGAGTATCAACAGAAAAACATTACCAAGATACATCGACATGATCACGCCCCAGAAAACCTCGGGGCTGTCGGTAAACATCCGTGGACCTGGTTCGAGGCCGTAAGCGATCAATGCTCCTAGCATGACCGCGGTTGTCCCCGAACCGGGGATACCGAGACAAAGCAATGGAACAAATGATCCTGAACTGGCAGCGTTGTTGCCAGTCTCTGGGGCGGCCAGACCACGCAAACTTCCCTTCCCGAATTTGGCCTGTTCTTCAGGTGGAGCCAGGTTACGTTCCATTCCATATGACATGAATGAGCCGAGGGTGGCACCAGCACCGGGCAAAACCCCGATCAGAAAGCCGAGGACCGATGAACGTGCAATCGAGGGTGCGATCAGCTTGAACTCTTTCTTGCTGACAGCCAAGCTTTTGAAGCCAATCATTTTCGGGTTAAGGCTGTCCGAAGATTCATCACGCTTAAGTACAATCGACAATGCCTCAGTCAAAGCAAACGTGGCCATTGCCAGAAGCAGAAACTCGATACCATCCAGCAGTTCAAGGGAACCAAAAGTAAAGCGTTGTACCCCTGAGGTCTGGTCGGTGCCGACCGTGGCGAGCATTAGCCCCAGAGTAACCATCAAGAGTGCTTTAATTACTCCTCCACGGCCCGCAAAAGCGGACACTGCTGTGAGGCCAAGAATCATCAGAGCAAAGTAATCTGCCGACTGGAAGCTGGTGGCGACACTGGCCAACAACGGAGCAAAAACCATCAAAAAGAAAACCGATATCGTTCCGCCAGAAAAAGAGGAATATGCTGCTATGGCCAAAGCCTTGCCTGGATACCCTTGTCTTGCAAGGGGATATCCATCGAGCGCTGTTGCTACAGTCGCCGCTTCACCAGGGGCATTGATCAGAATCGACGAGGTAGAACCACCAAAAATAGCACCATAGTACACTCCGGCCAGCAAAACCATCCCGGAGGTAGGTTCAAGACCGTATGTGACCGGGATCATCAGTGCAACCGCTGTTATCGGCCCAAGCCCTGGGAGCATGCCGATCAGGCTGCCCATAAAACAACCGAACAGGACCAAAGCAATATTCCACGGAATCAGTGTCGTCGTGATCCCGGTAAGCATTCCGCTAACCATTCCATCCCACATTACAACACTCCTAAATGGTAGAATATTTCACCCGGTGCGATATAAACACCAAGAAGCATTGACATAATAAACCACAAAAGCACAACCAGCGGTATAGCAGCCAAAGCCATTTTTTTTATCTTACGCTCACCAAGAATATAAAAGCCGGCCATCAAAAAGAATATCGAAGCAATGATAAAGCCAAGCCACTTCATCAGCATGCCATAGATAACCATCGCAAACACTAAAAAGATGGCCTTCATCCAATCCATCCCAGCAGTTTCTTCTTTCAGGGTTCTTTTCCCGGAAGGATCACCTGTTGGCAGGACCAATATCAACAGCGAGAGGATAATACCGAGAACCGCTAGGGCATACGGCATGGTCCGCGAGGTGAAAAACTCTTGCTGCGCCAGGAAACTCAAAGGGATCTTGAATGCCAACAAACCATAAGCAATGGAGAACATCAACAGGGTTAAAGCCCCAACTTTTTCGCGTGACATGGTTTATCCTTTCGAGACATCTTGGGTCTCCCTCGACCTGTTGTCGAGGGGAGACCCATGCAAGAAGGTATTACTGGATAAAGCCCAGCTCACGCATCATGCCACCAATAGCTTTTTCTTGACCTTCCAGGAAAGCTGTAAATTCAGCACCGGGCTTGTAAAGGTCCTGCCACCCACGCTGATCGCGAATCACTTTCCACTCTTCCGTTACATACATCTTGGCAAGCAAGTCGCGGAAAGCCTGTGCCTTGGCTTCTGAAAGACCAGGGGCACCGAAGAAGCCACGCCAGTTAGCAAATTCCATGTCATAACCAAGTTCCTTAACGGTTGGCACATTGGCAGCCTGCTCGAGTCGTTCAGCAGAAGTCACTGCGAGGATGCGCACTTCCCCTTGTTTGGCGAGTCCGAGAGCTTCTCCGAAGCCAGTTGAAAGCGCTTGGGTATCACCGGAGAGCAGGCCGGCCATCGCTTTACCACCAGCATCATAAGGGACGTAAACCAGTTTGAGGGGGTCACCACCAGCAGCCTTGACGATCATTGCCGGAACCAAATGGTCCATGCTCCCTTTGACCGAACCACCGGCAATTTTGACGGACCGAGGGTCCTGATTGAAGTCCGCAATCAGATCTTTGAGCGACTCATATTTCGAGTTTTTCGGTACGACAATCGCGGCATAGTCTGCAATAACGGCTGCAATTGGTGTCAGATCGCGGAAGGATTGCGGGAACACACCCGTCAGGGAGCGGATAATGATCGGCGTAGAGTTGACAAGCATAGTATTCTGTTGACGATTTGCCGTACTAATCAAGTGATTGAGTGCTTTACCACCGCCACCACCAGACATGTTCTCAAATGACGCTTGCCCTAAAAGTTTCGAATCAAGAAGCGCTTTGCCCACACCACGTGCGGTACCATCCCAACCACCACCGGCCCCTCCCGGTATAAGAAAATGAATTTCCTCTACATCTGCAGAAAAACTCGTATTCGCTGGAACAAGCATGCACGAGAGCAACAGTACACAAAGCATTTTACCAGGCCAATGTCTTTTCATAAGTTTTCTCCTTCAGGAGGTTAGCGGCATAATTGCCGTATGTTTTGCTGAAACCATTGTCATGACGCCCCCAAAAGGCGCGCTAACTATGGCAAAGCTATCACAGAAGCTGTCTATGTAAAGAATTGCTCCATATTGAGTTTTTACTGCATAAAATCTATTTTGGCCATATTGTTCATTCCTTTTTCAGGCTATTATTCGTTCCATGACATCAGTGACTCAAATGCCGAGAAGATCAAGATTAACAGCAAGTTTGAAAACCCGGATGATCTTCCTGGTCTGTCTGCTGGTCTTCTCCCTGATACTGATTTCCGGTGGGCTATATACGGCTATGCTGGGAGAGGTTCTTGAGGAGCAGATAGGTAAGCGTGCCCTACAGGTTTCACGTACCGTGGCAAGAATGCCGCTTGTGAAACAGCAGATAATCAAGCAAGCTCCTGAAGGAAAACTACAACAACTGGCGGAACAAATTCGTCAGGAGGTTGGAGCGGAGTTCATTGTGATTGGCAACCGTGACGGCATCCGCTTCTCGCATCCCAAACCTGACCGACTTGGCAGGCAGATGGTTGGAGGCGACAATGCCCCGGCACTTGAACGCGGTGAGTCATACGTTTCCCGCGCCGTCGGCACTCTAGGCCCGTCAATCCGCGGGAAGGTGCCAATCTTTTCAGATCATGGAGCGATTATTGGTGTCGTTTCTGTCGGTTATCTTCAGGAAGCTGTCAGGGACATCGTCCATGAGCACCAGTTGAAAGTTGCTCTTCTCGTGGGGGGCTTGTTAGTCCTTGGTGTCCTTGGAGCCGTCAGTCTGTCGAACAGGTTCAAGCGAGCCATCTTTAACCTCGAACCGGAGGAGATTGCCCGTCTCTTTTCCGAGAGGGAGATGCTCATCAAGTCGATTCGCGAAGGGATTGTCGCTATCGACAAGGATGCTAGGGTCACTATCGTCAACCGTCAGGCCGTTAGCATCCTTGGTTACAACTCCGACAATGATGTTAACGGCAAACATATCCGGGAAGTCCTTCCTGGTGCCAGGTTAAGTAAAATTCTGACCGGTGAAGAGCAGAGATATGACCAGGAACTCGAAGTAAAAGGAACAACCTTGATTATCAACACCGTGCCCATTACTGAAAAAGAGAGTATCGTTGGGGCAGTTGCCAGTTTCCGCCGTAAAGATGAATTGGACATCCTTGCCAGACAATTTTCGCAGGTCAAAGAATATTCGGAGATGTTGCGTGCCCAGACCCATGAATATTCGAATAAACTGCACACCATTGCTGGGCTTATCCAACTCGGCCACAGCAAAGAAGCTCTGGAACTCATAGGCCGAGAAGCCGCCGGCTACCAAGGCTTGATTGCCTTTTTAGCCAAGGCCGTCCCTTTTCCGGTTCTCGCGGCATTTATCATTGGCAAATATAACCATGCCCAAGAACTGCGCATTAGATTTGAGATTGACCCCGAAAGTCAACTGAGCGATGTTCCACCAGAGCTGAATCGAGAAAAGCTGGTCACGATCCTTGGAAACCTGATTGATAACGCCTTTGATGCTGCAGTACACGGTGAACGAACTGCTGTAGTGAAAATGTCAATGACAGATGTCGGCAAAAATCTGGTTTTTGAAATTGAGGATTCCGGGAAAGGAATCTCTGCAGAAGACAGTGAGCGAATTTTTGAACTTGGATATACTACGAAACAGGAGGATCGTGGTCAGGGCCTCTACCTACTGAAAAAAGCTCTCACAGGCCTGAACGGCGAAATCACTTTAGGAGAAAGTGAACTGGGGGGTGCATTGTTCTCCGTCTTTATTCCCAAACGGGGGAAAGTATAATATGGGCTTTACAGTATTGATCGTTGAGGACGATCCCAAGATTGCTGAAATCCATAAACTCTTCACCGAAAAAGTTGAAGGTTTCGAGGTTGTCGGAATCGCTGACAGTCTTGACGACGCGGAGAAGATGAGTCGCCTGCTCGAACCAGACCTGGTTCTCCTTGACTACTACTTTCCGGAAGGG
>Ga0102956_1000680_pt1 | contig 11898 bp, 6 predicted proteins | sample SalPonF2_A_D2_MG_FD_84515 | JGI IMG/M metagenome (GOLD analysis project Ga0102956, IMG submission 84515) | Salt pond soil microbial communities from South San Francisco under conditions of wetland restoration - Salt Pond MetaG SF2_A_D2_MG ...
AAGGTCTTTTCAACGACAAAACAGTCAGGTGCTTTTATATCTTCCAGATTAATACCGCCAAAAGTCGGTTCTAATGCCTTGGCAACCGTGATGATCTCTTCCGGTGTTTTGGCATTAATTTCAATATCAAATACATCGATATCGGCAAATCGTTTAAATAATACGCCCTTTCCTTCCATAACCGGCTTACCGGCGAGCGGACCGATATTTCCTAAACCTAAAACGGCTGAGCCATTTGAAAGCACAGCTACCAAATTACCCTTTGAAGTGTACTCATAAGCAGCGTTTGGATCTTTATCAATAACCCGGCAAACCTCACCGACTCCCGGTGTATAGGCTAATGATAAATCCCTTTGAGTCACACAGGGTTTGGTCGGTACAACTTCAACTTTTCCTCTCTTTCCGCCTGAATGATATTGGAGGGCGTCTTCTACTCGAATCTTCATTGATAATACTCCTTTTTAATAATTTTTCACAGGTTGATGATTCTTACCTGGATGCGCTTACACATCTCAATGCTGAGACGCGCTAATCAATTTATTTTAATATCTCGATAAAAAGAACGTATAACATCGACTAAATTTAAAACGAACAACTCTCTTTTAGATGATGATATAGTCCTCATTTCACTTTTATTTCACAAAAACATGATATCTCAAATTATGATTAATAACTATACTTTTTTAGCTAACTAATTATCAATCATATGGAAAATATAAAAGATTCTATTTCTTTTTTGGGATAATTCACTACACTCGACATAAGTAACGAGAATGCCAAATTTAAAATTCATTTTGAGAAGCCTATGCAAAACCGTTCTTTTGCCCAATATCTGCATTTTCGCGACTTCGAAATCCTCGAATCCCGAAAGCATTCGGGATGCTGCGGTTCCGAAGTCGCTCAGGTTTTGATATTGAACAAAATACCTGGTTTTGCAAAGCCTTCTTTGATGATTTGAGAAAGATTTTTGAAAATTTCGATATAAGAAACCTATCTCATTTCATTACTCTGCTTCACAAGGCAAAGCTGACACTCTGCGTCATTGAAGTAATGTTCCTGACTTTAAATGTTCTTAGACTCTATATTTAATCGATCTACTGTTCTCTAAGTACATTTTTATACCGTATTATGTTTCTTTAACCCGGATTATTCACCAAGAAATTTTGTTGTGTCCCGAGCTTTCAAGGATTAAAAATGCGAAGGAGACGTACAAGGGTACATTGATTAAGCATTTTTAAATTAAACGCAGAGTACGGCAACATTTCGCAGCTCTTTTTAGACTCCTCGAATTTGAGGAAAACTTTATTTTTTACAAGATATTGTTCTTTCAATATGATACGTATTGATTCTTGTAGCTTACGTGAATCATTCGGGTTCATGACGTCTATACTTTCTTTGTGTTTGTTTCTGTGTAATAACTTTGTGCACTCTGTGGTTATCCCGTTTTGAATAGCCCTCTAATATTCATTACTCAAAGTATTATTTCCCCACTTTCCAATGATCGGTTCGGAATGGTGAAGCCGGAAGTCCTGCTTTATTGAAGAGATTGGGTTCAGCAGTGTTCGAGAATCCAAACCGAACCGCCACGGGATGATGAACGCTCGAACTGTAAACGACCACCGTACTTCCTTTAATTTTTGCTTTGGCAGGTACAAAATGATGATCAGCCCCGGCGATCATAAAATCCTTGAGCGGACCTCTTCCCTTTTTCATAAGACCATTTTGAGCAAATTTAAAATGAAGAATCGTTTTATTCCCTTTCACCGTCATGGATTGGTACAGTGGACCTGAATATGAGATGCCTTTCATTCCATAAGTTTTCGTCAATGCCCAATCCGCAAGTCTTCTTCCTACATCTATTTTATCATAAGGATGAATATTCGTGGTGTCGCCGGTTATATCGGTTGTGACGACCATTCCGGTTTTGGGCATATGCTCCCAGGTCTTCAATTGGGCTTCGCGGACCAAAGCGGCACTGTAAGGTTGACCATAAGCGAATGGTGCGATTTGTACAAAATAAAATGGAAATTGCTTATGCCATAATCCTCTCCAGGAATGAATCATATCGCTGAAGGTCGCTTCGTAGGTGGATGGATTGGCCGTATTTTCTTCGCCCTGATACCAAATGACTCCCGCTATCGGATATTTTACGAGAGGATGAATCATCGCGTTGTAGGTAACCGACGGTCTTACCGGACACCAGGGAACGGGCGTCAATTTCGCCGCTGAAACGGCAAGTTTGGTGTGCTGTGCAAAAACTTCAGACGGCGTCCAGGCTTCAACCGGTGTTCCACCCCAGGCCGATTCTATCAATCCCACAGGTTCATTAAGTTTTTTTCGTAATTCACGACCAAAGAAATAACCGGCCGCGCTGAAAGATCGGACACTCTTTGGAGTACAGACCTGCCATTTTCCCTGAATGAGTTTCTGCGGATACGGGGCTGACATTTTATCAACTTTAAAAAACCTTAATTCAGGATGATGCGCTTTCTCGATCACTGACTTGAAATATTTCGGATGCCAGCTCGGACTAAATTCCATATTCGACTGACCCGAACATAACCAAACTTCTCCAATCAATACATTATGGATAACCAGTGTCGTATCTCCAATAACCGTGATATGATAGGTTCCACCTGCTTTTGGAGTTTTTAAGGTAACAGACCATTCGGCATCTGATGGCGTAACTGTTTTCAAAGTATCATTATTCCAGCTGGCGACTACTTGTATTTTTTGTATCGGTCCCGCCCAGCCCCGGAATTGAATACTCCTGTTCTGCTGTAAAACCATATTATCGGATTCAATAGACGGTAAATGTAATTGAGCGTAAGCGGATAAGTTAATTGTAAGGACTAAAACTGCCAGGATTATTGAAGCAAAAGTCTTTTTCATCAGGATTAAATTTTATTGATAGAATTATAACGTAACGATAATTAACGAATGACTATCCGAAGCTGCAAATGTTATCTTAGGATGAGAAGGTGGAAATATAGAAATCGGAAATTGGTTGATGCCAGACGAAGATTCGTTTATTTATTAGGATTATCGGGTGAGGTGATTCAGTGACCGTTGATCAAAACTTTTAATTCGGAGTACAAGTGATATTTTGATATTGGATTAAAAGAAGGTCTCGCATATTCCTTTCATAGAAATTATTAATCTTTGAATAATGTGGAGATATATTGATTCGGGATTCATAAAAAATCTGTAATTTTATAACAGAGAGATACTATGAAACCTGGTAACATCACATATTCAGTCTTTTTATTTTGGGGATTACTTGCAATGTTAGTAATCCACTCAGGTTTCGTGGATCAGAAACCCATTCAAAAAATCATTAAGCAAAAAGTTCAGCAATTACGAACTACTCATGCACTTGATCGACAATTCCCTATCATATACCCGAATAAGATTACCGAAGTCTATCATCAAAATAACTACCATCAGATTTGGAATAATCCTCTGAAAATCCGGGATTTTACCAATTATTTAAAGGAATCTTATTCCGAAGGTTTAAATCCGGCTGATTATCATCTTATTGAAATTCAACAATATTTAAAAAAGAAGAACAGTAATGCACGGGCCTCACTCGATATATTGTTAACCGACGCCTTCTTGCGTTATGCCATCCACCTTAGTTCAGGCAAAATAGATACTTCTCTCCTTAAAAATCGATGGGTAGATTCCACAGCAATTGATCCTGTCATTTATCTAAATGAAATTCAAAAGAAAACGGTATCAGAAGTGATCAGTGAATTTGCACCTAAGGAAACGGCCTATCATGATTTAAAAAAGGCATTAGCGAAATATCGTTATTTAGACACACGAGGTGGCTGGCAAAAAATACCATATGGTTCGTCGATACATCCCGGAGATCAGGATAATCGAATTCCTCTCATTACAAAACGTTTAATCATAACAGGTGATCTCATCGATAATAACAATGTTATATCGTCTATTTATGATCAGGAACTACGAAATTCCGTTATTCACTATCAAAAAAGAAATGGACTCAATCCCGATGGCATTATCGGAAGATTAACACTGGAATCCATGAATATTCCGGTAACAAATCGAATTAACCAGATTAGAGTAAATTTAGAGCGATGGCGGTGGCTGCCTGAATCTTTGGGATCATATTATTTGTTTATTAACATCGCTGATTTCAAACTCTACATCAGAAAAGATGGGAAAATAATTAGTCAGCATAAAATTATTATTGGACGATATTATCGAAAAACACCAGTATTGACCTCACATATCGCCTATCTCCTTTTTAATCCGGATTGGATCGTACCCCCAACCGTATTGAAAAAAGATCTGTTACCTCTCATTCGTAAGAATCCAGCTTATTTACAAAGAGAGCATTTCATTGTCATGGATACTAACCGGACCGTGCTTAAAACCGATACGATCAATTGGAATAACCAATCGGCAATGGATTATCTGTATCTGCAACGACCCGGTATTATGAATCCTTTGGGAAGAGTGGAATTCATCTTTCCAAGTCAGTACAAAATATTCATGCACGATACCCCATCTCAATATCTGTTTCAAAAAAACCGGCGCATGTTCAGCTCCGGCTGTATCCGGGTCAGCAACGCTTTGGAATTGGCTGAATATCTACTTAACGATCCCTATTGGACCATCCAAAAAATGCAGGAAATTATCAAAACCGGTAAAACGACTAAGGTGATTATCAGAAATAAGCCCGCACTTTATATTGTATACTTTACCAGCTGGGTCGATAAAAATGGCACTATTGAATTTCGAAAAGACATTTATCATCGTGATGCCGGAGTTCTATCAGCACTTAATGATACAAACGCTATTACATTGGTCCATTAATAACATTCAATTTTACAGGACAATAAGCTGTCATTCACACGATTTGACTAATAATTATTTTTAGCGGTTTGAACCTTTCCCAGTTATAAAATGTTTTGTAAAAAATATATTCCTATTTATAATAGTATATAATTTTTTGTAAAGGTATGCGGACGGTGTGACACTATTTAATTTATTTCATCTCTTAAATCATTTTATACATGAATTATGACAAGGATATTTTTTTCAAATCCAATCCCAGTCCGATGTGGGTTTTTAAATTGGATGACTTCCAAATCATAAATATTAATAATACAGCTATAAATCTATATGGTTATACAAGAGATGAGTTTCTAAAATTACGGGTACCGGATCTTTTGCCTCAAGACGACATCACAAAATTTCTTGATCATTTTATAAATATATCCTTTGGTTTGGATAATGCCGGTTTATGGCGACACAAGAAAAAAAATGGCGAAATTATCATTGTTGATATTGTAACGGAGACTTTTGAGGAAAACGGCGAGTATTACATAATTAACGCTATGAATACAGTAACTAATAAAATTAGTGCTAAAGAAATTCATGAATTATCCATCAATCAGTTCAAATATCATTTAAAAAATGCTCCATTCCTGTATATAGAATGGGATCAAAACATCCGGATTAAAAATTTTTCAAATGAATTTCTAGAAAATTATGGATTTTCCTATAATGATTTTTACAACAAAACCCCCAATGAACTAATCAACCTGACAGTTTCCCAGGAAGATGTTGATCAAGTTAATTTCCGTATAAGTGAAATCAAAACCACTAATCAAACACGTACCAAATTCAATCTTAAATTTTATGATAAGTATAAGAATATTGTTTACTCCGAATGGCATAATTCCATTTTAAGGGATGAAAATAACAACGTAATCTCAATACTCTCATTAATAGAAGATGTCACAAAACGTAAGAAGATTGAAATTGATCTCAAATCCAACAATGATCTTATAGAAGCGGTTATTAAAAGTCTTCCGGGTATATTTTACATGTTTGATGTAGAAGGGAATTATATTCGATGGAATAAAAATTTCGAGAAACTACTGGGGAGAACATCTGAAGAATTCGCTAGAGGTCACCTTTTGGATCATTATATCGGTGAAGACAAAAAACTTATCAAACAAAAATTAAAAGAGGTTATAAAAAAAGGAGAAGTCGAATTTACAGCAAAAATGCAAGCAGCCGATGGCACACAACCCATTTATCTATTAACTGGTGTTCGATGTACGTTTCAGGGGAAAAAATACATTGTTGGCTGTGGATATGATATCACAAAATTAAAACAAACCGAAGAAGAATTAAAACAAGCCAATCATACTAAAGAAGTATTGATCTCAGAAATACATCACCGGGTGAAAAATAATATGGCGGTCATATCCGGACTTATGGAGCTCGCCATGTTTAACACACACAATGCTGAGGCGAAACAGACACTGATCGAAAGTATGTTACGCATACAATCGATGGCCATTATTCATGAGAAATTATACCAATCGAGCGAATTGAGTCGCATTCCCATGAGAAATTACATATCTGATCTGGCAAATAAAATATGTGATTCTATGGCTGTGGATATTGTCCTGGATATTAATACCGATATCGATGAGCTATCGTTAGACATCAACAGGGCAATACCGGTAGCTCTTATATTGAATGAATTAATAAGTAATTCTTTAAAACATGCTTTCCCCGGTAAAAGACGGGGAAAAATTAATATTGCCTTTAAGGCTCAGAAAGAAAATTACTTCGTTATGGTAAGTGACAATGGAGTGGGGATAAATATGGATATTAAGAATGCTAAGACCTTAGGACTGACTATTATAAAGACTCTTTCCAAGCAATTGAAAGCGAATTTAAATATTCAAAATGATCAGGGTACTCAAACGACTTTATCATTTCCCATAAAAGATATGTATACGATAAGTGCATATACATGATTTGGCTTATCTGAGTTTGAATTTTACTCACCTGAAAACGAAGTGCAACTTCCCCTCTAAACGGGCGGGCTTTCTCGTTATTTTACATTTACACTTACTTGATTGCTCAAAACGAAAGTACAATCAGGAAATCACTTTGTGTTAATCACAATAACACCATTGGCTCCTCTTACACCATAAATAGCCGCTGAGGCATCCTTTAAGACACTGATCGATTTAATATCATTTGGACTCAAAGCTGATAAATCATCCAGACTTGATAAAGGTGAGCCGTTGACGACTACAAGAGGTTCCGAAGATCCATAAAACGAATTTATACCCCTGATTTGTATCGTATATCCTGAAACATTAGCTGGATCTCTGGTTACCATTAAACCTGAAACACGACCCTGTAGAAAATCAAAAATATTGGTGTATTCACCATTTTGCAGTTGTCGAGTGTCTACGTTAGAAACGGAACCCGTAATTTGATCGGCTTTTTGATAGGAATATCCGATATTTATAAGAGTATTGGCGTTATCTTTCGATAATAACGATTCCTTTTTAAGTTTGATCAATTGTCGCTGTACATTTTCTATTTTTGTTACAGATGAATCCGTGGCAACTGATAAGCCCTTCTTGCTTTGCTTTTGTTGAGCATAAAGCGTACCCGTACCTAATGTACAGATAAATAATATGATAAGCAGACGACGCATAATATTCATTCGCTTAATTACGAACTCTTTATTTCATATTAAATAAATTGGGTTTATTTAGCAATAAAATAATAAGAAAGCCTGATTTTTAGGATAAGAATTCAAGTATATTCATGTTACAATTTATGATTATATGAAATCTCAATAAGCTACTTTAATAACGAATACATTCACTTATTATTAACCGAATTATTCACATAACCAATAAGAAGTAATACATACCTTATTGTAAATTAAATAACTTATAATAAATAAACCGATTCTCGATTTTGAGGACGCTAAAAAAGCTATAACATTTATAGATATTTTCTATTGATTCATTATTCAATAATAAATGGAAATATTATAGAGTATATTCAGATTTCAATAAAATGGATCCTAAGATTTTCATTAATCCCTTCATGATTATAACCTGTGTTGTAACAAATCAGTAGGATGACCATTACCTATCCTTCATAAGTCATTTTATACCATTTATTTGCAAAGTTTCTTCTGATCCACAAAATAGTCTAAGTCTGTGGTAATATCTCAGAGATAATCAGATTCTCCTCACCGGCAAATGATATAAAGCTACCTTCCCGTTCTTACGCAAAAGCCAATTATCCCTCAACTTCATGCAGGCAATAGATATATAAAAATAATGGTTTAAAGCATTTAGAATCTAAATGATTCATCTCGCTTTTTTGTTATATAAAATAGAAATTGAAATGATAATTACTTCAAAAGGAGGTAGTTATGAAAGCCAATAGTTGGATTATAGGAATTATTGGATTATGGTTAATTGTAAGCGCACTAATTGGATTTACACCATTGTTTATTCTTTGGAGTAACATTATATCAGGTGCCATCATTGCAATCGCTGGATTCACATTTATTAAAAATAAACCAGAATTTGGCTGGATCGCCGGTATTTTAGGAATCTGGATATTTATATCAGCATTTATACCGGGTCTTCATACAGCACCAGGTTTGCTTTGGAACGGGATTTTAGCTGGTGCCATCGTTGCTATTGATGGTTTCTTCTCATTAGGTGGAGAAACCGGTGGAAAAACCGGTGGACAAACGACCCAGCCGGCACACTAATCGATTAAGGTTTTCATAAAAAGTATTTAAAAATCCCCCATCATCAGATGGGGGATTTTTTTATGATTTGGATACCTAACAAAATTTTTATATTCCTATAAATACTATATACACCTATAGCATTCTCGCTTTCTCTTTATACACTTGAAGGTGATAGATCCCCTTAATAAGTTTTGAAAATTTCGCAGCTTTCTCTTGATTCTTATCCAAACCTCACGTTATTAGCCTAAATGAGGAAAAAACGATTTTTAGCATTTATTTAACGTTAATTCGATATAATTGTAGACTTATTCTGTCTCATATCCACGTTTGGAAGATCTCTCGACCAAAAAGCGGATTCGAGATGACACCTCAGAGTGACGTTCTTAAAACGAATTATTCACGTATACAAAAAACAATACATATCCTATTGTAAATTTAATAACTTATAAAAGATAATTCATTCCTCAATTTTGAGAATGCTAAAAAGAACAACTAAATTTCTGGGTGAATAATCCGGTTTAAACCTCAACATCATCTTCGCCCATTCGCGTCATTTCGACCGGAGGGAGAAATCTTCAAAGTAAAATATTCATTCCAGGAGGCTGTTTTGAGAAGATCTTATTTCGAACTCACGTTATTTAACATTTTCTTTTCATTTTAACAGCATCATTTTTCGAATCATGGTGTGACCTGCCGCTTTCAATCGTATGAAATAGGTCCCGCTGCTGAGATGATCCGCATTGAAACTAATCATATGTGTCCCTGCACGCTGTATCTGCTGATGATAAAGTGTGGCGACTTTCTGACCCAAAATGTTGTAAATATCCAAGGTCACATTTGATGACTTTGGAAGCTCATAACGTATATTCGTCGAGGGATTAAAAGGATTCGGGTAGTTTTGGTATAATTTAAATTTTGTTGGCAGATTAGCCTGCGTTTTATTTGACTGAACGCTGGTTAAAATGCCTTTTGGGGGTGTCGGTAATTTGCTCGTGGTATATATATGAAACTGACCGGGTTCCAAGTCAACACTCATACTCGTATTACTTACCTGAACTGCTTTCCCGGTAAAATAATCATACCAGGTACCTTTCTTCTGAAAGTTAGCGGCAGCCGAATGAGAGGTCACGTCGAAATTACCAATGATATTCACATCCATCGTATCGCCCGTTATTTGAATCCTTTTAACAGCATTTTGAGTATCCATAGTAAAATTAGAGCTGTTGAATACCGGATATTTCTTCTTCAGATCAATAAGTGATTTGAACACTTTATAGAGATCTTTTCTTTTTCCATTCGTAAAATAATCCCATCGAATGGGCTTGGGCGTGGTCCTATCACTCGATGTATTGCTCGGCCAATTGATCGAATAATCATATCCCAGTTCCTCAAACTCCCAAATCATTTTTGGTCCGGGAATGGTGAAGAAAAAAGCGGCATTTAATTTAATACGATTAAGTGCCGTTGCCAAATCCTTGATATTATAGGTACCGCTGCTATTACCGTACTGCAATGCTTTGTACATCACTCGCTGCTCATCATGACTTTCCATGTAGGCAATCAGATTCGGTTTGCTCCATCCTCTGTTTTCATAAGAAGCACCCGAAAAATTCCAGGTCCAGTTTGTTCCGGATGGTCCGTTAGCATAACCTATAGCGGCCTGACTATAACTGGTATTTTCGTTGCCCCATATCATCATCCCATAATTCGACAGCACCTTTTCTTCACTATTTGCTGTAAATAATTCGAGAATATCATAAGCTGTTGAGTCGGTTTTCCACATATCATTGGCATAATGTTCCAGAATATTTATTCGGGATTGATCATAGGCATAACCATCTCCGGGGGTATTGGTAAAACCTTTGGCGAAATCGAACCGGTAACCGTCCACATGGAAGTTTTTCATCCAGTATCGGAGAACCCTACCCACAAAATATTGTGTCGCTTTACTCTCATGATTAAAATCATATCCGTAACTGAAAGCAGTGTTAGGCGACGTCTCATTGAACCACGGACTATCGGCGGCTGGATGTCCATTATTAAAATACATCCTTACCATGGGTGATTCGCCATATGAATGATTGAGCACCATATCCATAATAACCGCAATGTCATGATTATGACAAGCATTGATAAACTGCTTCAACTCATCGGCGGTCCCGTAATATTTGTCTGGTGCAAAATAGAAGATCGGATTATATCCCCAACTGATATTCCCCTCAAATTCTGTAATCGGCATGAGTTCGATGGCATTTACACCAAGATTTTGGAAATAGCTAAGTGTATCTGTCAGAGTTTTATAATTATGACTTTTCACAAAGTCATCCAGCCATAACTCATAAATAACCAGTTTTTTCTTGGACGGACGTTTATAATTCTGATCGGTCCATTGAAAGTTTTTCTCACCAGGCTGCATCACTCCTACAATATGTGACGTCTTGCCGTACGGATAAGGTTTCAGATTAGGGTAGGTTGTTGAGGAAATATTTTTATCATTATTCGGATCCAATACGAGTTGCGAATAGGGATCCGCTACTCTCAGATTTCCGTTGATCAAATATTGAAACGAGTACTGCTTGCCAGGAGTTAAGTTATTAATGGTAATCCAATACCAGGTACTATCGGCATTCACCGAATCACGCTTCATGAAATACTGCGGATTCACCCTCCAATTATTAAAATCACCGATAACGTATACAAATTTCTTATGAGGCGCGAAAAGTGACAATGTCACTTTGGTGGGATCATTGGGATAATATGTGATCCCATCTTTCAAAGTATCCGGGCGAGGCTGATTTACGACGGGCGGATTCACTATATAAGCGCTTGTGGCCGTATCGGTTTGACCACCTGAAACCGAACCGATTAGCTGCACATCATACCTCCCGATAGATGATGCGCTCATAGAGTACGAGAGTGTATCGTTTTGAGCAGAAGCGACTTGTGTACCATTCACCATTAATTTTAACGAGAGCGAACTTGAAGTCGAGCCCGAGGTCGAACCAATCCCCATAAAATTCAGAGTGCTGCCCTTTTCAACAAACGTCGGATTGGTGGAAGGCTGAAGCAGTTTCACATGAACTCCGCCCTGATACACATCAACAAAAATATCTTTACCACCGGTATCTTTTCCTTGCAGATAATTACCATTTACCTGAACTCCGCTTCGAAACACAAATGCCATTTTCAGGATTTTCTCACTTGATGGTACTCCGTAATATTTTCGAATATTCTTAATCGTGATCTTGTATTCATCGGTGGAGATCCGTGTCATTTTTGTTGCCGGGGTATTATCCCCCCACTGCGTTTTCACATCACGCCAATCA
>Ga0102956_1000682_pt1 | contig 11887 bp, 13 predicted proteins | sample SalPonF2_A_D2_MG_FD_84515 | JGI IMG/M metagenome (GOLD analysis project Ga0102956, IMG submission 84515) | Salt pond soil microbial communities from South San Francisco under conditions of wetland restoration - Salt Pond MetaG SF2_A_D2_MG ...
AATACTCCTTTCATTTTATTCTATTGTCTTTATTAAAGATAACCATGCCTTTCAATAAGATAAACATTGGAATTCGGAACAATGGGAAAATATGGTTATTCGAATAATAGATAATTTTCGCTTATTAACTCCTCATAAATCCAGATTGCACTCATTTTTTATCTTTTTTTAGTTTTATTCCAATGTTTGTTATGATAAAAAGGTATGGGCTTATATCATTCCATTATTACCACATTTTATATAAATCGGGATATTATCGTTATATCTGTTATTTTCACTATACAGAAGGCTTTGCGAAACCAGGAATTTTGTTCAATATCAAAGCCTGAGCGACTTCGGAACCGCGAAAATGCAGAGATTGAGCAAAAGAACGGTTTTGCATAGGCTTCTATACAGGTTAATCGTAACAGTGTAGCATATTAATAATGGAACTGAGTTTTTGGAGAAGTAAGTGGAAAAAGGGACAAACCGGATTCCATTCCCCCATTGTTAACCCAAATTTGAAAAAATTCTGGCCGGAATTTTCGGTAAAAAATAAAGGAACGGTATTAGTCCCACTTTGTGGAAAAAGTCTGGACATGCTATGGCTCAGAGATATGGGGTATAAAATCATCGGGGTGGAAATCTCCGAAATAGCCTGCCATGATTTTTTTGAGGAGAATAAGCTTTCTTACCAAAAAAGATCCTTCGCCTCATTCTCTATTTTTGAAGGAAATAACATTTCGATATGGCAGGGAGATTTTTTTAAATTGGTGTCAAGTTACATTCCGAAATTGGTGGGAATTTACGATCGGGCGGCTTTAGTTGCCCTTCCGGAACCCAAAAGATTGCAGTATTCAAAAAAAATTTTGGCGTTATCTTCTGATTTTACTCATATATTTTTACATACTTTTGAATACCCGGATAACGAAATGAAGGGACCTCCTTTCTCAGTTTCAGAGAAAGAAATTCATGTTTTATATGGGAAAAATTTTCAGATTGAACGCCTAAAATCGGTTGATATACTGTCAAATAACGAAAAATTCCAAAAACGCGGACTTTCAGAATTAATGGAAAAAATATACCACTTACATGCTGAATAATTGTATATTTGGGGTGAATAACGAAACTTTAATAAAATTTTATGAATAGTTGTAAAACGGGGCTTTTTTTTTTGTGAGTTGCATATCTTATACCCGCCGTGTATTTTCGTTACTCGAATCTAGTGCAATATTCAATACCTACAAATTTTTAGCTAATTAAATTATGGATATTCAAAAGCGGAACAACATAATCAGTGCTGTTTTAATTATTGTCATCATCGGTTTGGGATATTGGCTGTATCGTTCTATAGTAGATCCTTATCAAAAGGTATTGAGAAGTAAGGCCATGACTAAAGAAGTTCACACTCGTATGTCAAACATTAGGAGTGTGCTTATTAAGTACAAAAATCGTAAGCAGAACTTCCCCCCAAGCCTGGACAGTTTGGTTGTATTTCTAAAAACCGATTCTGTCATTAAAGCACAAGGTGCTTCCTTGTTTAAAAAAACGATTGGGCATTATAATCCGGATTCGCTCATTTACTCACCGCGACCTCCACATCATGAATTTTATTATGCCCGAAACGATACCAGTAATCCTCAACTTTATCTACTGAGAGATCCTGATGATTCTACTAATACCATCGGATCCTTGACACAAACGACGTTATTAAACGCTGCAAGTTGGGAATAATCATACATGACGGGTTCAGGCCCAAATCTTGGTATCTGTTTTTCGGATAAGCAACTTTATTTTGCTATCAATGATATTGAAACACCCGGTCGCTTAAAGCGTATTGGGTGTTTTGATTTTAATTTCAATGTGGCCAGAGCGGTTCGTACACAACAGCCGGATACATTCGATGGGATTTATGATTTATTGGGTCGCTTGAAGGATGAATATGAGTTCCAGCAAATGCGAATTCTCACAATCCCCGATACCGAATGCTGGACCACTTTACCCAAGTTAGTCTATGATAAATCGGATGAGCGGGAAGCCTATCTGAAAATCCTGATGAATGGGGTAAATCGTCAGGTTTTGGAACCCTCATGGTTTGAACTAAGCAATCAGGATTACAAATTTCTGGTCGTTCGCAATAAAAAAACCCTGGCCGGCTATCAGCGTCTGACAGAATACGCACCTTCAGCTGATTTCTGCAGTGATTTTGAAGTAGGATCCCGGTGGGTGACACACAGCGACGCCCGGGGTTCTTTTCTTGCTATTTCTTGTTTTCCAAACCTTTTGGGCATTTCGTCATACATGCTGGGTAAATTAAGAGCTGCCACTTTTATTCATTTCGACCTTATAGAAGATCTTTCCTACCTGTGGCTGCATGAAGCTGAAAATTTAAGATGGTTAAAAGGCTTATATGATGAAATCCTTGTTTATGGGGTAAACACTTACGAGATCATCAACGAGTTAAAGGCTATCTGGGATCCGTCTGCCACCATAAAACGAATGGATTCATTGGATGTCATGCAGGTTTCCGCCGAAGAAAAAACATATAGTTTCAATTTGGATTCGGCTTTTCCAGCTATTATGTTAGCACTTTATCCGTGATTGACAGTAATCCGAATTATTCACATTCGGTAAAAATACAACATATAAGTATTTGATAATAATAAATGAGTCTTCTCTAACAAGATGTTTTTGCCTAAAAAAGTGTTGAATATGGCTCAAATTCAAGGCCTGAAAATCAAATTTGGGGCTTTTTAGAGCGAACTCATAAATTAAATAGATTATTTTACGTTCCGGGTGTTTAACCCGGATTATTCACCAAGGAATTTAGTTGTGATCAAGATGAAGTTAAAAATGCGCATGAAACGTACAAGGGTACATTGAATAAGTATTTTGAAGGTCAACGCAAGGCAGGACTAAATTTCGTAGTTCTTTTTAAAGTCCTCATAATTGAGGAATAAGTTAATTTTTATAAGTGATCAAATTTACAATAGGATATATATTGTTTCTTATTGGTTACGTGAATAATTCGGGCTAATCCGGGTTAGAACGATTTCAATTCTTTTTACTTAATTTCTATGAGGATAATAACCGGTAAGTTAAAAGGTCGAAAGATCAAGCTACCTAAAAATATCAGAGGGATACGCCCGACATCCGATCGCACAAAAGAAGGGATGTTTGGGGTTATCGACGCCCGCAAGAGTTTTCGTGATATCCGTATACTCGATTTATTCAGCGGATCCGGGAATCTGGGTTTTGAAGCGATCTCCCGGGGCGCTAAAGACGTGCTTTTTGTTGATAACAGCCGGGAAGCCATCAAATGGATCATGGAAAATGCCAAATCACTGGATATTGAATCTCAGGTAACTTGTCAGAACCTGGATATTCTTCGATTCCTCCAGGGACCACCTTCTCCATATGATCTGGTTTTTGCCGATCCGCCTTACGATTATCCCGAAATGCTGGCATTAATCGATCATATTATCAACGATGGCTGGCTTAAAGATGATGGATGGTTTATATTGGAACATGATGCACGCCATAATTTTGCAGATCACCCTCACTGTGTGTTCATGAAACCCTATGGCAGAACCATTGTAACCATTTTCCTGAGTTATCCCGTTTATCAACCTGACACGGATGAAAAAGAAGAGCAGTCATGAAACTAACAGCATTATATCCCGGTTCTTTCGATCCCATGACCTATGGACATATCGACATTCTGGAACGCGCCACCCATATGTTCGACCGGGTCGTTGTTGCTGTTGCCAATAATACCAGTAAAAAATGCGTGTTTTCGGTTGAAGAACGGTTACAACTCATCACCGAATGTGTCAACTCTCACGAATGGCGCGATCAGGTTGAAATAGATCATTTTACCGGTCTTTTAGTTGATTATGCCACTAAACGAAATATCCATACATTAATCAGAGGCGTACGTCAGATATCCGATTTTGAATATGAATTTCGCATGGCTCTGATGAACCGCCGGTTAGCACCAAAAGTGGATACCTTATTTCTGATGCCCAGCGAGGAACTCACTTTTGTATCAGCCTCTCTCGTTCGTGAAGTCGCCTATTGGGACGGCGAACTAACTCATTTTGTACCCGATAATGTCGCTAAAGCCCTCCGCGCGAAATACGCTGAAATAAGGAAAAAAGAAGTAAAATAAACCTGAAACGATCCAATTAAGGATAGTAAACACCTTTTGTTTTTTGTAAATTATGGCTCGAAACGAGAATACCAAGCACTTAAAAATTCAAATCCAGTATATATGATTTCCAAGCGAGCTGCATCACTTGCTCCCTCAGCAACTTTAAAAGTATCAGGGCGAGCGAAAGAACTCCAACGTGCCGGAAAAGATGTCATTTCTTTAAGCGCCGGCGAACCCGATTTTAAAACTCCACGTCATATCTGTGATGCCGCGATAAAAGCCATCAACGATGGTTTTCATGGTTATACTATGAATGTCGGCACTCCGGAATTGCGGGAAGCCATATCCGCGAAATTGAAACGCGATAATGGACTTGAATATAAGCCTAATCAAATTATTTGCAGCAACGGCGCTAAGCAATCGATCGGGTTTTCCCTTTTAGCTTTAGTCGATGAAGGAGATGAAGTAATCATTCCCGCTCCTTACTGGGTATCCTATCCGGCGATGACAGAATTGGCCGGCGGTAAACCCGTTTTTGTTCGTACGGCTTACGAAAATAATTACCGTATGACTCCCGATCAGCTCGAAGAGGTTATTACACCCAAAACTAAAGTACTTATCCTGTGTTCTCCATCGAATCCCACTGGAAGTCAGTATTCCGCTGAAGAACTTAAAGCTTTGGCAGATGTCCTTCGTAAATATCCCGATATTTATATCATCTCCGATGAGATTTACGAATACATCGTCTTTGATCAAAAACACGTGGGTATTGGTCAGGTTGCACCCGATTTAAATGACCGAATTCTGTTGATTAACGGATTCTCAAAAGGTTTTGCCATGACCGGATGGCGACTTGGTTACATGGCCGGACCCGAATATGTTGTCAAAGCCGTAGCCAAAATTCAAAGTCAGGAAACATCAGCTCCTTCATCCATCTCGCAAAAAGCCGGTGAAGCCGCTTATACGAACGGACTCGATGAAGTGCTCAAAATGCAGAAAGCATTTAAAGAACGCCGGGATTATATCGTACAGGCTCTTAATGATATTGAGGGCGTCCGATGCTTTAAACCGGGTGGTGCGTTCTATGCTTTCCCGGATATTTCTGCATTTCTCGGCAAAAAGACGGCTAATGGTGAAGAGATCAAAACGAGTACCGATTTATGCTTGTACTTGCTCGATGAGTACGAAATCGCGGTCGTTCCCGGTGATGCTTTTGGAGAACCCAACGGCATCCGAATCAGCTATGCAACATCGTTGGATCAGCTTAAAGAAGCCATCAACAGACTAAATAAGGGTTTGCAAGCGTTGGTTTAACGTAAAACGAAACAAAATAACCATACACAGTTATGTCGTAATTAGTTATATTTGCAGTAAAAATGTTACAACATAATCTGATGTTTTAACCCTAAGAATGCATTAGCTATGCCTACGTATGTATACAAACGAGAGGATGGAACAACCTTTGAAATGATGCAAGGGATTAACGACAAACCGTTAAAAACCGATCCGGAAACAGGACAAAAAGTCAAACGCGTGATCTCTGGCGGAGCCGGTGTGGTTTACAAAGGAGATGGATTTTACGTAAACGATTATAAGAATAAGTCCGGAAATGGAAGCACAAAAAGTAAAACTTCCGATTCTTAGCTGATATTCTGTTTCATATTTCATCCTAAAATTAGAAATATCTTTCCATTTATAATCTTTTAAGTAATTCAAGACAGAACACGACAAAATTTTGCAGCTCTTTTTAGATTCCTCAAATGTGAGGAATGCGTTATTACTTACAAGATATTGTTCCTTCAGTATGATAGGTATTGATTCTTGTAGCTTACGTGAATAATTCGGATTAATGAAGCTTTGATGCCAGCGTTAAATAATTATAAATTTAGCCGGTTCTTTGCTATCAACGTATTTATTTCCTTATCTTAGTTTTTTAAATAAATACACTTATGGGTACATCTGAATCAACAAAAGCAAAAGGAGACAGAGGCGAAAAGCTCGCCACCGTTTATCTCGAGAATAAGGGATACACGATTCTTGAGCATAATTATCGTTTCGATAAAGCTGAAGTTGATATTGTAGCACATAACGGACGTGAAATTATTTTTGTGGAAGTAAAATTACGTTCCAGCCTTAATTATGGTCATCCTGAAGATGCTGTAACGAAAGAAAAAATGGAACAGATTTTTAAAGCAGCGGAAGCCTGGTTGTATGAACGTAAAATGGATGGATCACCGGCCCGCTTCGATGTCATATCGATTTTAAGCAAATCAGATACGGAGCATAAGATCAAGCATTTTGAAAATGCTTTTACATACCGGTGAACCGGTAAACACTGGGAACTGATTTTTGAATGAACGAAAAATTTAGACAACGGTCAGCGGTCATTCTGCTCGCTTGCTATGTGCCGGTAATCCTTACCCTGGGATTTCTGCATAAGCATAAGCCTATTGCTCCGCCTGTAAGTGGACATCACCTTGTCTATAATCATTACAACTCTCATAGCCTGTCTCATCCTATAAGCGGCTTTTGTCCGGCTTGTCACTTCGCATCCGGACACGTTTTCACGCATATTCCAGTTCTCAGATTATCACCGGATGGACACCACTTCTTTTTTCATGCGACCGTTCACCACTTTCACTTACAATTAAAACACCTTCCCGGCAAAAGAGCCCCACCTGTATCGATTATCTAAACTCACATTTTGTCACTTATGGGTTTGCTATACCCATCAAACGGCATCTCTGTGGGTACCTCTCTATTCATAATTATTATGGGTTCGAAATATGTATAAGAATCATAAAATCGCAGATTTTTTATCGGATTTAGGTTCCAACAACTGACTCTATTTGTCTGCGATTGGCTTCTTATCCGGTCATTTTATCTGTTTTGAGGATCTCATATACGGGAGCCATGACCAGAATTATTAATAATAATCGGTCTCCTTTAACCGGTAATTCTTCAATGACTATCTGTGATTCTGATATCGAGCTCATCTGATTACTTAGAAATTTATGTTCCATCACAATTCAAACTATTATGTCGATACGAAAAGAACACTACACTTTAAGATTATTTACAAGCATACTACTATTAATGCTTTTTATACCCGTTAGTCAGTTAATGGCTCAAAAGCTTAGCGGGCATGTTTATGATGTCAATCATAATCCTATTCCCGGTACTCAGATTTATATCACAGCTCTGAATCAAGGGACGGTAACCAATAAGGATGGATATTTCGTACTAAAAAATCTTCCCCAGGGTACTTATGAGGTACAAATTTCATATGTGGGTTATAAGAAAAAAATCCTGCGTCTTGATCTCTCAAAAATAAATAAACCAATTACGGTCACGTTGACGGAAAGTACCCTGGAACTTCCCGGGTTAACCGTAACCGGAACGCCACAGCCTACCGATATTTTATCGAGTTCACAGTCGATTTCGGTGGTAAACGCAAAAGATTTTGAGAAAGAGAGCGGTGCAACAGCCATGAGTGCTTTACAAAATGTATCGGGAGTAACATTGTTAAGCACCGGATCAGGTGTCGACAAGCCGGTTATTCACGGACTCTCCTCGGAACGAGTTGTTGTTGCTGTTAATGGTGTGCGTCAGGAAGTTCAAAACTGGGGATCCCGTCATGGTCCGGAAATAGATCCCTTCAATGTAAAGAAGATCGAAGTTGTGAAAGGTCCGGGCAGTGTTTTATACGGAGCCGGTGCTTTAGGCGGCGTGGTGAATGTTCTTAGCCCCGATTTACCCGTTTCAAATAATAGGACCCCTCTGATGGCCGGCAGCCTCGATTTGGCCGGTTTTTCAAATAACAATCAGGGGGCCGGTGCCTTGATGTTTCATGGAGCAAGCGGATCGATTGGGTACCGGGCGGAATTCAGCCACCGAAATGCCGGGAATATACAAACTCCGGATGGTGCGCTTTTTAATAGCGGATTACGTAAGACGAATGGCAATTTTATGGTTGGGACTTCAAAAAAATGGGGTACGCTTTCTCTTGATTATTCCCATCTTTTCCAACGCATCGAGATTCATGAAAATCCGGCTAATTCACCTAAGGGGACACCTTATCAGCCTCTTCATAACGATTTACTACACTTAAAAGCCAATATTCCGACGCATTCGCTAAGATTTGAAATTAATGCGGCTTATCAGCATAACGACCGGCAGGAATTCCCGGAAGCTGGTGCTCAACATCCCGGACTTCATCTGGTATTAAACACCTCTACGATTAATATCAAAGCCCATCACGCGCCGCTCGGTCCGGTTTACGGTACATTTGGTGTGTCTTCCATGATTCAAACCAATCGTACCCTGGCCACGGAAAAATTGATACCAGGTTATAATCAACAGGATTATGCAGCCTTTATTTTCGAACAGGCTAAGTTCGGTCCTTTGAATCTTTCTGCCGGCGGACGTTACGATACCCGTAATCTGGATGTGTTGAGTACACCCGATTTAGGAGTTCCTGCGGTCAAACGAAAATATAATGCGTTTAGCGGAAGTTTCGGTGCCGCTTTGCATCTGACAAGTAATTTTTCGCTTACCGCAAATATCGGCAGAGCATGGAGAGCACCGACCGTTTTCGAGCTCTTTGCCAATGGCGTCCATGAGGGAACGCTGCGTTACGAAGTAGGAGATTCGAATCTGGTTCCTGAGCTGGCAACCAATATTCAATCCTCCCTTAAATACGTTTCGAGTCACTTCATCGGGGAAATTTCGGTGTACAACAATCATATCTCCAATTACATATTTCCAAATGAAACCTCCCGTATTGATTCCAAATCCGGATTTCACATTTATGATGTGACACAGGCCAATGCCCGAATTCGCGGTATTGATGCTTCCTTGCAGGTTGAGGCTACCAAATGGCTCACCTTTAATGGAGGTTACAGTATGCTGCGTGGCGACAATCTGGCCATTCATTCTCCATTACCTTATATGCCCGCTAATCATGGTCGTATCGGATTTCGTCTTTCACGAACAAAATGGGGAACATTTGAAGAACCCTATTTTTCACTGCACACTACTATTTATGCCAAACAAACCCGGTTAGCAGCCAATGAACCAGAAACTGCTGGATATGCGTTAGTTGATTTTTCCACGGGATCTAACGTTCATGTTGGAAAAACAGCGCTTCAACTTAATCTGATTGTAACCAATTTATTCAATAAAGCTTATATCGATCATTTAAGCACGTACCGGGATTTTGCACTTAATCCTGGCAGAAATATTGTTTTGAAGATTAAGATACCGTTCAACGTTATCAAAAAATAGCTCCTGATAACAATCAGAACAGTATACATATGATATGGGTAAAATAATTCAGAAAACAAATTCACATCCCGTGGTGTCTTTCATACGGGATGTGAATTTGATATCATCCTTTGAAATATCGTTTTTACAATCATCAAATTTGGAAGGGACTCAATACCTCCCGAAAAAGTACTGAACACCGAGTTGAAATTGCATATTTAGCAAATCATACTTTGTTGATCGTTTCTGTCCGATGTCATACCTGCCATAATTATAATTTTTATCCCATACCATCTTACCGAATAGGAGCATATGCCTTGTTTTATAGAGACCTTCCACACCGATATTTAATTTCACCCAATGATTCCACCAATCTCTGTAAGTAATAGGATCGTTGGGAGCAATATTTTTCATATTCCACTCATAGTAAAATAAATTATTATCCACCACACGCTGAACAAACAGACCGATTTTTCCCTTATCAAAATATCCATCCACACCTAAAAACTGACTCTGAGATCCTGGTCCTATGGCAGCTCCCAATATTTGCCCTTCATTGGTATGTCCCTCTGTGATCAAATAATGCGTGTAATAATAAGCTTGTGGCCGGACAACTTCTGTTAAATTGGGCTCAAGAGAATTTATTTCAAGATTTATTTTAAAAAAGTCAATCCAGTTTGACAGAATCAATTTCTGAAAACCGATTGTATATGCCCGGTTATGATCCGGTTCCATAAGTAAGTCCCGTAAATCCCAATTATGATCTTCTTTGTAATATTCTCCATAAATGACAGCATGACTTTTAGGAAATACCCAGCGCAAATACACAGAAGCTAATTGGTTTTTTACATCATTTCCATAATTACCAATTTCCTTACTTCGATTCTTCTTCTGAAAAGCCTGGAACAAATCGAGGAAATCAGCAGCATGCAGACCACTTTTTGGGATATATTGATGAAAAACGCGCGTTAATCCTAAATACAGATGAGGAAGAATGGAAGGCGAAAAGACGATGTTCATCCCACTCATAAACCGGTTCCGGGTATCATTCTTCAATTTCTTTAATCTCGATGGGGATTTTGATTGTATGAAATATTTTGAGTCCTTTGGCCATCCCCAGATAACATTAAATTCAACTTTCCCAATATTTAAAGGCAGCTTTACAGGACTCCGACTTTTAATAAACAAATGCTTAACACCCGGAGCATTGTTACTCATCACAAGAGCATAACGCACCCCAGGTCCCCACCATAACGGCTCCGTGCTATAACCCACAGCCACGTTCTTATAATGTAACCTCAGGGAAGACTCGCCCCAATCAAACGTCCAGTAGGGTTTCGGACCAAATCTGAACGGATGATCTATGATGAAACCAATCGCTTCCGCACCGTATTCTATCTTTCCATTGGAGTCTCGGGGAACGAATCTGGGCACTTTGAAACTGCGATTTTGTTGATAAACAATATCGGGTCGAAATGTTATCGTAACATATTTTGATGTCGCATAAAATCCGCCATGAAATTCGGAAGTCAACCCACGTCCGTACCATGCGGCTCCATTATTTTCACCATATGGAATTTTGGTATTATAGGTATTTTTGAAAACCGGATCATAGACCCCCACTTTTAAAAATGAATATTGATGAGCCGTTTCCGGCAATGCCTTACCCCACATTCCTTTCAGCTTGGGATGCCGCATATGAAGTTCATAATATTTTAAATTCATGGGACGATTGCTAAAAGATGAGGAAACAGAATCATTAGCCAACTGCTGCAGACGAAGCTGTTTTTCACGAAAACCCAGGACGGGGATTGTCTGCCCATGAACTTTTACACTGACAATCAGCACAAAAGCAATAACAAAGAATAAACTTAAAACATGGGGGAATAGAAGAGAAGAATACTTATGGAAACAATTTATTAATGATTTTTTTTGAGTTCGTTTTTTCATATTAGATAAGCACTTTTTCAAATGATTTTTATCTGCTCATTTAAAAATTCATCGAGCACTCCGATTTTGAATATTTTGAGTACGACTGATCTTCGAATGCTAAGCCAGACACACGAATAGACTGATTGAGGTGGAATCTCAAGCATCATTTCAAATCGGCAGAACCTTTACTTTGCGTTTATGACTCTTAGTAGCCTATGCAAAATTGTCTTTATGCATAGCCTTCTGTTATTGACTCATTAATTGAGTCAGAGACAAACGAAATGATTGATATATAATATCTTCGACTGTAGATGTTCGAATTAAGCTGAAGCAATATATTATTAACAGATATAGATGCGTTTTTTTATTGGCCAATGGTAAATAAGAGTGGTAAGTAGTTGGTGTGCAATTATTATTGGAAGACTTTGCAAAACCGTTCTTTTGCCCAATATCTGTATTTTCGCGACTTCAAAATCCTCACATATGGCTAATATGCTGCGGTTCCGAAGTCGCTCAAGCTTTGATCTTGAACAAAAGCCCTGGTTTTGCAAAGCCTTC
>Ga0102956_1000685_pt1 | contig 11884 bp, 12 predicted proteins | sample SalPonF2_A_D2_MG_FD_84515 | JGI IMG/M metagenome (GOLD analysis project Ga0102956, IMG submission 84515) | Salt pond soil microbial communities from South San Francisco under conditions of wetland restoration - Salt Pond MetaG SF2_A_D2_MG ...
ACGCCGGCAACGAAGCACCGGCTGCCAAACCCGCCGCCTCCGAAGAACCGGCCCCACCGGCTGCGAAGGAGACTCCCGCCGGGAAGGACACTGCAGCTGCGAAGGACGCGCCGGCACCGTCGGAGCGGCCGGCACCGCCCGCCGCAGCCGATCGCAACCCGGCCCCGGCGCCTCAGCCACCGCGCCCGGAACCGGCACCGGCCGAGTCCCGCTCCGGGTCGACGCCCGCCGCCGGCGGGGATCACCGCGAGACGCCCCCGAAGCCGGAACCGACGAAGGAGTCCGCGAGTCAGCAACAGACCGGAAGCGAGCAGAAGCCTGCGTCCGAGCCGCGCAAATCGGTGGTGAACTCCGGGGACGAATAGTCGGGAGAACGGAAAGGTGTGCCCGCCCGCAGGCGGGCCGCCTTGCCCGAGGTTGACCAACCGGCCGGGCGTCAGAGCTGGTGACGGGTGACGATTTCGGCGAGCAGGCCGCGGGACGCCGTTTCGATCATGTCCAATACGCGCTCGAAGCCGGAGCGCCCCCCGTAGTAGGGATCCGGCACCTCCCGCTCCTCCAGTTCCGGCGCGAACTCCAGAAACAGGCGCAGCTTGTACTCCTGTCCCGGCGGGCACATTTCCAGCAGGTCCGAATAATTGCTTCGGTCCATGGCAAGCACGTAATCGAAGCGTTCGAAATCCACCTCGCTGACCCGCCGCGCCCGCTGGGCACCCATATCGACACCCCGTCTGGTGGCGGCCTCCTGGGCTCGCGGATCCGGCGGCTTTCCCACGTGATAAGCGTGGGTACCCGCCGAATCGATTTCGATCCGATCCAGCATCCCCTCACTCTCCACCAGGTGGGTGAACATGCCCTGGGCCGTCGGCGAACGGCATATGTTTCCCAGGCAGACGAAGAGGACCCGTACTCTGTTGCGCTGTTCCATACCGATACGTTTTCCAGCTGGTTTGACGCGCGCGCCGGCACCACCCGCCGGCTCCTGCGCACGACGCCGGGCGCAGGCCTGGCAGCGGCCCACACCCCCGAAAGGCCGGCTAGCATAGCATTGTTGCCGGCGCTTCTCATGGGGCGCCGCCCCGGGCCCCATGCCCCGGCGGCGCACCACCGGGCCGAGACCACCTTGCCAGCGTCCCGGCCATGGCCCATCATCCCGTGGAAAATACACGGAGCGGACCACCCATGAGCGGCAGCGCGGTCAAATTGAGCATGCGCCTTCGCACCCTGATCGGCCAGCGGGTGGTCTACCAGGATACCGAGTGCGAGATTCTGGAGGTGCTCGACGACGGGCCTGCCATCGTGCTGCGCTGTGCAGGGAGCACCAGGATCATTCAGCCCAACCAGTATGGTGACGCCTCCCGCCGGGTGCCGCAGACCCACACCATTCCGGTGTTCGCAGCGGATTCGGACGATCCTCATCCGGAGTTTCTCGCCCTGGGACTCACTGACGTCTTCGACGACTGATCCCCCCGGGCAAACTCTGCCCAGCTCGATCAGGCGGGTGATCCCAGGGAGCACACCGGCAAGGAAGCGCGGTTCACTACGGGAAAATGAGCCGAGCGGCTTGCAGCGCCGTGAGTGCGGCTGCAGCGGCCTGCGCAGGGCTTTCCCGGCTGCGTCTCAGCGGCGCTCCGCCTCGTCTTTGCCGCAAAGCAGCGCCTCGACACGCGCGATGTCCTGTTCGGTATCCACGCCCGGCCCCGGATGGGTCACCGCCCGGACCACGTGAATGCGCACGCCGTGCCACAGCACGCGCAGCTGTTCCAGCGCCTCCGCCCGTTCCATCGGGCAGGGCTGCAGATCGCGGTAATGTCTCAAGAACGACGCCCGGTAGGCATACAGCCCGATATGGCGCAGATGCTCCAGGCCGGCGGGCAACTGTTCGTTGGTCGCCCCGAAGGCGTCCCGGTCCCAGGGAATGGGAGCACGGCTGAAATACAGCGCAAAGCCCGCGCTGTCGGTCACCACCTTGACCACATGGGGATCGAACAGCTCGGCGGTGGTGGTAATGGTTGCGCATACGGTCGCCACCGGCGCTTGGCCGTGTCCGGCCAGATCGCCGGCCACCTGCTCGATCAGAGCGGGAGGCATCAGCGGCTCGTCGCCCTGCACGTTGACCACAATGGTGTCGTCCGCCCAGCCGAGTCGCTGCACCACCTCCGCCAGCCGGTCGGTACCGGAGGGATGATCCGCGGCGGTCATGCAGGCCCTGCCGCCGAAATCCCGCACCGCCGCCGCGATACGCTGGTCGTCGGTGGCCACCACCACTTCCCGGGCGCCGCTTTCCAGGGCGCGCCGGTGAACATGCTCGATCATGGGCCGGCCCGCCAGCAACCGCAGCGGCTTGCCCGGCAGCCGGGACGAACCGTAGCGCGCCGGAATCACGATGTTGAAGGCGGCGCTCATCGCCGCGCGCGTGTCATCGCGCCCACGCCGCATGCACCTGCAGGCTGAGCATCAGACCTCTTCATCCGCTCCCAGCTCGCGCGCCTCCTCTTCCAGCATCACGGGAATGTCGTCCCGGATCGGATAGGCGAGGCGGTCGGCTTTGCACACCAGTTCCTGCTCCGCCTTGCGATAGACCAGCGGGCCCTTGCAGAGCGGGCAGGCGAGAATGTCCAGCAGCTTCTTGTCCATGGATCCCTCTTGGGCGGCGTTTCGTTTGCGCCGTATGGTAGCAGACCGGACGGGCATCCCGACCCGGGCACGCTCATCGACGCCGCCCGACAGCCTCCAGCAATGCCAGTATCTCCGGACCCAGCCGCTCGTCGGGCACCGCGCTGGCCGGCACGTACCACCGGTCCGCGGCCGCGAAACGGGCACATTTCACCGCGTCCTTTTCGGTCATCAGCACCGGCGCAGGGTCCGCAAACTCCAGGTCTGCGGCCTTGAAATCATGGTGATCGGGAAACGGATGGGGCTCCACTTCGATCCCCAGCCCCCGCAGGGCCGAAAAGAAGCGCTGCGGGTTGCCGATGCCGGCCACGGCGTGCACCCGCCGGCCGCGAAACTCGCTCAACGGCCGCTCGCGCTCCGGATTGTCCAGCGCCTGCGCCGCGCCCAGGCGCAGGGTCATGGGATGCTCGGATCCCAGACCCGGACCGTTGCTCACCAGCAGATCCACCCGGGCCAGACGCCCTTTCGGCTCACGTAACGGACCGGCCGGCAGGCAATGTCCGTTGCCGAAACGGCGTACGCCGTCCACCACCGCGATCTCGATGTCCCGCTCCAGGGCATAATGCTGCAGCCCGTCATCGGACAGGATCACATCGCAGTCGTTGTGTTCCAGCAGTGCTCCGGCGGCGGCTGCCCGATCCGGACCCACCGCCATGGGACACCGGCACCGCCGCGCCAGCAGCACCGCCTCGTCCCCCACCACCTGAGGATCGCTGTCCGGACGCACCTGTTGGGGCCAGTGCCGGGCCCGCCCGCGGTAGCCACGGGCCACCAGACCCGGACGATAGCCCGCCTGGGTCAGCAGTTGCGCCAGCCATACCACCAGCGGCGTCTTGCCCGTACCGCCCACGGTGATGTTGCCGACGATGATCACCGGCACCGGCAGTCGGTGCGTGGCGAGCAGACCCATGCGATAGGCGCGCCGGCGTGCCGCCACCACCAGCCGGTAGAGCCCGGCCACCGGCAGCAACATCAATGGAACCAGCCCCGGGCGGTACCAGTGATCCTCCAGGCGCTTCACCAGTCGAATACCCGCTGCAGGAGCTCTTCGAGCACATCGGCGGCCCGACGCCGCTCCTCCCAGAAGCGCCGGCGGCATCGGTCTCCCAACCGACGCGCCGATGCGGGGTCGTCACGCCAGTGCTGCCAGTGGCTCAGCATGGCATCGAAGGTGTCGGCGACAGGCAGCTCAGGCGGCGCGGCCATGCGGCCGGCCAGCTCGCCGCCCAGGGTTGAAGAGACGGTGGTTGCCGTTCCGGCCGCCAACGCCTGCCAGAGCACCTCCGGCCCGGCTCCCAGCAGGTGCTGGCCGTGGGCCGCCGCCGCGACGGCGGCGAGCCAGCGCGTCTCGTCCAGCGCCACCACCGTCCCGGGAGCCAGTCCGGTACGCTGCCAGGCACTGACGGGCAGATCGGCGCCGCATGCCTCGGCCTTGCAGCCTTCGCCACTCAGGAACAGCACACCGTTGTCGGCCAGCGGACCCTGCCGCCATTGCGCCGCAGCGGCACGCAGCGCCCGGGCGTGGACGCCATGCAGCCACCAGATGCACAGATCCCGCCCCGCACACACCAGCCCGCGCAGGGTCGGCTCCACCTGAGCCTCCACCAGCAACGTCCTGAACTCCGCCACCGGCGCGATGTAATCCGCGCCGCCGGTCTGCTGCCAGGCGCGGGCCTGGGTCGGCGTCGCCGGATAGGCCGCCTCCACCCGCCTGGGCGGCAGTCCGGGGGGGGCGGCGAACGCCACCGTGTGGCGACCGCCGCCATTGGCCGCCTTCGCCAGGTTGCGGTCCGGCACGCCATCCACCCAGATGACGGCGAACGGGTCCAGCCGCGCCAGGGTGCGACGCACCGCGCGCGGCGCATCGCAGGGGCCGTAGCCCACCCCGACCTTCTCGAGACGGGCCAGGTGTTCGTTGATGAGCGACGGAAAGTCCTGCTCGAAGGTCAGCACCAGGCGCACGTCCAGGCGCTTGTGGCGAATGGCCGCCAGCAGCTCCGCACCCAGGTGCACGGACTGTTCGCCGGCTCCGGTCTTCAGCCAGACGACCTTGCCGGTACCGGCGGGGGCGCGCACATGGCCCCAGCGGGCATTGGCACGGCCATGGTCTCCCCGCAGCCGATCCCGCAGACCCTCGGCCAGCAGGGGCAGCAGGTGCCGACCGTAGCCTTCAGACGGCTGCGGCATCATCGTGGAATTGCATACGGTACAAGGCGGCGTAGTGGCCGCCGGCGGCCAGCAACTCGTCGTGGGATCCCGCCTCCACGATGCGTCCCTCGCTGAGTACCAGGATGCGGTCGGCCCTCTCCACCGTGGACAGGCGATGGGCGATCACCAGGGTGGTGCGTCGTTTCATCACCTCTTCCAACGCGCTCTGGATGGCGCGCTCGGATTCGGTATCCAATGCCGAGGTGGCCTCGTCCAGGATAAGCACCGGCGCGTCCTTGAGCAGCGCACGGGCGATGGCGATGCGCTGGCGCTGCCCCCCGGACAGCAGCACACCGTTCTCCCCTACCGGCGTCTCCAGCCCCATGGGCAGCTCGCGGATGAACTCCATGGCATGGGCGGCCTCGGCCGCCGCCACCACCTGCGCGTGGTCGGCCTGTCCCAGTCCGCCGTAGGCAATATTGCGGGCCACGGTATCGTTGAACAGCGTCACCCGCTGCTCCACCAGGGCCATCTGGTCGCGCAGGTCCGCCAACCGGTAGTCCCGCAGGTCGTGGCCGTCCAGGGCAATGGCGCCGTCACTGGGATCGTAGAAGCGCGCCAGCAGGCTGACCAACGTCGACTTGCCGCTTCCCGAGCGTCCCACCAGGGCCACCGTTTCGCCGGGCTCGATGCGAAACGAAATGCCGCGCAGCACCGGGTCCTTGTCCGGCCCGTACCGGAACGTGACCTGGCGGTATTCGATGGCGCCCCGTGCGCGGGCGACGGTTCGCGTGCCCTGATCGGGCTCACCTTCGCTGTCCAGCAGGTCGAAGATGCTGTCGGCGGCGGCCACCCCCTGCTGCACCGATGAGTTCACGTTGGTCAGACGCTTCAGGGGCGGCAGCAGCAGCATCATGGCGGCGATGAACGACATGAAACCGCCGGCGCTGATGGAATGGAGCATGGGGCCCTGGGTTGCCAGATAGATCACCAGCGCCAGCACACAGGCGGCCATGAACTGCACGATGGGCACGCTGGCCGCACTGGTGGCCGTCATCTTCATCTGCAGGCTGCGGTTCTTTTCGTTGATCCGCTCGAAATGCTCCTGCTCGTAATGCTGACCGCCGAAGGTCTTGATCACCCGCTGGCCCTCGATGACCTCCTCGGCCACATGGGTCACGTCCCCCATGGAATCCTGGATGCGGGTGCTGATGCGCCGGAAGCGCTTGCTGACGTGGCGCACCACGAACGCCAGCGCCGGCCCCACCAGCAGAAAGGTCAGCGCCAGCCAGCCGCTGATGTAGAACATCCAGCCCAGCAGGAAGATCACCGTCAGGCCGTCGCGGATCACGATGGTGACGGCGTTGGTGCTGGCGTGGGCCACCCGCTCCACGTTGAAGGTCAGCCGCGAGACCATCTGCCCGGTAGTGGTGCTGTCGTAGTAGCGCGCCGGCAGGCGCAGCATGTGCTGGAACATCTGCCGGCGCAGCACCAGGATCACCTGGCGGCCGACCCAGTTCATGCCGTAGTTGGACACGAAGCCCGCCAGTCCGCGCAGGATGAACAGTCCCATCACGGCAAAGGGAATCAGCCGGATGGTATCAGGATCGCGCTGTACGAAGGTGCCGTCCAGCAGCGGCTTCATGAGCGCCGCGAAACCGGTATCGGTGGCGGCATACACGCCCATGGCCAGGGACGACGCCAGGAACAGTTTCCAGTGGGGCGCCGCGTAGCTCAACAGGCGCCGGTACAGGCTCAGGCCGTGGGAGGTACCCTGGGTTTCGGCCATGCCTCAGTGGCCGTCATTCTCGTGGGTGGTCGCCATGGAAATGTGCACCAGGCCCAGCTGGCTGGCGGCATCCAGTGCCGTCACCACCGCCTGGTGGGGAGTGCGGCCGTCGGCGCGGATGATCACCGGCAGATCCTTGCGCCCGCCGAGGGCCTGGGCGATGGCGCGCTTGACCGTCTCGGGTTTGTCGTTGACCAGTTCCCGGTTGTCCACGTAGAAGCGGCCCTTGGCGGTGATGGCGACCACCAGCACCTTCTGGGGTGCCGGCGTCGGCTTCTCCGAGGCCTGCGGGAGGGTGATCTGCAAACGCGCCAGGGTGTTGAAGGTGGTCGACACCATGAAGAAAATGAGCAGCAGGAACACCACGTCGATCAACGAGGTCAGATTGACCTCCGGCTCGGCGCGGCGGCGCGGACGCAGGTTCACGCGGCATGCTCCTCGCTGTTGTGCGTCTGATCCCGTTCCCGGCTGCCCTGCATCACCTCCACCATCTTCAGGGCCTCCTCCTCCATGCGCACCACCAGCACGTCCACCTTGCCCTGGAAGTAGCGGTAGAAGAACAGCGCCGGAATGGCGACCGACAGGCCCGCGGCGGTGGTGATCAGGGCCTTGGAGATGCCGCCGGCCAGGGCGCCCGGGTCGCCGACGCCGTGGGTGGTGATGGCCGTGAACACCTGGATCATCCCGAACACCGTACCCAGCAGGCCCAGCAACGGGGATATCGCCGCGATGGTGCCGAGGGTGTTCATGTAGCGCTCCAGCTCATGGACCACCTGTCGCCCCGTCTCCTCGATGCTCTCCTTCATGATCTCCCGATCGTGATGGCGATTGACGAGACCGGCCGCGAGAATGCGTCCGAGGGGGGAGCTCGCGCGCAGACCCTGGATATGCGCCTGATCGAGCTCGTGCTTCTTGGCCCAGGTCCACACCTGGGCGACCAGATGCTTGGGAATGACGCGCCGGGTCTGAAGACTCCAGAGACGTTCGGCGATGATCGCCAGGGCTATCACCGAGCAGGCGATGATGGGAATCATCAGCCAGCCACCGGATTCAATGATTTCAAGCACGGGAAACCGTCCGTCGTTCAGCAGTTGTCGGCGGTGACGCCGAATCGCCCGGGTCCCGGGCAATGCGCCACATCATACTTGATTTGTCCGCCGCACCGGAACCGGCGGCACGCGCCTCTGGGACGCAGGTCTCAGAAACGGTCGTTCCAGTAGCGCGCGGCGCGGGCGCGCCAGCCGCTGGGTGGCGCGAGCGTTCCGTCAGATTTCAGGCGCACCTGGATGGCGCCCGCTGCGGCGGTATCCATCATGGCCGCGCCCGCGGCGCGATAGCGGGCCCGGACCCGGGCTTTGGGGAAGCCGTAGCGGTTGCGGTAGCCCGTGGAGAACAGGACATAGCGTGGCGCGACGGCGGCCACGAACGGCGGCGTGGAAGACGTCAGGCTGCCGTGGTGGGGGGCAACCAGTACGGCGGCGTGCAATTGCGCCGCCCGCCCCGCGAGCAGGCGGCGCTCCACCGGGGCTTCGATATCCCCGCTGAGCAGCAATACCTGCCCGCCTGCGCCTTCCACCCGCACCACGCAGGAGGCGTCGTTACCGGTCAGGCGGGTGTCGGCCGCCGGGTGCAGTATCCGGAATTGCACACCGTCCCAGGTCCACCTCTCGGGCGCATGACAGGGTTGCGCGTCGATGCCGTCGAGGGCTGCCGGAGTGCCGCTCAGCACGCGACCCACCGGCAGGGCGGCCAGCACCGACGGCGCGCCGCCGGCGTGGTCGTTGTCCCCGTTGCTGACGATCAAGGTGTCCACGCGATCCACGCCGCGCCGGCGCAGAAACGGCACCACCACGGCGGAGCCGGCGTCGAAGCGGGCACTGAAGCGCGGCCCCGCGTCGTAGACCAGGGTGTGGCCATGGGTCCTGACCACCGTCGCCAATCCCTGTCCCACATCCAGAACCGTCAGCCACACCGCGCCGGGTGCCGGACCCGCCGGGTTCCAGAGCAGCGCCGGCAGCGTCAGCACCCCACCGAGCCAGCGTGCGGGCAGCCCCCGGGGCGCCAGCAGCCACAGGCATCCTGGCACCGCCAGCGCGGTTGCCCACAACGGCGGGGCGCCGTGGTGCCAGGACGCCCAGGGCAGTTCACTCAGCCACCCCAGCACCGGCCACAGAACCTGCAGCAGGTGGCTGGCCAGTTGCAGGCAGGCGCTGCCCGCACCCGGCCACACCGGCACCAGCAACGCCCCGCCCAGCGTGAGGGGCACCACCAGCAGGCCGACCCACGGTACCGCGATCAGATTGGCCAGTGGCGCCACCAGGGAGGCCTGCTGGAAGGCGGCAAGCCCGGCCGGCAGCAACGCCAGGGACACGACCGCCTGCAGCCGCAGCGTGCACCGCCAGCGTGGCAGTTGCCGGTAGCCCGCCAGGGCGATCCCGATCACCGCCACGGCACCGAACGACAACCAGAAGCCCGGCGCCAGTACCGACCGCGTATCCAGCACCAGCACCACCAACAATGCCAGCGCCCACAGCCGGCTGCGTATGGCGGTCCGTCCCAGCAGCACGGCGCCCATGATCACCGCCAGCATCACGAACGCCCGTCGGGTCGGAATCGAGAAGCCGGCCAGCGCACTGTACAGCAGGCCCGCACCCAGGGCCGCCCAGGCCGCGGCACGGGGGGCGGGAAGACGGTGGACCGCGGCCGCGCCGAGACTCCAGAGCCGCAGCAGGAGCCCGAAGGCCAATGCCGCCACCAGCCCCACGTGCAGTCCGGAGATCGCCAACAGATGGCCGGTGCCTGTGGATCTCAACAGCGCCAGCCGGGCCGGCGGCACGTCGCCCCTTGCCCCCAGGGCCAGCGCCATGAGCACCCCGCGATCGGGGTTGTGCACCATCGCCGCCTGCAGACGGCGGCCCAGAGCCTCCCGCAGGCGCTGCAACGGATAGCCCGCAGCACCGCCAACACGCCGGTTGGAGCCGTGGGGACGCACGTAGCCGGTGGCCCGGATGCCACGGCGGTACAGCCAGCCTTCGTAGTCGAATCCGCCGGGATTGGCGAAGCCGTGGGGGCGCTTGAGACGCACGGTCAGGCGCCAGTGATCGCCGCAGCGCAGCGCCGGTGCCCGCCGCCCGTACCAGCTCAGGCGCACACGGGTTTTGAAGGGTCGGGTGGCGCCATCCACGGCGAGGGTGTGCACGTCGAACAGAAAACGGGTGGCGTGGGAAAGGACCTGCGCCGGTGCGGCAACCCGTCCTTCGAGGGTGAGGTCGCGGCCTTCCAGCGCTGGCGGCAGCGTCGCCCCCAGCACCACCGCCGCCTGCAGCCACGCCCATAGAAAGCCCGCCGCCACCGCTGCGGCCAGGCGACCCCATGGACCCAGCCACCAGAGCAGGGGCAGCAACAGCGCGGCGCCGGCCCAGCCCGGCCCCGGCAACGTGGCGAGTCGCTGCAACAGCAGCACACCCACCAGAAACCCGATCGTCCGTGACATGGGGTCTCCTGTCCGCTACCAAATTCGTGGATAATGACCACCAGACCAACCCGGCACCCCAAGGAGCCGCTCCGACGAGCGCACGGCCCATGCCCAGACGGCTGATCAAGCGTTTTCTACCGGATCACGACCGGATCCGTAACCACAAGCACCTGCGCCGCTTCGGCGCGCGCCTTCACGATCCCAACCTGTGGCACCTGAATCGCCGTTCCGTGGCGGGCTCCACCGCTGTCGGGTTGTTCTGTGCGCTGCTGCCGGTACCTTTTCAAATGGTGCTGGCCGCCGGCGGCGCCATCGTCTTTCGCGTGAATCTGCCGGTATCGGTCGTGCTGGTGTGGGTGACCAACCCGCTCACCATACCGCCGGTGTTCTATTCCACCTACCGCCTGGGGACCTGGCTGCTCGGCGTCACCCCCATTGCCGTGCACGGTAAATGGTCCCTGGACTGGCTGGGGCGGGAGATGTGGCACATCTGGGAGCCCCTGCTGCTGGGCAGCGTGGTGGCCGGCCTGCTGGCCGCGCTGCTCGGTTGGGCATCGGTGCGCCTGCTGTGGCGCTGTTATGTGCTGCGCATGCGCCGGCGCCGCCAGCGCCGACGCCCCCTGACGGCGACCTCCGCGTCGCGCAACTAGCTTTCTTCCGGCCGTCCGGACACCCCCTGAGGAGGCTCTGCACAGGTCGATCAAGTGGATGATCACAAGGCGCGAAGGGGCGGGGAAGCGCCGTTTACAGAGGGTAAAGCGCATTCCGGGCCCCTTTGCAACGCCGTGAGCGCCGCTTCAGCGGCCTGTGCAGAGGTTCCCTAACCGCTGCTGCTCACACGCCCGTCCTGCAATGTCCAGGTCCGATCCATGCGCGCCGCCAGGGTGGGATCGTGGGTTACCACCACAAAGCTTGTGCGCAGCGATTCGTTGAGCTCCAGCATCAGGTCGTAGACCTGTTCGGCCGTGCGCCGGTCCAGGTTGCCGGTAGGCTCGTCCGCCAGCACGCAGCGCGGGCGGGTGACCAGGGCGCGGGCGACCGCGGCGCGTTGGCGTTCCCCACCGGAGAGCTCCCCGGGCTTGTGCCGAACGCGATCGGCCAATCCCACCTGTTCCAGCAGCCGGGCCGCTTCGGTACGGGCCTGCGCCGTGTCCACGCCGCGGATCAGCAGGGGCATGCACACGGTCTCCAGCGCCGTGAACTCGGGGAGCAGATGATGGAACTGATACACGAACCCCAGCGCTTCGTTGCGCAACCGCCCGCGGGCGCTGTCGCCCATGGCGCTCATGTTCCGGCCTGCCACCCATATCTCCCCCTTGTCGGGGGTATCCAGACCGCCGAGCAGATGCAGAAGCGTACTCTTGCCCGAACCGGATGCGCCCACGATCGCCATGCGTTCGCCTACCGCGACCGACATGGTCACATCCCGCAGCACGTCCACCGCCAGGGGGCCCTGCCGGAAGCCCTTGGCCAGGTTCCGGCACTCCAGCACCGGCGTTTGTGCCTCACTCATAGCGCAGCGCCTCCGCCGGCTGGGTGCGCGAGGCCCGCCATGCCGGGTACAGCGTGGCCAGCAGGCTCAGCACGAACGCCGTGGTGCCGATGACGTACACGTCGTGCCACTCCAGATGGGAAGGCAGCTGGCTGATGTAGTAGACCTGGGGTGACAGGAACTGAACATGGAACACATGTTCGATCCAGGGCACGATGGTCGGAATGTTCAACGCCAGGAGCACGCCGGCGATCACCCCCAGCAGCGTGCCCATAACCCCGATGATCGCCCCCTGCACCACGAA
>Ga0102956_1000686_pt1 | contig 11877 bp, 16 predicted proteins | sample SalPonF2_A_D2_MG_FD_84515 | JGI IMG/M metagenome (GOLD analysis project Ga0102956, IMG submission 84515) | Salt pond soil microbial communities from South San Francisco under conditions of wetland restoration - Salt Pond MetaG SF2_A_D2_MG ...
AACGACCCTGAGTTTGAACCTGTTGGAGTTGATTCAATAGGTGTATCAGCCGGTGGTCAACATATTATGAAAATGAGGGTCAAATTTGAATCTGAAAAATTAGCATCATCCATAAAATTCTCAGGCGACCCATGGAGATAAATATTTAACGAGGTGATAAATTGTTATGGCAAAAGTTGTAATGGTCACAGGTTGTGATGGATACATTGGACACGCACTTACATTAAAATTGTTGGTAGAAGGTTACCATGTTATTGGATTAGATACATATCAAAGAAGGGCCCATGTCAGAGAAATGGGCTCTTTTTCTGCGCTCCCTATACAGAGCCAGGTTCAAAGGACGGAGTTATTTCAGAGTATTGGGTCATATCTATTTTATAATGTATCAACTACAAATCCAATATCTCTGAAGCAAGTCTTTAGAGATCATCACATTGATGTTGTTGTCAATCTCGCTCAACAACCATCAGCCCCATTTTCCCACAAATCACGATTTCATGCAGTATCTACAAGTGTGAACAATGTAAATGGTGTTCTCAATCTGTTATGGACAATGAGAGAACACTGTCCTCATTCACATTTGGTTCATATAGGGACAATGGGTGAATACGACCCAGCTGTTGGTGTTGAAATACCAGAGGGAAAGTTCCGTTTTTGGCATAAATGGAGAAGGTCAAAAGAATCAATATTTCCTAGGAGACCGGGTTCATTCTATCATGCGAGTAAAGTGGCAGCAACATACTATATTGACTTAGCTTGTAGAATATGGGGATTGAGGGCAACCGATATTATGCAGGGTATTGTGTATGGTAATTGGACTGAAGAGATTGAGAAATATCAATCACATACAAGACTCGACAGTGATGAGGCATTTGGAACTGTCTTCAATCGTTTTGTTGTTCAGGCTATGTTAGATCATCCATTGACGGTATATGGACAGGGAGACCACAAACGAGGATTTCTCTCATTGTATGATTCTGTTCAATGTCTGATGATAGCTGTCAAGAACCCTCCCAAGAAAGGAGATTATAGAACATGGAATCAGCTCGTTGATGTCAAATCAATGAATGAAGTGGCCGACATAGTTATTGATGCTGCTGAGTATTATGGGAAGAAACTATGGGTGCAGACAGTCAAGTCCCCTAGAGTAGAAGAGACCAGTAAATTCTATTATAAACCAACTGTGAATACACTCAAAAATCTAGGATATGAAGATGATGGAACTACTATGATGGACGAAGCGTTCTATATATTTGACTATTTTCAGGAGCATCCAATGGATGAAGAGGATAAGGAGAAATTGAGAAATGTGATAGGACCACTAATCACATGGAGATGAGATAATGTTAGATATTGTAATACAGCCATTTTATAATAAGATGCCTCAAGTCATGAAACTGTATGATAAACTGATAAAACAGATTGTTGATGGTGTCAGTATTATTATTGTAAATAATGGTTCTGTTGATGGGATGAGACCATCCAATTTTCATAAAGATGAATACATTAAATATGTATCAAGTGAAACGAAGATGAATGACAGTCTTCTGTTGTCACATGCTATATTGAGAGAGTCAAATAATAAGTATGTAAATCTCATATCATATCAAGCTGAGATAGATGATAATTATATCAGTAACTTAGTCAACTTCTTGGATGATAGGAATGAAGACATTGTACTTGGCGGTATCGAATCAAGTAAGAGTAGAAGAAGTACGATAAGAATTTCTGATAGAAGGGAGACGAATAATATAAAAGTGCCAGATTCTTTCTTCTTTGAGAATATCATATTCAAGAGAGAAACAATAATGAAGGCTGGGTTATTTGATAAAGACTTGAAGACCCTACCTAATTCAACCAAGTTCCTTTGTTATCATATGATAAAATCGTTCAACGCTACATATGTTGTTAATAAGACATCTTCTATATTACTACAGAGATTTCCCGATGAGTCTAGTAATTCAGTTCTCAATAAGAACATCATTGATTATGATTCATATAAGTATACTTTCAAGAACTATATTGATAAGAATGTATACAAGCTCGCAAGAGGAGTTGATGAGGACAGGATATACCATGCTCCTATAAATGTATTCATAATACTCCCAACTAAGAACAATGATAGATTAGAAGATTTGATTAGAAGACAAAAAGCGAAAGGTGATAAATTATATATCAGTAATCTTCCTAAATACATGGCAAAACGACTTGGATATATATTTCAGAAATATACTGAATTTGATAGTACAGTTGTCATACATGAGAACGCCCCATTTAATCATCCCTATTTTATTGATGATTTTAAGAAATGTTCAGTTGAAGATGAGTCTGTGATATGGACTAGTGACGGTGACTTTAGAACATTCGATTTGAGACCATCAAATGCTGCAACCAATATGAGTATATGTGTCCCAAGAATGTTTTTATGGGAGCCCGGTCTCAATGAGACAATGAATTGGGATGAGTTCATAAGGAAGATGTCTGAATTACAGCCCGATCAGAGAATATCAGACTTATTCAAACCACCTAAGAAGACAGAGATAAAGAACACAAGTGGAGATGGTGGACCTGTGAAGACAGTTCCTATACCCAGAAAACATAAAACATCATGGTATGATTGGATGGAGGATTAATGCAGACAATATTAGATGAGACAAGATTTGTAATAATGACATGCGCTTATAATGCCGACAAGTGGATAGGGAAGTGTATGAATAGTGTGAATAACCAGATATACAAGAACTATGTTCATGTTGTAGTTGATGATGCGTCCACAGATAAGACATGGAAAGAGATGAATATACACTTGATGGGAAATCCCCGTGCTCGTATATACCGAAATGATAAGAATGTCAAATGGATACAAAATGCTATCATGTACCTTGAAGATCATATTATGAGTGACGAAGATGTAGTTGTCATACTTGATGGGGATGACTGGCTTGCCCATAATGAGGTGCTCGCCCGTGTCGCTATGGTTTATCAAATGTCAGATACATGGATGACATACTCACTATTTGAGTATCCCAATGGACAGACATCAGAGTGGATTCCACGATATACTACACAAGTATTAAAGAACAGAGATTTCAGGAGTGCCGTCTGGTCATTTACTCACTTGAGAACATTCAAAGCGTTCTTATGGTACAATCTTGATAGAAACGACTTGAAAGGTCCCGATGGAAATTATACTCCATATACATATGACCAAGCTCTCCTATTTCCGATGTTGGAGATGTGTCCTTATGGACGAGTCAAATTCTTGAATGATGTCATGTATGTATATAACACTGATAATCCCATTCAAGTTGAGAAGTACGATAAAGTGAAACAGCAGGCGCTCGGGCGCTGGTTCAGAAGTAAACCGAAATATGATATATTGGAGAGATAATGAGAATACTATATGTGACACCGAATGTGAGAAATGCGTGGAATGGAACACTTCACACTCCCTTGCAAAATGAACTCTCTAAGCGAGGTGTGAGGATTGCGAAGTTCATGCCCTCTGTGGGAGAAATTAACAATAATTTTGATATTTTCTTTTGTGATGTTGAGCCTCATGCAAAGGGATGGGAACATCTGAAGATTAAAAAGGTTATGTTCATGGAAGATGTCTGGCCCCCAACAAGTACGAGAATGAAGGGACGACATTCTGCCCGTATATTCAAACACGCTGATGCTCTCATGATTCGTTACAAAGCCAACTTTGAACAGAAAATGGAGAAACTCAATATAAAATGGAGACAACCGATATTTTGGCTACCTCACTGTATCAGCCCTAAAATCTTCAAAGACTATAAACAGAAGAAAACCATTGATGCCCTTTCAGTGGGTACATTGATGCACAAGTCAACAAAAGAAGATAGACAGTTTTTCTTGAATACAATCAAGAAGATGCCCATCAAGTCAGAAAGGGCTGTCGCTGATAGATATAAGAGAGAACATAAGGGAGCTAACTTCAGTAAGATAATTAACAGAGCGAGAGTGACGGGCACGACAAACACGAAATGGCAGGCACTTGCTAAATGTTTTGAAATCCCGGCTAGCTACTCATGTATGTTTTGTAATCATTCCGATGATATGGAGGAACTAGGGTTCATAGATGGAATGACATATGTTAGATGGAGTAAAGAAGACTTGAGAGATAAGCTGAATTACTATCTAATTGAAGAACCGGAGATGTTAGAACAAATCACTGAAAATGGATATAACATGGTTCATGAGAGACACAACACGATTGTACGAGCTGATGAATGGATGAGTTATATGGAACAGATAATGGAGATGTAGAATGGATGAACAGAGGATGATTGTCTTCACATGCGGATGGAACAGTCAGGATTGGGTCAAGAAAAACATACTGTCAGTACAGAAACAGGATTATGAGAACTTCATACATGTAGTAGTAGATGATGCGACAACTGATAAAACAGCCGCTATACTTCAAGAGTTACAACACGATAAATTATATATTCACAGAAACAAGAATAATCAAAAATGGATAAAGAACTCACTTGATTACCTTCCTCGTCATATAGAGAGTGATGAGGATATCATTGTTGTACTTGATTTGGACGATTGGTTATCAGGACCCGATGTTCTCAAGAAACTCAATCGTATATACACATTAGAGAAATGTTGGATAACATATGGTTCCTTTGTGTCGGCTTCAAAGACAGGAAGGAAGACATCTCGACCTCGACATACAAAATATAGTATCGCTGATATGAGAGGTAAACTGTATCGTAAGAAGAAATGGTCTTTTTGGCATCTCCGTACATTCAAAGCGTTCTTATGGATGAACATCAAACAAGATGATTTGAGAGGACCTGATGGAAACTGGGCTCCTTATACATATGACAAAGCTATTGGATTCCCTATGTTAGAGATGAGTCCTCCATCTAAGATCAAATTCATTAAAGATGTCTTATACATATATAACAGAGGAAACCCATACGCATCATCAACGAAGAAAAGACGCGGTGGGGGATTGGGAGGTCACTTCCGACAAATCAAGCCCTATCCAACATTGTTCAGAGAAGACTATACAAAAGAGGAACATCGAAGGACATTCGATCAAGACAGTTACGACCAAATTCCTCATACCCCTCCCAGAACGACATGGAAGGCAGGGAGTACAAAGAAGAGTAAAAGGGAGAGAAAGAGGCTCCAGAAAGAAAAGGCAAGGAAGAAGGCAGAGAAAGAGGCGAAGACAGAAGTGAAGGTTGAGAAGACTCCTAAGCCAACAACTGAAATAGCAGGCACAACCCTATTGCCACAACATTCTAAAAAGACAAAGAAAAAGAAACCACCCAAGAATCAGCCAAAAGAAGAGAATGTAGTAGGTTTGGACGGGAAAGATGTTTGATGATATTCTTAATTATGACAAGTACATAATAGAAATCGTCTGTCCCCATTGTATGTATGTCATACTATGGAAGATAGTAAAGAGGGACGAGCCTGAAATATTGGAGTGGGGCGGTGAGTGCTTCAATTGTGGGAAGACATTAAACGAAGTATTAGTAAGGGAGATTTAGATGATAGTATATTTAGACAATTACGCGGGACACGCTACATTCAAGCGACAACAGCCCTATTGGAAGAAAATGGGTGTCAAGACAACAAATAACCCAAGCAAGGCGAACATACACTTAGCCAATGTACGAGGACAACCGCGAGGTCTGCCCATAGTGCAGAGATTAGACGGAATCTATTATGATTCAGCAACTCCGTTCAAGACACGAAACTCCGATATTTCCGCAACGCACGCATTCGCAGCAGGAATCATATATCAGAGTGATTATTGTAGACAAGCGGGTGAATACTATCTGAAGAAACGCAAAGGTCCTCATCGAATCATCTATAACGGTATAGAGCCGGGATGGGCAGGACCGCGCAATCCTCATGACTATCCGACAATCGTAGTATCAGCGAAATGGAGAAGACACAAACGACTTCCCGAAATTCTGAAACTATTTAAAGACTATCGTGAAATATACCCAAAGTCCGTCCTTATAGTAATGGGCGACCTTCGGGGCTCCCCACCTCCCGACAGCAACCCCGGTGTCCGCTATGTAGGACACATCTCCCATGACGAGATGAGAAAACACTTCCGTTCAGCCTGGTTTTCAATACACCTCTCTAAAAGGGACGCATGCCCCAACTCTACAGTCGAAGCTATCGGAGCCGGGATACCAGTCATAACAACAGACGCATGTGGAGGAGGTACTGAGATGTGCGAAATGACAGAAGGCTGTATAGTTGTACCCGGAGACGCAATATCAATCAAGCCCGCTCCCCACTACACCGACAAATATAACATTCTCCCTAAACCCTTGCACCACGACCTTCTACAAGCAATGACAACCCTCACAGAAAACTCCGTGCAACGCGCTGTTCCCATCGTACCACCAAAAGAACTCACAGCCCAGTATATGGCAACATCATATATAAACTTCATGAAGGAGATAATAAAATCATGAATTCACAAGATATAGACATCATCGCAACACTCGGACGAGAAGCCCGAGAATATCTAGAAGCATCAGCACAACACCCTCATAACTCAAAACTGTCCAATGTACTGTATGACGCAGCAATGAGATGTATTTCCGAGATTCATAAAACATTCGATAAACTCTCAGATGCTCCCCGAACCCTCACAAACCGAGACATCGAGCATCTTTCCTCAACATACTCGCTTCTTAACTCGATGATACTCGCAGGAGAGAAACATACATTTTCCTCCAATAAGAAGTACATTGAAGCTCGCAGAATACTTTCAGATTTCTGTCCGACACCGCCTTTCCCCTCAGATAACTATAAACCGTTCGATACATTCCGAATTGCCGGTATTAACTATAGAATTGATGAAAACGGGCATGTCCGATTTGAAGACTATTATAATGGAGAAACAGTTGAGGAGAACGCTACAGTACCAGACGGTAGTGAGCATAACAAGTACACGGGAAGTCAAGCCACATCACTGTTTGTAGATGATTTGTATGAATTTGAGGAAATGTTAGAGAGACAAAGGGATTAGACGATTTTAGGGAATGTAGTCATAAGCGGCCGGATGAGCGGTAGGAACGCGGTCTATTTCTCTTTAACTTCGTTTCTATTATAACGGTACACAGCGACATGCGCCAAATAGTTGATTTCACTGGGAGAATCGGGTCGCTGCCCTCAAGTCAACGGGATAACTGCAAAATGTCCTTCCAGTAATATCAACCATTGAGTAACGGTTTGCCCCTAGAGAGTCGCGCGCGGTGACAATTTTTGCCCGAGGTATAAAATATGTTAATAGTGTTCAATTTAGCGCGAGCGGGTGACAATTTTTGTCATTTTGAACAGAATTGTGAAAAAAATCACAAGCTACTGCTGGATTTGACGCACTTCGTGAAAAAATTCACAATATGCTTCATATCCAACACGGATTGTGAAAAAAATCACTTTCACAAGGTGACATCGTGAATGTGAAAACTTTCACAAGCCCGAGTGACAAAATGCGTTCGCGGTATAAAATGTTTTTAGACCCTAGATTCCCAGTGACAATTTTTGTCAGTCGAGAAATGAGAGCGAGCGGCCGCGTAAGTTTGGGTAGTAGGAGAAAAAGGCGTTTTAGGGTCCACGGCATACCGTTTTTTTTCGGAATGGACCGATACACTGGGTCCGATAATCGGTTCCCCAAAATCAGCTCCGTTTGTCGTATAATTAAGGGTTTTGTCGTTAAAATCGTTGGAAATGAACGGAAATCATGGATTTTTGTAAATGTTGTAAAAAAGAGGTAAAAAAGACAATTCCAAGGGAGATTCTCAACAGAACGGTTTTTATCTGCGAGAAGTGCTATGAGATAATTCTTAACTTATTTGAGTTATTATATGGATAACCGCGGTAAAGTGTGGAAATGAGGAAAAAAGTGCTTTCGTAATGTAAAACCGCGGTACCGGTTCCGGAGGGAAATTTCATTCTGGCTGGAGAATTAGCGTAGGAAGATGTAGAGGAGGTAAGGGTCTATGTCAGACTTGATTATGAGTTATGTAATTGTCTTGCCAAAATTGGCACTATTTGTAGGTACTATATATTTGTTGTTAAAATTAGGAATTTGGTTAAATGAGAGAGGATAATGAGTTTTCTTGAAATAATGGGAGTTATATTTTTAATATTGTTGATGTTATTTGGTATCACTATATATAAGTTAGACAGACTTGCTTTTGGTGGCAAGTGGTGGACAGAAGGAGAGAAGAAAAGTGGTAAAGAACAAGTTAATATTGATACATGTCCCTAGGACAGCTGGGACATCTTTGAGTAGGTTTTTGAGGTTTTATTATAGTAAAAGTGAACAGATGAATACGAAAAAGCGGCCTTTTGGGGCTGAATGGATGTTTGCACGAATAACGGACGAAGCGCCAGTGAGGCCCGTGAATGAGAGGCCGTTAGTTACAGGGCATCATGCGATACATCAGTTTGATGTTGCTGAATTGAAGAAGGACGGCTGGAAGTTCTTGACTGCGGTACGAGAACCGTGGGAAAGGTTTATCAGTCACTATCTATGGGTTCGGTGGAGTTATATAAGGAAGCTAAGACCTGAGTGGAAGAAAAAAGCGGAGAAGTGGAGTATACTGGATTGGGCGAAAGCGATGGAGAATCATATGTGGCATTATTGTGGGGAGAACCCTGGAATATTTGATTATATGGTTCGTCAGACGGATTATGACGAAGATACGAAATTCATATGTTCAGAGTTAGGACTGGAATGGAAGGATGACCCAGAAATATACAAAGGAACTGGTTTTAGGGTGGATGGAAGGACGAAAGCGAGTAGGCATTATGATAGAGTTCCGAAGATACACTGGAAAACAAAGGAGAAGATAAAGAATGTCTATTTAGCGAAAGATTACGAATTTTATCATGAGGCGTTGAAACGATGGGAGATTTAAAGTTTGTATTCATACATGTACCTCGGACTGCAGGGACAACATTCAAGAAAATGTTACGAAACTGTGGATTCCGTAGTAAAGGGGATAATAAAGAATTACAGAACTTGCGAGAGATGTTCACTGGAAAGAAGAAATTAAGTAGATTCACTTACCCGTGGACTTTAGAGGAATATCAAATATTCAAGAAATTAGTGCAGGGACACACACCTGTTGCAAAGTATTATCCTATGTTGCGAGAATCACATAAGTTTATTACATGGGTTCGTGACCCAGTTGACCGAATGATAAGTCAGTGGGAATGGTGGGTTGCCCGTGGATATCGTGGAGGCGATATTGGCGGTGTTTGGCGAAAACAAGTATGTGCTGGACGAATGGATATTACAGAGTTATGTCGAAAGATGCCGAATACTTATAGGATAATGTTCGGGCAGGATTTGAGTGTTTTTGACTGGATAGGTATTCAAGAGGAATTTGATGATTCTTTGTATAAGTTCGGGCAGACCTTTGGAATAACGATTCCTGAATATGACAGTTGGAATGTTAAAGGCAAGAATTATAAAATTAAAAGGCGCGCTCTTGTTAATGACAAAAAACGGGAAGAGATGAAACAAATCTTAAAAAGTGATTATAAGGTGTATTACGAGGCACTTGAAAGATGGGGAAATTAGTATTAATTGAAATTCCCAAGACAGGTACAACATCTCTCAATGCAAGACTGAAAACGGTTTACAAGAATAGTTTCTGGAAAGACAGATGGGAACAAGGATTTCATAAAGAAATATTTTGGGGTCTGAGGGAGAGTTTCCCTAAATCTAGATATAGAGGGTTTGGGAAGGAACTTGGTAAATCATACTTTGAGCGATTTGATTGTATTGTTGGAAGTTTTCCTCTAAGTAAGTTTTATTATCTAAAAGAGAAAGGATGGACAATCGCTACTTGGATGCGAGACCCATTGAAAAGAAGGATTTCTTGGTATAACAGGAATTGGAATAATCCAAATCATCGTAAATACTGGGATTATCCTAACGAACCTACAGATATTGTGTCTTTTGTAAAAAAGGCTAAAAATGTCTATGGAGCATATTATGACTTGGGAACAGATTTGTTGGATTTCGTAGGATTCACAGAAACATTCGATGAGAGTTTTTCTCAACTTTGTGGATTACTCGGAATAGAGAAGGAACCTCCAAGAGCGAAAAGAAATATCAGTTCGCCAAAAATGAAAACGAATGTGACGGATGAACAAATAGAAATATTGACAGAATGGCTGGATGAGGAATACGAGATATATAATAAGATGAGGGAGAAATTCTCGCCATGAACATGAATGAAATAGTCAGAAAGCACAGTAAACCTGGGTCAAGAATTTTATGTGCGGGAGGACCTTCACGACATCTTGGTAAACTGAAGTTACAGGGTGTCAAAATTGTAAGCATCAACCTCAAGGACAGGGATTATATAAAACTCAAAAGTAGGGATACTCTTGTTATTGGAAGTGCGACTGAAACTCCATTTAAGGATGAGTCCTTTGATGTTTATTTTTCTTCTAATGTTTACGAACATATAGATGAACCATGGAGAGCAGCAGAAGAGGCTGTGAGAGTGTTGAGGCGAGGAAGTCTTATTTTGATTTTTGGTCCTTTTGCCTGGCGACATCATGACAAACCGGATTATTGGAGATATACTTCAGAGGGATTTCAGTATCTATTTGAAAGAACAGGGAAAGTTAAAACGATTGAAACTAAAATGGTGAAACTGAAGAAGCCAAAAGATAAAAGATGGCATGAATATTGGAGAACTTATTACTACGGAATAAAGAAATGAAGAAATTGATTTTTGTGCATGTTCCAAAATGTGGTGGAACTACGATGAAAAATATACTAGGGAGTGTATATGGCGAAAGAATAACGGGCGATAAAACTGAGAACGAGAACATGAGGCAGTTACAGCTCGGGAGACCTCTTGAACCGTTGAATTATGAGAAACGATTGGATGAGAAATCTGATTGTATCATCGGACATTTCCCTTTAAGTAAATACAGTATGTTGAAGGAAAGGGGCTGGAAATTTGCGACTTGGTTGAGAGACCCAGTTGATCGAATGATAAGTATTTTTACGAAGCGACAAAGAATTGGGTATATGAGATATATGCCTGATATTATGGAAATTGATATATTTGAATATTGTAGACGATTACCTAATGTCTATAAATGCTATCTAGATTTAGAGATATTAGATTTTGTTGGATTTACTGAGAGTTACGATGAGGATTTGAGAAGACTTGAAAATTTCTTAGATTGTAGAATAAAAGAATATAAAAAAGGAAATGTATCAACTTGGAAGAAACTAAAGATAAGTAAAGTTGAGAGAGTATTATTGGAAGATATATTAAAATCAGATTATGAAGTTTATAACAAATTGAGGAAATTATGTGGAAAGCAGAAGAGTTATTAGATTTTAAGACATTGAAAGATTATAAGAAAAGTGAGTATGGAGTGTTTTTAGGTTGTGGTTCGTCTATTAACGATATTACTCAAAAACAGTGGGATTTGATAGATACATGCGATGTTTGGGTTTCTAACAATTTTTTGTATCACTGGTATATCCCGGATTTCTATCATGTCGAGTTAAAGTCTGGTAAACCGAAATGGCTGGATTTATGGAAAAGAAGAAAAGCTGATAAAGGCGATACTTATGATGATGTGAAATTTATTGTGAATCGTGACCATTGTGGACATATATTGCCACAGATTGGAGATCACCCAATGGTGTTTGGATATCCCAGAAAGGTTTGGAAGAGTAATCATCAGTGTAAACGAAATATGAATTATGGCAATCATAGTAATAATGCTTCATTTACATTAGTTATAGATTTAATTTCAAGAATGGGATATAAGAAGACAATTTTATATGGTGTTGATTTGAATAATGCAATGTAT
>Ga0102956_1000687_pt1 | contig 11872 bp, 9 predicted proteins | sample SalPonF2_A_D2_MG_FD_84515 | JGI IMG/M metagenome (GOLD analysis project Ga0102956, IMG submission 84515) | Salt pond soil microbial communities from South San Francisco under conditions of wetland restoration - Salt Pond MetaG SF2_A_D2_MG ...
AATCTCGTCTTGCCTCATCGGCAGGAGCTGCAAAATTCCATGGGGGTGTTGCAAGGGGGTATTCTGGGGGTGCTGGCTGATGTGGCTGGTGGTGTTTCTCTCTATTCCGTCCTACCTGATCCAGTGAAGGTAGTTATTCCCACCATTGAGTTCAAGCTGAATTTTCTACGACCGGCTGGAGGGGAGGATGTCAGAGCTCGTGGCAGGGTGGCGCACCATGGACGGCGGATTGCAGTTTGTCAAGTGGATCTTAGTACAGAAGGGGAGACCCTGCTGGCTACAGGGCTTTTTACGTATATGATAAGAGAGGTTGAGAAAGCATAGGGTAGATTTCGGATTTCGGATTTCGGATTTTTAGAAAAGCAGGCAGTTGGCAGATTGCAGCGGGCAGGAGGAACTGGGCACGAGGAACTAAACATTAGGCACCAAGGGCAGAAGATTCTTTGTGGGAGAGGCTTTCAGCCGCGATCTTACGATTTCAACGATTTACCGTTTACTGCTGACACCTGACACCTGACAACTAGATATTTGATCTCAGATTTGAGGTATGCGATTGTCGATAACGATTTGCCGTTTACTGATTACTGTTTACCGTTTACCATATGGGGTCATTTCACAACACAGGTCCTCGGGGGGACTGCATTCATGAAACAAATCATCCTGGGTACGGCTGGGCATATAGATCACGGGAAGACCACCTTGATCAAAGCTCTCACCGGCATTGACCCCGACCGTCTCAAGGAGGAAAAAGAGCGAGGCATCACCATCGAGCTTGGTTTTGCTCACCTCGAGCTCCCCAATGGGCAGGAGTTGGGGATCGTTGATGTGCCGGGACACGAGAAGTTCGTGCGGCACATGGTGGCAGGGGCAACAGGGGTCGATCTGGTAGCGCTGGTCGTGGCCGCTGATGAAGGAGTGATGCCTCAGACACGAGAGCACCTCGAAATCTGCGAACTTCTCAAGGTCAAACAGGGAATTGTGATACTTACCAAGACTGATCTGGTGGAAGACGCGGACTGGCTGGAACTGGTGAGAGAAGACATTCAAGATTTCTTGCAGGGAACGTTTCTTGCCTCTGCGCCAATAATTTCGGTTTCGGCAGTGACCGGTGACGGTTTAGAGTCGTTACTAAACAATTTGCAGAGTCTTTGTGATTCGGTGGAAGCCCGATCGAGCAGTGGAGATTTTCGTCTGGCTGTGGATCGGGTGTTCACCATGAAGGGATTCGGAACGGTGGTCACCGGTACCGCCATTTCCGGGAAGGTCAAGATTGGGGACACCCTGTTTGTCTATCCTCAGCTGCTCAAAACCAAGGTGCGTGGTACTCAAGTCCATAATCGGGAAGTAAGTGAGGCCGTCAGTGGGCAGCGTACGGCCATCAACCTTCAAGGCCTGGAAAAAGCTGCCCTTGAGCGGGGCAATGTGTTGGCGACCCCGGAAAGCCTGATTGCCTCGTTCATGGTGGATGTACGCTTGCAACATCTGGAGACCGCGCCACGGGTTTTGAAAAACCGGGCAAAAGTCCGTCTCCACACCGGCACCAATGAGGAACTGGGCACCCTGATACTCCTGGACGCTGATGAGCTCAAGCCCGGAGCCAGTGGTTATGCCCAGGTGCGTATGGACAAGCCGGTGGTGGTCCGCAGTGGGGACCGTTTTGTCCTGCGAAGCTACTCGCCAATGCGTACCATCGGTGGTGGGCAAATACTGCATCCGGCTCCGAAAAAGAGAAAACGGATGGTTGCTGACACCCTGGAGTCTCTGGCCATCTTAGAAAAGGGTGAATCCGGTAAAATGGCGGAACTCTACCTTAGAGACGCAGGACTTGCCGGCATCGGGGAAAGGGAGCTGAGCATTCTTGCCAATATTACAGAAAAGCAACTCCGTCGTTTGCTTCAAGAGCTGATGAGCCGCGGTGAGGTAATCCAGTTCGATCGGGAGACTGCTAGATTTGTGCATAGGGACGTGTTCAACAAACTCACCGAGCTGCTGTTGGGCCAGCTTGATGAGTTCCATCGGCGGGAACCTTTGCGGTCAGGCATTAATAAGGAAGAGCTCTTTGGCCGGCTGCCCCGCGGAGTGGACGGCAAACTTTTCAACGAACTCATTCAGCGACTGGTTCGCCAGGATGAACTTGTTCAAGAAAAAGATCTCGTGCGGCTCTCTGCTCACCAAGTGGCCCTTGCGGGGAAGCAAGAAGAGGTAAGAGAAAAGCTTGAGGCGATCTACCAGCGGGCAGGGCTGCAACCTCCCTTTTTCCGAGAGGTGGCCCAGTCGCTTGGGGTCTCGGATGGAGAAGCGCGGCAAATTCTTCATTGGATGTTACAACAAGGGTTGTTGGTCAAAGTCAAGGAGGATATGTACTTCCACCACGCAGCCTTGGATGACCTCAAAAAACGATTGTTGGACTTGTTCCAACAGCAGGAAGAGATCACAACTCCTCAGTTTAAAGAGCTTACCCAGACCAGCCGCAAATACACCATACCACTACTGGAATTTTTGGACGGTGTGCGCTTTACCATCAGAGTAGGGGATGTGCGCCGCTTGAGGCAAAAAGGGAAAACGTAGAACGCATAGCGCCAGGCACAGAGCGGATTGCGCAGTAGGAAGTTGGTGCTCATGAAAATATATTAAACATTTAACAATTATAGATAAATTTAGATTTTGTTAGAAATAACTTTAAGTTTATAATTTGTCTTTCAAAGGCTTCATCTGGACCTGGAACATCGCAGGTGAGACTACTATTTTTGAGTAGTTCATAGTACCCAGTGCCTACTGCTTACTCCCCTATGCCCACTGGCCCCCTGGGGACTTCTAGGGTGCCAATTATCTCATTGATATCTGCAAGGCCCTGTTGGCGGAGGTAGTCTTCCAGACCGTCGATTATCTCCAGGGTGACGCCTGGATTGACGAAGTTGGCGGTGCCTACCTGGACAGCCTGGGCACCTACTATCAGGAACTCCAGGGCGTCTTCCGTGGAGACAATTCCTCCCAAGCCGATTACCGGCACCCTGCTCGCCTGTACAACTTGCCACACCATTTTTAAGGCAATGGGCTTGATGGCCGGTCCAGACAGTCCACCGACCACGTTTGCCAATCGGGGCTGGTGGGTCTGTACATCAACTGCCATACCGGCAACGGTATTGATAAGTGACAAGATGTCGGTACCCGCATCCTCGACAGCCTTGGCAATAACGGTGATGTCAGTCACGTTGGGGGTGAGTTTGGTGATGACCGGGAGGTTGGTTTTCGACCTTACTGCCGATACCACCTGGAAAGCCATTTCTGGGTCAGAGCCGAACGTCATTCCGCCCGCCTTAACATTCGGACAGGAAATATTAATCTCTAGCCCATCGATGCCCTCCTGACCGTCCAGTGCCGTAGCCAACTCCCGGTACTCTTCCACTGTATTGCCGAAAAGATTAACAATTACAGGGACGGACAGCGGCCTCAGCCAAGGGAGTTTCTCCTCCAAGAAAGCGCGAAGGCCCACATTCTGCAAACCGATGGAATTGAGCATGCCACCGCACGTCTCCCAGATGCGGGGAGGAGGATTGCCGGAGCGGGGCTCCAGGGAAATTCCTTTTACCACTACTGCACCCAAGCGCTCAGGAGGAACCAGTTCAGCATACTCCTGCCCATAGCCGAATGTGCCCGATGCCACCATCACCGGGTTTTTCAACTTCAGCGGTCCAAGCTCTACTGCTAGACTAATTGGGCTATCATTTGCCATTAGATCAAACCCGCAATGGGTAAATCATAAGCTGCAGGGGATAAGCGCGAAAAGAATACAGAGCAATAAACTTAAGAAACACAATAGTTTTTCCAGTCATGCTCACTTTTATTGCTTTTCTAGTCTTTGTAGCTTTTGTATCCTTTATGACGCTTAAGTCCCCTATTGCCATAGGTACATATTTCCCAATACTCAGTTTAAATGACTGCACGCTGCCAACTGTCAGCTGGAGGATTAATCCCAGACTATCTCCTCTCCGTCAAATACCGGTCCATGCTGGCACACATTTGCATAGTGGGGATCCTGAGCACCTTCTGGCGGGCGACATCTGAGCGAACAACTCAGGCAAGCCCCGACACCACATCCCATTAAGGCCTCCATAGAAAGCTGAGATGGGATACTTAACCGGGCAGCCATCTCTGCCACCAGTCGCTGCATGGGATAGGGACCGCAGGAATACATTACTTTCGGCAATTCATCCTGTTGGGACAGCCACTGTTCCAGGTGGCCGGTGACCAGTCCTTGCAATCCTTCACCGCCGTCTTCGGTGACAAGTTGCACTGCAAAGCCCAGGTCCTGGAAATGCTTGACACAGACAAGATCGGCAGCGGTTTTGCCGCCGAACCACAAGACGAAAGGACCTCTGAAACCTGAGCTGACCAGGGTTTCTGCCAAATGAGGTAGAGGAGCAATGCCAATTCCCCCCGCAACCATGAGAACTAATCCATCCTGCTCCGGCGCTTGGAAGCCGCTACCCAGAGGTCCGAGGAGGTTCAATGATGCGGCTGCTTGCATATCGGCAAGCAGCCGGGTACCGCGTCCGACTACTCGATAGAGCATCTCGAACGAGGTAGGGGGATCGTTATGGTGGATCCGGTGCACGGCAAATGGTCTTCGCAGCAAGGGATCGAAGCCCTCCTGCACTCTTACCATCAGAAACTGCCCTGGCTGGATACGAGCTGCGATTTCAGGACACAGAAGACCCATATGGTAGAGTTCGGGACTCACACGATCGTTAAACAGTATCTCAGCGTTTCTTAGCAGCAACTTACTATTACTCCTGAAAATGCTCCCTATCAATTACCACAAAAAACAGCAAGATCACAAAGAGAAGAGATTTAAATTGTATCCTGTGACCGGTCGTAAGCTTTATTATTTTATCCTGCTTTGTTACCTCTGTGGAATTTTTTCTAAGTCCTTGATGCCGATGACCACTGCAAAGCGGCCGGTTTCGCCTTCACCGCGGTAGGAATAGAAAACCTCAGGATGGCACTTGGTACAAAGCCCGGAAACTTCAATATGTTCCCTGAGTAAACCGGCTTCCATAAGTTGATACTGGCTGATGGCCCAGAAATCGAAGTAATTTTCCTGTGTCTGAAACCGAGAAAAACTAAGCGGAAGTTCCTGTCGCCAGTTATGAAACTCACCACAGCAGGGCCCCAGCGAGGGGCCTATTCCGGCAAAAATGTCTTGGGGCTCGCAGCTAAAGTGAGCTTGCATCAGATGGACAGCATTGCCCGCAATGTTCTTAACACTACCGCGCCAGCCCGCGTGTATGATGGCAACCACTTTTTTCTCAGGATCGTAAAGCAAGATTGCCTGGCAGTCAGCGACTTTTATCATCATGAGAAGGCCGGATAATTGGGTAATGAAACCGTCTTTGCCCTGCAGGGGATATGGAATTGTAGGGTCAAGGCGCGGGTGCTCACGCAGAACCACGATGTCGCTGCTGTGGCTCTGTCGGGCGTAGATAAGGGAAGAACAATCAGTAGCAGCTCGCACCAGGCGTAAGTTCTCTCGAACCTTGCCGGCCTCGTCTCCGGTGTCGTAACTTACGTTAAGACTGGCAAAAGGCGGTGAACTCACCCCTCCCATACGGGTAAGAATGAGGTGTTCTAATTCTTGAAACTCGCTTAACCGATGAAATGTGTAATAGGGGATGGAATTTTCTACGTGAGGTTGAAGAGTTTCTGAGCCAGGGAGCACAGTGATGGCTGATGTGGCCATGGAACTAGATTTCCATTTCCAGACCCTCCCGGGCCATGATGATTTCCAGGTTGCGATTGCCCTTAATCATCTCGTAGTAACGAATGGTCTTGTCGTAAATCTCTTGAAGCTTTTCATCATTGTAGGAGGGCTCATGATGGAAAAGAATCAACCGCTTGATATTGGCCTTGAGAGCGATATCAACTCCCACCATGGAGGAACTGTGGCCCCAACCTTCTTTTTCCATGGCGTCCTCAAGGCTGAATTGGGCATCAAATACCAGAGCCTCACTATTGGCATAGAAGGAGATGTATTCGCCCATTACCTGAGGGCTGAGGTCTTTGTATTCAGCGTCGGTGGCGTAGACAAAAGCACGGCCGTTTTTCTCGATCCTGTAAGAGAATGAGCCGCCAGGGTGTCGCAGTGGCATGCTATTGACCGTAAATTCGCCAATGGTCATCTCATTGTCTTCTTTAAGCTGGACAAACTGAACATCAGCAGACATGGCTTCCAGGCTCACCGGGAAGTGGTCAGGGTGATGCTGGTCCTGAAAACGTTCCTTGATTCGGGGGTGGCGGCCATAAATAAGAACCTGATTGCCAGCTGCATATGCGGGTGTGAAAAAAGGGAAGCCCATTATGTGGTCCCAATGGGTATGGCTTATCAAGAGGTGGACCGTTCCTTTGCCCTGACCGCAGGGTCCCTGCATGAGTTCTATTCCAAGTTGTCGGATGCCGGAGCCGGCGTCAAGTATTATTTTGGTGTTGTCACCGCAGACTTCCACGCAAGAAGTGTTGCCGCCGGTGGTGGTTCGTTGATAGAAGGGTAGGGCTCTAACGTAGTTTTCTATCGCCTCGATATCATCCAGGTCCACACCACTGGCGCCGCCCAAAGCCTGTACGATTTTATTCTCGATTTCGGTTGGAGGGATGGGTGCTGGAAGCGATCCCCGCACACCCCAGAACTTCACTTTCATAAGAACCCCGCTGTAACCGTGGAAGAATATTTCTTTTTTACCCTCCGGCTTTCAAGGTGCTGTAGTCTATCACAAAATTTTTTTCCGAATCAATTCAAAAAAGCAGAGCTTCCAATCACCCCGCCCCTCGTCAGACTCTTGCGGCGGGACAAGCTCATAGCATGCAAGTCGTGTTCCATGATGGTGATTGTGGCCATGGAGGGCGTATAGTGGTTTCCGCATGCTACATGGTCAGAGTGTGGCGTCTGTGTTTGTGGTGAATTTTGCGCCAAAGGCAATGTGATGTGCCAGAGGTTGACTTCTTGTTACCGGCGCGAGAACAGCTTGAGAAGCTCTTCCTGGAGCATTTTTTTCTCATTTCGCTCGGGGGATTCGGCAGGCCGTGCTTTCTGGGGTGCAGTGGATCTATTGAACTCTCTCTTGGCTCTTGCCAGGACACTGTCTTCACGACCGAATACTTCTCGCAGTTCTTTTTCCACCTTCTTCTGCTCTCTGGACCAGGTTTCCTTGAGACTCTCAATGGTGCTCGGACTATCATAGCTGGCTGGCCGGATTTTGGGCTCGATGGCTGTGGACGACTTCTCGGCTGGCCGGCGGCGTCCAGCACGGCGAAATGCTAAAAGGAGAAAGAGCGGCAGTACCACATAGACAATGGTTTTGAACATTTCTCTTCCTTTGGGATCAGAGAGCCATTTTATTATTTTTTCTACTATCTTATCGGTATCCATGGGCAAGACTCTTTGCCGTCATCCCGGTCCATTCATCAGGGCGAAAGGAGCGATTTTAAACCATCTTGCCGCCGCTGCTTCGCAGAACCTGCAATACCACCTACGGTCTTTCCAAATAGTACTTGTTTATTCGTATTCTAGGGGTAAGTGTTGAGAGTGTCAAGGAGGGCGAAGGTCAGCAGGCAGCTGCATAAACGCTATGCGCTATACCTCTTACAACAAATGACAGCGAAGCGTACTGACCTAGTGACGCCGAAGGCATATGACCAATGCCAAATCCGCAATCCTCAATCACCAATCTGCCCGCTGGGCCTTAGGCTCTACCGGGAAGGCATGGCTTCCTGGCGCTCCAACCTCACTCCCTGGGGGACATTCAGGGCGAACCAAGAAGGTTTCAGGCTTGGGTTTACCTGGACATTAGTGAAGGTGATCTCATTGATGTTTCCCAGGGGATCTTCGGTTTGAATGCGTACCACACGATATGATTCAGCAGCTATCCAAAGGGTGACCCGGGCAACCGGTGACTCTGATTCACGCGGCAGCAGCTCCAAACGGAAGCGCAGGGGCGGGCCAGGTTCGGGGGGAAGTTGGTTGATGTCGAACGTTTCAGTCAATTTCCCCAAACCGGAAAAAAAGCTCGAGACAATGGGGGAATTGATGATCTGATCAACCTGGTAAAGGTATATTGTTTTTTCGTTAGGGACATAAAGCCAAGCCTTCTCTGCATTTATGACAAACTGCTGCTTGGGCTCGCTATAGTCCCAACGGATGGAGCGCGGTTTAAGAAAATAGAGTTTTCCTTTGGCGGTTGTGCCGAGGCTTGCAGCGCGAGAGCGGGTTTCTTGGCTAAAATCAGCACGTATAGACCTGGTTTGATCGTATTGCCGCTGAACCTTAGCAACGAGTTCTGATGTGGTCTCTTGGCCATGAGCCTGAACGCTCTGGGCGAGGAAGGCGATTAAGACGCAAAGCGCAAAGCGCAGAGCGCTCTGCGCAGCAGGCAGCCCCGCGACTTTGCTCGGGACAGGCAGGCAGCCCCGCGACTTTGCTCGGGACAGGCAGGCAGTAGGCACTTTCATATTCGGCTTTTGACCTCTATCTATAAACTACACCTTAATGAAAAATGAGTCGAATTTCGCTATGCGCTATGCGATTACTTTGGTGGCAGGACTTCCCGCGGCTTGCTGCCATCGGTTCCGCTCACCAGACCTTGACGCTCCATCATCTCAATCATACGAGCAGCCCGATTGTATCCCACTCGTAGACGTCTCTGTATCATTGAAATCGAGGCCTGCCGGGTTTCCATGACAAGATTGACCGCATCTTCATACTTCTCATCAATCTCATCCTCGGTGTCCCAATCTTCAGACTTTTCTTTATAATTAAGAATTGTATCATCGTAGTCTGGTTTCCGCTGTTTGCGAAGGAAGTCCGTTATCCGCCTGATCTCCGTTTCTGAGGCGTAGGCACCGTGAATGCGCTGTAACTTTGCGGTTCCTGGAGGCAACATGAGCATGTCGCCAGCCCCAAGCAGCGCCTCCGCCCCGTTTGCATCCAAAATGGTGCGGGAATCAGTCCTGGAAGAAACTTGGAAGGAAATACGTGCCGAGATATTAGCTTTGATGATGCCGGTAAGGACATCGACCGAAGGCCGCTGAGTGGCGAGAACCAGATGAATACCAGCTGCTCGTGCCATCTGAGCCAGACGGATTATGGATTCTTCCACCTCGCGGGAGGCCACGATCATAAGATCAGCTAATTCATCAATGATGACAATGATATAGGGTAATGGTTGCTCCTCGGCCTCCTCAGACTCCCCCGTTGGTGGAGGAGTTTGCAGCCGTGGCTTACTCTTTTTGGCCTTTAAAACCATTTGGTTGTAGCGCTCAATACTGCGGACTCCTTTGAGGCTCAAAAGCTCGTAGCGTCTTTCCATCTCGGCTACCGCCCATTTGAGGCCAATATTGGCCTTCTTGGCATCAGTGACCACAGGATGGAGCAGGTGTGGTATGCCCTCGTAGGCCGTGAGCTCAATGCGTTTCGGGTCGATGAGCAAGAGGCGGACTTCATCGGGGGTGGCCTGATAGAGGAGGCTAAGGATAATAGCGTTGAGGCAAACACTTTTTCCCGTGCCAGTGGCACCGGCGATAAGCAGGTGGGGCATTCTGGCAAGGTCGGTTACCATCGGTTTGCCTGTTGTGTCTTTGCCGAGGGCTAAAAGCAATCGTCCTTTTTTCTTACTGAAAACAAGGTCATCGACGACATCTCGAATAACCACCGGCTGACGGCTGACATTGGGGATTTCTATGCCGAGTGTTCCTTTTTGGGGAATTGGCGCTACAATTCTGATGCTTGCTGCTTTCAAGGCTAAGGCCAGGTCGTCGGCCAGACCAACTATCTTGCTTATTTTTACACCTGGTGCCGGTTTATATTCATACATAGTGATCACCGGTCCCGGAGAGACCTCGGTAACTTCTCCTGCCACCCCGAAGTCGGCGAGTTTCTTTTCCAGAATCCTGGAGTTCATCAACAGGCTTTCCTGATCCGGAGCGTCGCCCGTTTGGTCGATCGGATCCAGCAGAGCGATATCCGGCAGCCGGAACTCGCCTTCGGCTGCCATGAACTCGAACTGTGCCTGTTTCTGTTCAGGGACCTCTAGCTTCTTCTCTTTTTGGCTCTTAACCACTGGAGCCTTGGTCCCGGTCTTTCTCGGCTTTTTCTCTTTCTTGAGGCGCCGATTTCTCAAGTCTTGCAGAGTCTGCCAGAGTCTGGTGAAACCTGCATTCAGGGTTATAGCGGTGCGGGCTAGGGAAATGGGGGTTGCCAATAGGATGGCCACGATGGCAACCAACCAGAGCAGGAGGTAGGCACCAGTCGGCTTGAGATAGTATTGCAGATACTTCTTCAGAACCAAACCCAATATGCCGCCGCTTCCAGGCAAAGGCTCGCCCCAGAGCCGAAGTGCGGGCCAATAAAGCGCAGCCAAACCACTCGAGGCAATGACGAGCAGGGCACAGCCGGTGGCGAGTAATAGTGGGCGTGAGATAGCCCGCGGCAGGAAAACTCCCAGGGCTCCAAACATAAGAAAGGCGGGTAGCCAATAGGCGCTTACTCCTACAGCGACTAAAAGGATCGCGGCAAGATTGGCGCCGACAATACCCACAGCATTTTGCACAGGACGTTGGCCACTGGAGGCAGTAAAAAGGGTTGGATCACTGCTATTATAGGTTACCAGGCTGAGCAGTAACAACAACGCCAGTCCAAAAAGGCATAGTGCGGTTATTTCTTTCGCTCTGCGGTCTAGTTTGGGAAACATTGGTTCGTTTGCCTGTTTTGCCTACTTCAGCCTGACTTGAGGTGAGAACCGGATGTTCCTGTTAGCCTTGGAGTTAGACAATTTTTCACCCTTCATACTAGAGGTTCCATTCGGTGTCAACTGTCGCGCTCGGCGCTTCACGCGCTAGGGACTAAACAGTGCACGCAGTTTTCATTTCACATTTCGAAACCAAAGAATTCAGTAGCCAGTAGAACTGAGCATGGAGCATAGGAAAAATTCAAGATCAGTCACTTTTTGCTCTATGTTCTATGCTTTCCCCAATTCGCAATCTGCAATCTCAAATCTGCATTCTTCCCTCTGACCTCTGCGTTATAACTCTACTATGATGGGAAGTATTATCGGGCGACGTTCTAAGACCTTGTTAAAAAACCGCCTGAGTTTTCTGTGTATCTCTTTTCTCACCTGGTCCCAATCAATGGGAGCACCGAGGCCTGCAGCCTCTTCGAGCACTTCGCGAAGGATGGATTCGGCCTCGTCAAGAATGTGGGCTTTTGCTTCCTCAAAGACAAAACCACGGCTGGTGATATCGGGTCCATTAAGAATATCGCCGCTTATTCGATCCACAACCACAACGGCAATAACCAGCCCGTTCTTGGACAGATGGTGCCGATCGCGAAGCACATGATCGCCCACATCACCAACGCCCTTGCCATCCACGAGGACGCGGCCTACCTTGACCCTGCCGCCAATGCGTGCCCCATGATGATCGAACTCTATGACATCGCCGTTTTCCGCCAGGAGCAAGTGATCAGCCGGAATTCCTGTACTGGCGGCCAACTGCAAGTGTTTGACGAGATGGCGGTACTCCCCGTGGATGGGGATGAAGTAGCGCGGCCGGGTGATGTTCAACATCAATTTGAGTTCTTCTTGGTTGGCGTGTCCGGATACGTGAATTTCCGAGACCTTCTCGTAGAGGACCTCAGCACCACGCCGATAAAGATGATTGATAATGTTGGTTATGGATTTTTCATTGCCGGGGATGAATTTGGATGAAAGGATTACCGTATCGCCCGGCTGGATACGGAGTTGACGATGGTCATCGAGGGCCATCCGGGTGAGGGCAGAGAGCGGTTCCCCCTGGCTACCAGTGGTGAGCATCAGTACCTGCTCGT